>CEUS01066001.1_pt1 | contig 18941 bp, 18 predicted proteins | sample 427031 | NCBI WGS metagenome assembly CEUS01 (sample SAMEA2622837, study PRJEB7988) | marine metagenome | biome: marine biome (ENVO:00000447); feature: marine epipelagic mixed layer (ENVO:xxxxxxxxx); material: "saline water (ENVO:00002010), including plankton (ENVO:xxxxxxxx)" | depth 140 m | reverse complement strand
TCAGCTGGGAGAGCGCTTGCATGGCATGCAAGAGGTCGGCGGTTCGAGCCCGCCTAGCTCCACCAAAATAAAATGAGATTTGTTTTCTTAATTATATTTTTAGGACTTTTTACTTGGTTTATTATGGCCTTAACTGTTCTTTAGACAAGGATCCAGATAAAGTATTAAGTAGTTCATAATCAAATAAACTAACCGCCATAAAACATTAATGTAGTGATAAAACTAAAAAGAAAAACTAAAAATAAAACGATTATTGATTTCATAATTTTATAATCCTAATTGCCACATCGATAAAATTTTATGGCATCTAATATATCTTGTTTAGTAGCAATACCTTCTTCATACAATAGGTTTAAATTATTTTGAGCTGCGCTATGTCCTTGTTTAGAAGCTAATTTATACCATTTCAATGATTCTTGGAAATCTTGATCAACCCCTTGGCCAAATCGATAAAAGATTCCGAGATTATATTGAGCATCAGCATTGCCGTTTGTTCCAGCGATTAAATAATACTGAAAAGATTTATTAATATCTTTTTCAACACCTAAACCATTTTCATATATATATCCAAGTTTATACTGAGCCAAAACATTACCTTGTAGAGCAGATTCTTCAAACCAATATATAGCTTTTTTGAAGTTTTCAGATATACCAATCTCATTAGAATAAGCTAACCCTAAATTATATTGAACATCAGGATTTCCTTTATAAGCAACTTCTTCCATCTTTAGAATATATTTAGGGATGGATTTATTTAATTCATCTGAATTAAGTGCAGTTCCAAAGATGAGTAATGCTACAAATAAGAAAAAGAAATTAACTAGCCTAATTTTAACCATAGCAAATTATTTAGTGATGATCTCCATCTTTAGAAGCACCATGTGAATCAGATTGATGTGCGCCATGTGGTACGGCCCAAACTTTATCAGGCTTTCCATCATCAAAGAAAATATCTCGAGATGCTTCAGTGTAATCAGATTCATAGCCCATAATTGCTATAAAGACCAATATTGCAATCATTGGCGAAAGAAGTGCCACTACCAAAGCCATTCTTTCCCAAACCATGTGCATAAATATTGCCATAATGAAACCGGCCTTTAAAAACATAAAGACTAATATTAGACTCCATCTGAGCCAGCCTTGTAATTGATAGAAGTCAACCATATATGAGCCAATACTTAATACGAATAATAGAATCCATATCTTAAGATAAACACTGATAGGATGTTCTTGTCCTTCTGTAGCCATAACTTACCTCACCAAAGATAGAAAAATGCAAAAATAAAGACCCAAACCAAATCAACAAAGTGCCAATAAAGACCTAATGTTTCAACAATCTCATAACGCCCTTTTTGCCAAGTAAAAAATCCTCTTTTTCCTGTATCATAATCACCTCGCCATACTTTTCTTACATTTATAAATAAGAATAAAACTCCTATGGAGACATGAAAACCATGAAAACCTGTGACCATAAAAAACACAGAGCCAAATTGGGGCGCACCAAATGGATTCTCCCATGGTCTTACGCCCTCCATAATAAGCTTAGTCCACTCAAAAGCCTGCATTCCAACAAAAGAAGCTCCTAAAATTGCTGTAATCAATAATAATATAGCTGTCTGTTTTCTCTTTTTTTGATAACCACTTCTAACAGCCATAGCCATTGTCCCACTACTTGTAATCAATATAAAAGTCATTATCGCTATAAGTAAAAGAGGTACGCTTACACCTCCTACAGTTAGAGCGAAAACTTCACTAGGATTTGGCCAAGGAACTGTGGTAGACCAACGAGCTGTCATATAACCAATTAAAAAACAGCTAAAGATAAATGTATCACTTAAAAGGAAAATCCACATCATAGCTTTACCCCAAGGAACACCTTTGAAAGCCCTTTGATCTGAGGCCCAGTCATGTGTCAAACCCTTCATACCATCAGGTAACGGTTTTATTGAAGTTGTTGAAGGTTCGTTCATTTAATAATTACTCCTGATTAATTAATTATGTAGCTGACAAAAGGCCAAATAATGCTAACCAAACCACAAACAAATAATGCCAATAAACAGCTGTAGAACTTATTGTTGATTTAAGATTAGTATAAGATATATCTTTCTTAAAAATCTGTACAACAGACCAAGTCCATACAACTAAGCCTCCCAACAAATGAAATATATGCAGACCAGTAAGCATATAGAAAAATGCAAAAGAAGGATTTGAATCAACAAAATATCCATAAGCTATTAGTGAATTCCAAACTAAAATTTGACCTATTATAAAAATTAATGCACATAAGCCTGCACCAATTAAATAATATCTAGCTTGATCAAAAATTAATTCCGTAGATAAATTCTTGGCTCTTTGAAATAAAACACTACTTAGAAATAGGACCCCTGTATTGAACCAAAGCATGCTAGGTTCTGGTAGAACCCTCCAGTCGCCATATGCCATCCTTCCAATATAAGCAACAAAAAATAAGCTAAAAAGTGAGGTAACCGATGCCAAAAAACATATTAGGGCAACACGAGATGAATCAAAGGAAAAAGACCTTCCATTATGTAGATTATCCTTCTTTTCTTGAGAGGGTAACCATGGTTTCTGAGCTAAGGTATCAAATATACTCATGTTTTTTCCGCTTTTATCTCTGTTCCTTCATAACCTTCAGCTAATTCAACATCTGAATTTGGAACATCTTGAGGAACAAAATCATCTTTGGCACCAGGCACATTAAAATCATATGGCCAACGATAAACAATGGGTAAATCAGCTGCAAAATTTCCATGACCTGGGGGTTGATCGGGTGTTCTCCATTCAAGAGAATTGGCTTTCCAAGGATTCATTTCAGCTACAGGCCCATATTTCTTACTCCAGAAGAGATTAATAAAGAAAAAGATTTGAGCAAAACCTGTAATTAATGCTGTTAAGGTTATAAAAACATTTAGATCAGCTGCAGATTGAGTGTAAAGGGCTTCAGTTTGACCCATTTCATAATATCTTCTTGGCACCCCAATTAAGCCCAAATAATGCATAGGGAAATAAATTAAATATGACCCAAGGAAGGTAAACCAAAAATGCAACCTACCTAAAGTTTCATTATACATACGACCTGTCATTAAAGGATACCAATGATAGATAGCTGCAAAAACAACTTGCACTGGCGCTATACCCATCACCATGTGAAAGTGTGCCACAACAAAATAAGTGTCGGACAAAGGAACATCAACTATAACATTTCCAAGAAATAACCCTGTAAGTCCACCGTTCAAGAAAGTAATGATAAAAGAAATACAAAATAACATTGGTACAGTAAGCGTTATATTTCCTTTCCACAGGGTAAGAATCCAATTGTAAACTTTAATAGCGGTAGGTACTGCAATAATTAATGTTGTTGTTGCAAAGAAAAATCCAAAATAAGGGTGCATTCCACTTACATACATATGATGGGCCCAAACAATAAAGCTAAGAGCTCCAATTGCAACAATTGCCCAAACCATCATACGATAGCCAAAAATATTTTTTCTAGAGTGAACAGATAAGACATCAGAAACAATACCAAAAGCAGGAAGAGCAACAATATAAACTTCGGGATGACCAAAAAACCAAAATAAATGCTGAAATAAAATTGGACTTCCGCCACCATAGCTAAGTTGTTCTCCCATCTCCACTAGGGCAGGCATAAAAAAACTTGTCATTAATGTCTTGTCAAGAATCATCATAATTGCACTTACCAGCAAAGCTGGAAAGGCAAACATAGCAAGAACTGTAGCTGTAAAAATTCCCCATACAGATAATGGTAGCCTCATTAAGGTCATACCTCTTGTTCTCGCTTGAAGAACAGTAACAATATAATTTAATCCACCCATTGTGAAACCAATTATAAAAACTGCGAGAGAAACTAACATTAGGATTATCCCACTTTCTTGGCCAGGTGTGCCTCCAAGAATCGCTTGAGGCGGATATAATGTCCAACCTGCACCTGTTGGACCACCTGGAGTAAAAAAGCTAGCTACAAGTATTATGCATGCCAATAAGAAGGTCCAATAACTAACCATATTAAGATAGGGGAAAACCATATCTCTCGCGCCCACCATTAAAGGGATTAAATAATTTCCAAACCCACCAAGAAAAAGAGCGGTTAGGAAATAAACAACCATAATCATTCCATGCATAGTAATAAATTGGTAATAAGTTCCTTCACTAATTATAGAAAGTTCCGGAAACCCAATTTGCATTCTCATAAACCATGAGAGAACCAGCCCAATGAGAGCTATAGCTGTAGCAGTACAAAAATATTGGATGGCTATGATTTTAGCATCTTGAGAAAAAACTACTTCAGTCCACCAACTTTTAGCATGGTACAAATCTTGTTCTTCAACTTCTCTTTCTGGAATTATAGCATCAGACATTTATTACCTCTTATTTATATTCAATTTCTGCAAATTTATTAACCTTTAAACCAATAGATTCAACTGAATCTTTGAATGTAATTTGATCAGACAACCACTCATTATAAGATACCTCATCATCAACCGAAACAAATCCACGCATTGCATGATGTCCTACTCCACAAAGCTCTGCACATAATATTTCATATTCTCCAGATTTCGTAGGAGTAAACCAATAATAAGTTATCATTCCTGGTACCATATCCATCTTGCCTCTGAATTGTGGTACATAAAAATTATGAAGAACATCTATCGATCTTAATAAAACCTTAACAGGTTGATCAATGAGAAGGTGAAGATCATCACCTTGGATTAAAATGTCGTCTTGACCATTAGGATCATTAGGATTTAACCCAAAGGGATTTTCATCATTTATGTTTCGAGCATCACTTGTTCCTAATATTCCATCCTCACCAGGAAGTCTAAAACTCCAATACCATTGTTGTGCCATAACTTCGACTGGAACAACATTATCTGGAGGATTGACATATTCATCCCATACTACCAATCCTGGGGCTAAAAGAGCTATAACACCTATTGTGGTTAGTATAGTAAGTGTCCATTCAGTTTTTTTGTTTTCAGGTTGGTATTCTCCTCTACTTCCAGGTTTTTTTCTGAATTTGACTATGCAATAAATCATAAAACCTAATACCGCAGCAAAGACAAATCCGGTTATTGCAAAAGTTAATTGTATAGTGAAATCTATTCCGCCCCAATTTGAAGCTATTGGTGTCCACCACCAAGGACTAACTAAGTGAAATACTATAGAACCAAGTACAACAAGAAACATGACAAAAGCAATCATTGAAAAGGACTCCTTTTAAACTAATTATATATTCTTATTTATCTGCAAAAGAAAACCTGAATATACTAATTATGCACAAAAGTACTTATAGTAACTTTAAAGTCAAGATAAGACATTGCGGAAGATTACTTAGTAATATATTAATTTATCGTCGATTTTATAAAGGATTATTTAAGTAAAAGATTATGTTGTTATTTTTCAAAAAACTAATTGAACTTTTTAAGGTTAGAATAAGCTTAACAATAACATTATGTGCTGTTTCTGGCGTTTTTATAATGCCTTACAATAGTTCTTTTACTTTAAATGAATTTATAATCTTACTCATTTGTACTTTTATTTCTTCTGCAAGCATTAGTGCATTTAACCAATATTATGAAAAAGATTTGGATATATTGATGCCCAGGACATCTCAGCGACCATTTGCCACAGGTTTTTTTAAAAAAAGTAAAGGGTGGTTATTTGTCTTTTTTACACAATTGGCTTTATCATTATTAATTGCTGGGTATTATCTAAATATCGCCACAGCAACTTATTTATTACTCGGTGCCTTTTTCTATGGTTATGTTTATACAATTTTACTCAAAAGATCGAGTATCTATAATATAGTAATTGGCGGCCTTGCAGGGAGTTTTGCTGTTTTAGCTGGTTCGGCTTCAGTGAGCCCGATTTTATCTATTCCTGCAATAATGCTTTCTTTGATTCTATTTCTATGGACCCCTCCTCACTTTTGGAGTTTAGCAATAGCAATTGAAGAAGATTATTCTAAAGCTAATATACCAATGCTACCAAATTTAATAGGGGCAAAAAGTTCTTCCTATGTTATTTTGTCTCAAACAATATTATTGGTTATAATATCTTTTGTTCCTTTGTTATTTACTATGGGAAAAATATATTTAACTCTAGTCCTTATTGGTGGCATATATTTTCTATGGAAAAGTATCGTTTTAGTAATAGATACAACACAGAAAAATGCAATGTCTAATTTTTTTGCTTCCTTTGTTCAATTGGGGCTATTACTTTTTGCTTGTATAATTGAAGGTGTGTTAAATTATCTATAATTTATAATTACTTGAATTAATTTATTATTTATTTTAACAATGATTTAAAATAAATATTTATGGTTAATGGTGAGAAGATTGACTAAATTTGAACAAATAACAAAAAATGGTGCTTACGAAGCAGTAGCTCCTGATGATTTTGCTTCTATGATGGAAGTTGATCGTTATGGAGATAGATCAGAAGATTTTGATAAAATTATTTCAGCAACGCATGATCATTTTTGGGACCCCTTAGATGCAAAATATATCGATTTTTCTGAAAAATTTGATATTGAAAATAAGCTTCTAATGCCCGAAGAATTTTTACCTGAAATTCAATGCCCTTCTGTTATGAAATTAGATAAAAAATCTAAAATAAAATTAGCAAACGAAAGTGTAAGATGGCAGATGTCTTCTATTTTACATGGTGAGCAAGGCGCTCTTAATTTATCTGCAAGTCTTTGCCATATTTTAAAAGATCAGGGTGCCCAAGAATATGCAGCAAATCAAACACGTGAGGAAGCCAGACATGTAACTGGTTTTGCTAAATATATTAAATCACGATGGGGCAAACCTCTTCCTGTGGGCCAGACATTGGGTGATCTTTTGACTGAATTAGTTAATGCACCTGAAGTTTATAAAAAAATTGTCGGAATGCAGATATTGGTTGAAGGATTAGCTATGGGCGCATTTGCTACAATTTATCAACATTCTCATGACCCTGTTTTAGTTAAATTAATGCAGCTGGTAATGACCGATGAAGCATTTCATCATAAATTTGGAAAAATTTGGGCCGACAAAACAATTCCTAAACTTGATGAAAAAGAACAAAATATTATCGAAGACTGGGCAGCAAATTGTTTTCAAATTCTTTTGTTTAATCTTGTAAATCCTGAACAAAAGAAAATCATATATGAACAATTTGGTTTGGATTGGAAACAAGTTCTCAATGAATTGCATGAAATAATTTCTGATGATACTCGTAGAGAAGCAATGAGTGATTCTACTAATATATTTAGGGTTCTTGTTAAAACTCTTTTAAAGGCTGGTATTATTACTGATAGAACAAAAGATTTTTACTCCGTTTATGTAAATTTAGATGAGCTCAATGCTGAGGGTGATAGAATGGTCGGAGATGACATTGCTGATGAAGGTTTAGAATATCTTAAAGAAATTAACTTCAAAAACCCTAAAAGAAGTATTGCAGCAGAATAAATAATTTTATTATACAATCGGATCTATTGGTGTAGGGCAAGTAGATTCCTTCTCAATTATTTCAGCAGCTAAGAAACAAAGATCTTCCCTATATAATTCTGAATAAATTTGTATTCCTGTTGGTAACCCATCAGATACACCAGTTGGTAAAGCTATAGAAGGAAACCCTAGGCAATTTCCCGGCACTATAAAAGCAAAGCTCTTTTTTAATGTATCTATACCAGTATCTGGATCAAGATCTGTATCAATAGGCCATGGAAGGTTTGTCCATGTGGGTCCTATACATACCGAATATTCAGTTAAAAACTCTGACCACAATCTCCTTAGTCTTTGTCTTTCAATCAAAGCTTCTTCTAAAGGCACAATATTATCTACAAATTGTTCTCCTGCGCGTTCTAAATAATCTGCTGTTTCCTTTTTAAAGACTTCTGGTGGGACCACCTGAAATATCCCTGGGCTTAAGATACTTGCCCAAATTTCAAAAACTCTTTCGAGTTCGGGTGCTTCTACCTCTTCTACGATCCATCCTTTATCAGACAATATTTCCTTAGCCCTTTCTAATTCTATTTCAGTTGCTTTTGGAATATCAAAGCCAGGTATATTTTTTACTATTGCTGCTTTAAATTTTTCCGGTAAAGGCCCTGATAAAGGTATATCAACAGAATCAGGATCAGATATATGTCTTCCTGATAATATAGATAATCCCGTTTTAAGATCACTAACTGATCTGGCCATTGGTCCATCAGATACAAATGACCGAGAAACACCAATATCCTTTGGTTCTATTGAAGACGCAAATGGAATTCTACCAATAGATGGTTTTAATGAAGCGACACCGCAACAATAAGCAGGATTACGAACCGAACCTCCAATATCATTTCCTAAACCAAAGGGTGTCATACCAGTGGCAAGTGCGGCAGCTTCTCCACCACTTGAACCACCAGGAGTCAAATTTGGATTCCAGGGGTTTTTAGTTCTTCCGCGCAATGGATTATCTGTATCTAGTCGTAAGCCCAATTCTGGTAAATTTGTTCGAGCAATTGGAATTGCGCCAGCTTTAATCATTCTATCAACAATTGGAGCGTTATTAGGTGGCATAGCCTCAGCTAAAATTGGCAGTCCTTGAGTTGTTGGAGTTCCTATTAGATCTATATTTTCTTTTACAGTGAACGGAACGCCATGGAATAGTCTCTCACGATCTTCATCTGACGCATTATCAGCTGCATTAGCTGCTTCTAAAGAAGATTCTTTTAAGATAATAGTTATTGCATTTATATGAGGATTTACTTCAGAAATTCTATTTAAATGAGCTTCAACGACCTCTTTGCTTGATACTTCTTTTTTACTAATCAAATTTGCTAAATCTGAAGCACTTTTCTTACATAATAAGTCCATTCAATCACCATAAATTAGTGTTAATTGCTATAAGCCCCATTCTCTATCAAAAGGTCTTCAATCCTTTTAAATCTTTTGATCTTTGCCCAATCTAACGCAGTCCTGCCAGTTAAATCAGTATCATCAGGATATGCTCCACCATCTAATAAAGCCTTTACTGAGTTAAATTTTCCTTCTCTAGAAGCAATAATTAATGGAGTTTGTCTATTTGGTCCTAGTTTATTTGGATCTCCCCCATAGCTAATTAATGTCTTGATTAAATTGGGATCATCTCTAAAGACAGCTAAAGATAGGGCCGTTCTATTATCTTGATCTTTTATATTAACTCTTGCCCCCTGTTTTAATAAATATAGTGCCATGTCCACTCTAGACCTTTCTATAGCTAACAATAATGCTGGTACTTCATCAAAATCTTTCTCATTAATTGATGCGCCCGAATTAAGGGCAGCTACTAAATCCTGCAATCTCCCGGTTTTAACGGCTGTAACAAGGGCCCCTTCTTTAAAAGGACTATTATTTAAACTATTTCCATATTGAGCACTAACTTTATTAAAGGGTTGAAAGCCTAATAAAAAAATCAAAAAAATTAATTTAAAATATAGTTTCATATTTACCTTTTGTTCAACTCTTTAAGACCAGTTTATTTTATAGATTTTTAATAAGTCTTATTATACACCTATAAACATGTTTCAGAAATATCTTTTAATTTTGTTAACTGCCGGATTGGCTTCTTTAATATTATATGGGTTTGGTACATTTTTCATTTCTTCAAACCGAAATTATCATCAGAATCAAGTAGTGACGCAAGTGGAAAATCAAGATGGTATACCTGGGGGCCACTTCAACCTTAAAACACATGATGGTAAAATTTATAACTCAGAAGAAGATGAAAAAATTAAATTAATATATTTTGGATTCACTTTTTGTCCTGATGTGTGTCCAATAACTTTGTTAAATATGGCAAATGTATTGGACCTTCTTAAGGCTAACAATGTTGATAATATAATAACTCCATTATTTATCACAGTTGATCCTGAAAGAGATAATGAAGAAGTTCTTTCAAATTATGTTTCTGCATTTCATGAAAAAATCATTGGTTTAACAGGTTCTTCCTCAGATATTGAAAAAGTAACATCTGACTGGAAAGTTTATTACAAGAAACAAGAAAATTTTGATATGCCTGATAATTACACTGTAAATCATCTTGATATAATATTTATTGCAAACAAAAACACAGATTTTATCGACTTCATTAAACCCAACACTCCCGCTGAAGAAATAATTGATAAGTTAGCTAAAATAGTACCTAGCTTAGATTTTAATTAAATATCTAAATTTGCTACCAAATCCCCAGACTCGATACTATCTTGAATAAATTCTCTTCTTTTAATAACTTCGTCGCCCATAAGGTCAGCAAAAATCCCGCTATTATCTACCCCAGAATCAATCTTAACACGCAAAAGTCTTCTAGAATCTGGATCTAAAGTAGTATCCCATAATTGCTCAGCATTCATTTCTCCCAAACCTTTATAGCGCTGAATTTGTAAACCTTTTCTTCCTTCAATAAATATTGATTCAATTAAATCTATTGGACCATTAATTACATAACTTCTTCCTTCTCTTTCAAAAATATTTGAAGATTCATGATTGGCATAAGGAAAAAATTGATTAATTTCTTTTGATAATTTTTCTAATCTCCTTGAATCTGAAGAATCAAATAATCCTCTTCCTATAGACATATTCTCACTAACACCTCTAACCTTTCTTGAAACAAGAAGCCCGTTCTCATTATCATATTTTGAATCCCAATCAGCATCTAAGTCATTAAATTTTTTTGTTAATCTTTTAGATATTTCTTCTAACATTTTATCAGAAATTTTTATTGGTTGTTTAAAAGCTCCACTTATACAAACAGTCTCCACAAGACTTTGATCATATTTATTAGGCAGAGCATTTATCAATTTTTTAAATTGCCTACTCTTAGTTACTAAATCAAGTAAGTCATTAGACGCTATAACCTCTCCATTATTTAAAATTACTGAAGAATCATTAATTCCTGAATTTATAAGATAATTATCCAGATCATCATCATCTTTTAAATAAGTTTCTGAATTTCCTTTCTTTGCTTTGTAAAGAGGTGGTTGCGCAATATATAAACATCCATCTGTTATTAACGGTCTCATTTGTCTATAAAAAAAAGTTAAGAGTAGAGTTTTGATATGTGCGCCATCGACATCAGCATCAGTCATTATAATTACCTTTTTATAGCGTAATTTTTCAGTTTTGAAACTTTCATCATCTTCATCATCTTCATTAATAGAATTACCAATTCCTCCTCCAAGTGCTGTTATTAATGTAGCTATTTCATTAGAAGATAAGACTTTTGATAATCTAGCTTTTTCACAATTAATAATTTTACCCTTTAATGGAAGAATTGCTTGAGTAGATCTATCTCTACCTTGTTTGGCAGATCCTCCTGCCGATTCACCCTCAACTATAAATATTTCACACTTTTCTGGATCCTTTTCTTGGCAGTCAGCAAGCTTACCGGGTAATGATGAAATATCTAAAGCTCCTTTTCTGCGAGTAAGATCCCGTGCTTTCCTTGCCGCTTCCCTAGCAGCGGCAGCTTCGACAACTTTCCCAACTATAATTTTTGCTTCATTTGGATGTTCTTCAAACCAATTAGATAAAAGATCATTAATAAGGCTTTCAACAACTGGTCTTACTTCAGAAGATACCAATTTGTCTTTCGTTTGGCTTGAAAATTTCGGATCAGCAACTTTAATTGACAAAATACAAGTTAAACCTTCTCTAATATCTTCACCAACTAATTGAACATTTTCTTTTTTAGCTAAACCTGATTCTTGCGAGTATGAATTAACTACTCTAGTAAGAGCAGATCTAAGGCCTGCTAAATGTGTTCCTCCATCTTTTTGAGGAATATTATTGGTAAAACAATTAACTGTTTCATAATAACTATCGTTCCACCACATAGAGATATTTACTTCAATATCATCCTTTTTTCCTGAAAAACTAATAGGAATTTCCATCATTGGTTTTCTTGTTTGGTCTATATGCTTAACAAACTCTTCCAATCCACCCTCGTAGGACATTATTTTCTCCCACGGTTCATCTTTTCTTTTGTCTTCTAAATGAATTGATATTCCTGAATTTAAAAAAGCTAACTCCCTTAATCTTGTTTCAAGAGTCCTTCTGTTGAACTCGGTCATAGTAAAAACCGATTTAGACGGATAAAAGGTAAGTTCTGTACCTGTTTCACTTTTGCAATCTTTTTTTACTTTAAGCGGTTTAACTGTTTCACCATTCGTGAAAGACATAAAATGTTCTTTCCCATCCCTTTTAATTGTTAGATCTAGTTTTTGAGATAATGCATTAACAACCGATACTCCAACACCGTGTAAACCGCCGGAAACCTTGTATGAATTCTGGTCAAATTTACCACCTGCGTGTAATTGTGTCATAATAACTTCCGCAGCAGATACACCTTCATCTTTATGAATTTCTGTTGGAATACCTCTTCCATCATCTTTGACTGTTACAGATTCGTCTGCATTCAATATAACTGAAATTTTTGTACAGTGCCCCGCTAAAGCTTCATCTACAGAATTATCAACAACTTCATAAACCATGTGATGTAAGCCAGACCCGTCATCAGTATCGCCTATATACATACCCGGACGCTTCCTTACTGCCTCAAGGCCCTTTAAAACCTTTATTGACTCTGCGCCGTAATCGTCCTGCTTTTTGGGCTTTTTCTTAGGTTGTTTCTTTGGTGATTTATTTGCCATAATATTACCTTTTAAATTTTCTTATTTTATTTCGTTCATATTAATAATTTCTAAATCTTTTAATTTTTCAAAAATTGAAATATCTGTTCCTGTCATAATAATTTGTGAACCAATATTATGGATTTGTTCAAAAAATGATTGTCTTCTAATTTTATCAAAATGTGCCAACACCTCATCTAATAATAAGACTGGATATCTGTTGGTGAAATTAGATACCAACTCTAGATGTGATAATATAATTCCCATTAATAGAGATTTTTGTTCACCAGTAGAACATTTCTTTGCTTCAATTTTTTTATTTCTTTCAAAAACGATTAAATCACTTCTATGAACACCATCATTGGTTCTTTTTGAAAAAAAATCTTTCTCTCTATTATCGTTCAATTTCGCGCAAAGAATACTTTTTGCTTTTTCTTCATTCCATGAAGAAACTAGGCCTTCAACAAGACCAGAAAGCTCTAAATGTGCTTTTGGCCAAACACTATGAAGGTTAGATCCTAGTATTTTATTAAGACTGCTTATAAATTTTAATCGTGTTTCAGCTATTATTATAGAGACATTTGCCATTTGATATTCGATAGCATTTAACCATACATCATCAGTTCTTTCATTTTTAAAAGATAAATTTCTTTCTCTCATTAGTTTCTCATATATTTTAAGATTTTTAGTATGATCCTTTTCATAGATAGCGCATAAGCGATCAATAAATTTTCTTCTATAAGAGGGTGTTTCATTAAATATTCGATCCATAGATGGAGTTAACCAAGAAACAAGAATAATTTTTGGCAACACGCTAGAGCCTGAAATTTTTTTTTCATTAACTTTAATATCCCTACCCCTTAATTGTTCTTTAATTCCTGATGATATCTTATATTTTTTCTTATCTGATAAAACTTCTGCGCTTATCCCCCAAGGTTTAGAATTATTATCTTTTATCATTTCTGAAAAACTAGCATTTCTCATGCCTCTACCTGGCGAAAATAGTGAGATAGCCTCTAAAATATTTGTTTTCCCAATTCCATTATCTCCAATTATGCCAACAGGTTTTCCAGAAAACTCTAAACCGAAATTCTCATAAGAACGAAAATTAATAATTTTAATAGACTTTATTTGGTCGCAGGATTTATCTTTTTTTGTGATTTCTATATTTATATCTTGAGACACTCTTAAAAAGACCTTTATTATACTCTCATTGGCATTAATACATATGTTGTATGCTCATGAGCTGAATCTTTTATCAATGCTGGAGCTCCTGGATCTTCTAAATTAAAAGTCATTGTATCCCCATCAATTTGACTAGCAACATCAAGTAAATATCTTGCATTAAATCCAACCTCTAAATCATCAGATTCATATGTAACATCAACTTTTTCTACTGCTGTTCCTGCATCTGGGTTGGTAACTGTTAAGGTTAAAGAATTATTTTCCAAAACAAATTTTACTGCTTTAGATTTATCGGACGAAATTGTTGCAACTCTGTCAATTGAAGAGGAAAAATCTTTTGTTTTAACTTCCATAATCTTAGAATTTGTCTTAGGTATTACTCTTTCATAATCAGGAAAAGTTCCATCTATTAGCTTAGAAGTTAAAGAAATATTTGTTACTTCAAATCTTATTTTTGTATCAGAAACAAATAAATTTACATTTCCTTCAATATCTTCAATTAGCTTTCTCACTTCACCAATTGTCTTCCTCGGAATTATTATACTTGGTATATCATCTGCGCCTGACGGCAGTTTAGATTTAATGCAGGCTAATCTGTGCCCATCAGTAGCTACACTTCTTAATTCGCCGTTAATGGCATGAAAAAAAATACCATTTAAATAATATCTTGTTTCTTCAGTTGAAATTGCAAACTTAGATTTATCAATCATATTTGCTAGGTCTTCTGAATCTATCATAAAATTACAGGTCATTTCACTTGCAGACATCTCAGGAAAGTCTTCGATAGGTAAGGTAGATAATTCAAAATTAGATTGCCCACATGAAAATTCTAATTTTTCATTTTCTTTAGTTGAAATATCGATAGAAGAGCTTTCGGGTAATTTTCTTACAATATCGTAAAGTGTATGGGCAGAGGTTGTTATCATGCCACCTTCTAAAGTATTTGCTTTTTCAAGTTTTTCTATAATTTCTAAGTCTAAATCCGTAGCGGTTAAAGTTATCCCATTATCATCAGCGATAATTTTAACATTAGATAAAATTGGAATAGTATTCCTTCTTTCTACTACACTTTGTATATGGCTAAGACTCTTAAGAAGAATATCTCTTTCAATTGATATCCTCATAAATTCAATACTCCTTATTATTATAGTGATTAAACCAAATTAATTCACGAATCACTTCTAAATTATAGCAGAAAACTGAGAAAAATCACTTAAGAATCAATTTTCGAGGGAGCGGCGTAGAACCTCAACTTCTTCATCAATTGCTACATCACTCACCCTTAAATCTTCAACTTTTTTTACTGCGTGAATAACGGTAGTATGATCCCTCCCGCCAAATTTTCTACCTATTTCAGGTAAAGAACGAGTAGTTAAAATTTTGGATAAATACATAGCAATTTGTCTTGGTCTGGCAATTGTTCGTGACCTTCTGGCAGATAGTAAATCAGATAACCTAAGATTATAATAATCTGCTACTTTTCGTTGAATATCATCAATTGTAATTTTTCTTTGAGATGCCCTGATAAGGTCTTTTAAAACCTCCTTCGCCATATCAATACTCAATGGTCTATTTGCAAAAGAAGAGTAAGCGATAACTCTATTTAAAGCCCCTTCTAAAACCCTAATATTTGAGTCAATTCTTTGTGCTAAAAATTCTAGAAGATTATCAGGAATTATAATTTCAGGATTTTCTGTTATATGGGATTCTGCCTTAGATTGCAAAATACCCAATCTTAACTCATAATCCGAAGGATGAATATCTGCCACCAATCCCCAGCCCAAACGAGATCGAATTCTTTCTTCAATTCCATCCAAATCAACGGGCGATCTATCAGCTGATATAATTACCTGATGATTATGATCGACTAGAGTATTGAAAGTATGAAAAAATTCTTCTTGAGTAGAATCCTTTCCAGCAATAAATTGTATATCATCTATCATTAATACATCAACAGATCTAAATTGTTGTTTAAACGCCATGGTATCTTTAAATCTTAGGGCTTTAATAAATTGATACATAAACTTTTCAGCTGATAAATATAAAACTTTTCTCTCAGGCCAATTTTTATTAATTTCAAGTGCCATTGCATGCAATAAATGTGTTTTACCTAGACCAACCCCTCCATATAGAAATAAGGGATTGAATGATACATTTCTTGATTCAGTTATCCTTCTGGCTGCAGCATAGGCAAGTTCATTTGAAGGTCCAACAACAAAATTCTCAAATGACAGTCTTTCATCTATAGGAGCGCCAACAGAAGAATTGTGGTCCAATAATCCTTTTTCCGAACTTTTTAATGAAACATTATTACTTACTTGTTGGGCTTTTTTGTTATCTGCTTCATTTTTATTTATATTTCTCGTGGAAACTTCAATAACAACCGATTTAATTTCTCTAGATTCTTTAAGTAGTAAAGCTAATATTCTTTCTGCATAATGACTATCGATCCAATCTCGCATAAATCTTGTTGGAACGAATAAATGTAATTGGCCATTTTTAAATTCTCCAAATTGGATATTTCGAAACCAACTCTTAAATGTGGCTTCACCAATTTCTGCCCTTAATATAGATAAAGAACGTTGCCAGCATTCTTTAATTTGATTTTGATGAGAAATATTTTCTTCCAATTCTTAGCGCCCTTAAATTTATTCTACAATATCAAGATGATTGTAAAATTTAATGTAAAATTTTATGTAGAAAAAAAATTACAATTCAGACTAGCCTCGACTCAAAAATGATGCAACATGATTCATCAAAAAATATAAATAAAATTAATTTTTTTTTTGACTTTTAACTTTTAACTTAAAGATCTTATTTTTTTTGAAAGCCTGGAAACTTTCCTGGAAACATTTTTTTTATGAAGAATGCCTTTTTGTGCAAGTTTCATAAGTTTAGGTTGGACAATTTTTAAAAAATCTTGGGCTTCATTAATTTTACCGGCATCAATAGCTTCTTCAAGTTTTCTAATATAAGTTCTTACATTAGTTTTCAAAGACTTATTTCTTTCAGTCCTTTTAATTATTTTTCTTACCATTTTTTTGGAAGAAGATAAATTAGCCATAAATTAACCTTTTTTTATATTGGTAGGTTTTATATTTGCTTAATAATAAAGCGTCAAGTATTCAGTTACTCATCTTTAAAGTTAGGTTTTCTTTTTTCTATAAACGCAGCCATTCCTTCGGTTTTATCTTCTGTGGCAAACATTGAATGGAATAATCTTCTTTCAAACCTAACACCTTCAGAAAGCGTAGTCTCATATGATCTATTAACACTCTCTTTGGTCATCATAGTCGCAATTAACGATTTATCTGCAATTTGTTGAGCGATCTCAATAACATTATCAATAAAGCCATCTTCTTCCAAAACACGACTGACTAAACCAATGCTTTCTGCCTCTTTTGCATCCATCATTCGACCAGTTAAACACATATCCATTGATTTAGATTTTCCTATAAATCTAGTCAGTCTTTGTGTACCTCCTGCACCAGGACTTACGCCTAGATTAATCTCTGGTTGTCCAAATTTTGCTGAACTTGATGCAATAATAAAATCACACATCATTGCTAGTTCACATCCCCCTCCTAAAGCATAACCAGCAACAGCTGCTATTGTTGGTTTTCTACATCTTGAAATTCTTTCCCAATTTCTTGTTATAAAATCCTCTTTATAAACATCCATATAAGATTTGGGTTGCATTTGTTTAATATCCGCACCTGCGGCAAACGCCTTTTCAGATCCAGTAAGAATGAGGCACTTAAGAGCAGGATTTTCTTCATATTTATCTGCAGCTGATGAAAGTTCATCCATCAATTCATCATTAAGTGCATTAAGAGCATCAGGTCTATTGAGTGTAACTAAAAATAAATCCCCTTCCGCTTTGGTTAAAACATTTTTTTCTGTCATAAATTCCTCTTACCAAAATTATTAAATACTAATTATATATAAGGATTATAAATTATATCTATAAAATATTTATTTAATCTTAATTTTTTTGACAGTTAGGACAAAAAAATGTCGAACGATTTGATTGAATAGCTCTCATAATTAACTGAGAGCAATTTTTAGTAGTGCAAATTTTTCCCTCACGATTATAAACATCAAATGTATTTTGAAAATATCCCATTTTACCATCAGTATTAGTATAATCCCTCAAAGAAGAACCTCCCAAATCAATAGCATCTCTAACAATCATTTTTATATTCTTTACTAATACTTTAAGTGGTTTTTTTGGCCTTGATTTTTTATCAACTAAATCTTTTGCTAACAAAAACGGTGACACTTTTGCCCTAAACATTGCTTCACAAACATAAATATTCCCTAAACCTGCTATTATCTTTTGGTCCATTAAAGCATTTTTAATATTTCTATCTTTTTCATGAAATACTCTTGCAATACTTTCAGCATTAAACTCACTAGATAAAGGCTCAAAACCTAAATATTTTATCAACTTGTATTTTGATGGCGGTTTATCTGTTAACAAAATATAACCAAATCTTCTTGGATCATTATAGATGACAACAAAATCCTCTAGATTCATAACTACATGGTCATGTTTAAGTTTCTTTAAATTTTTTTTATCAGATCTTTTGACTATTCTATAACTACCTGACATTCCTAAATGCGAAATTATTGTCGACCCATTAGATAGACTAAAAAGAATATATTTTGCTCTTCTATTTACATCGATAATTTTTTTGTTAATTATATCTTTCTTAAAATTTTTTTTATAAGGAAATCTTAGCTTCTTTTTTGATAAGTGAACTTTCAAGATTTTTTGATTTATAAGGGAATTTTTAAGTCCTTCTTTAATAGTTTCAACTTCAGGTAATTCTGGCACAATTTTTCCTTTCTATCTGGAACAAATTAACTCTTCGAGTTATGTTCGCCTGAAGGGATTTTTATTTCAATGAAAAAAAATGATTTTGGATATAAACAAGTAAACAAAAAAGAGCATTATGATCTAATACAAAATATTTTTACTAATGTAGCCAGTAATTATGATCTAATGAATGATTTAATGTCTTTAGGGCTTCATCGCTCTTGGAAGAAAGAATTCATAAGCATGATAGATATT
>CEUS01280779.1_pt1 | contig 18946 bp, 16 predicted proteins | sample 427031 | NCBI WGS metagenome assembly CEUS01 (sample SAMEA2622837, study PRJEB7988) | marine metagenome | biome: marine biome (ENVO:00000447); feature: marine epipelagic mixed layer (ENVO:xxxxxxxxx); material: "saline water (ENVO:00002010), including plankton (ENVO:xxxxxxxx)" | depth 140 m | reverse complement strand
TGCTGGCGCAAGCGTTGCGCAGGTTATTGCGGCCGGTGTGAGCCGTGGAGTGCTTTCGAACGAGGCGGGACTCGGAAGTGCCCCCATCGCCCATGGAATAGCGGATGTTAGCCACCCAGTGAAACAAGGTCTGGTAGGCGTTTTTGAGGTTTTCATTGACACAATTGTTGTGTGCTCTCTTACAGCATTCGTTATTATCGCTTCGGGGCTCTGGCTTGAGCCCCAGTATCAAAACGCGAGCGGCGACTTAACCGCTGCGGCCTTTTCGAGCACAATCCCATTTGCATCACTACTGGTCGCGCTCTGCTCTTTTCTATTTGGTTTCTCGACACTAATCGGTTGGTGTTATTACGGTGAGAAATGCGTGGAATTCATTTTCGGTTCCAGGGTTATTCTTGCTTACCGAATGCTGTTTACACTTTTAATCCTTGTTGGATCAGTTGTTTCTGTGCCTCTCGTCTGGGCTATTGGAACTCTATTAAACGGATTCATGGCACTGCCCAACCTTGTCGCGCTGATCTTTCTAGTGGGCACCGTCCGATCGCTAACTCGAGATTACTTCGCCGAATCCTCAAGGCAGTCAAGGTAATCCCTGACTCGGCGTTCGGGCTGATTCCCACAAAGAAGATCTGAGATTACCGCCACGCCGGCGGCGCCCGCTTTGATTATCTCCGGCACTCTATCTAAGGTAATGCCACCGATCGCGAAAACTGGTCGAACCTGCCGATCGACAGCGCTCTTTACGAGCTCTAACCCTTTCGCTGTGAACCCTGTCTTCTTAGTCTTCGTCTCAAAGACTGGTCCAACCGCAACATAGGAAAGCTCGCCTCTTGCAGTTTCGTTTATTTGCGAAAGATTATGGGTAGAAAGACCTACAATAGAACCATCCGGTAACAGTCCCCTAATGGCTTGAACTGACATGTCTGACTGCCCAACATGGACACCATGTGCGCCGCTAATAAGGGCTAAATCGGCACGATCATTCACAATTACTGTTGCATCAAAGGGTTCTGCCGCCGCGACGACTTGATCGCATAGCCGCAGGAATGACCCACTGTCTGCTAAGGGCATTCTTAGTTGTATGAGTTTTGCTCCGCCCGCCAAATACGTTTCTGCCAACCGAAAAGGATCCCAGCTATGGGCAGACGAAATTGCCTGATCCACAATCGCATAGAGGCCTGATGCTTTCATTTCACCTGGAAACGATCCATAAACGCAGTACTAAACGCTCCAGAAAGAAAATCTGGATCTTGGAGAATCTTAAGGTGCAGCGCTATCGTTGTCTCAATTCCCTCAATGACCGTCATTGAGAGAGTGCGCCGCATTCTTGAAATAGCTTCCTCCCGAGTTGTGCCATGCGCAATGATTTTCGCAACTAGCGAATCATAATATGGGGGAATCGTTACCTCGGCATGAGCCGCACTGTCTACCCTAATTCCAGGACCACCCGGAATACTGAAGACTTTCACCCTGCCAGGAGAGGGTCTAAATGTAAAAGGATGTTCGGCATTAATGCGACACTCGACCGCATGCCCACTCCAGCTAATGTCTCGTTGACGAAATGACAACTCATATCCCGCTGCAATTCGAATCTGCTCTTTTACGATATCGGTGCCTGTAACTATTTCAGTAATCGGATGTTCGACTTGTAGGCGGGCATTTGCCTCCAAAAAATAAAATTCACCACTTTCATCCATTAAAAATTCGAACGTACCGGCATTCTGGTATCCCACCGTTTCAGCCGCACCAGTTACGAGCCGACCCAACTTTCGGCGTTGCCTCTCAGTTAACACTGTAGACGGGCACTCCTCAATCAATTTTTGATGACGCCTTTGAATAGAACACTCTCGTTCACCAAGATGTACAACATTTCCGCTGCCGTCCGCTAAGACTTGGAACTCAATATGTCTGGGACCTTCAATATATTTCTCTAAATAGATACTTCCATCACCAAAAGCCGAAGCTGCCTCCTGTTGGGCTGTTAACCATGCATGTTCAAGATCCTCCTTCGCCCGAACGATTCTCATCCCTCTCCCTCCACCTCCGGCCGTTGCCTTTAGTATCAACGGGTACCCCAGCTTTCGGGCAGCTTTCATTGCAAGTGCTAAGCTTGCCGGCGGCTCCTCTGATCCAGGAAGAACCGGGAGGCCCGCTTTTTTCATTGCCTGTCGCGCTTGTGCTTTGTCTCCAACGAGACGAAGAACTGAGGATGGAGGACCAATAAATTTGACACCGCATGCCTCCGTAGCTTCGGCCATGTAGCCACTCTCCGACAAAAACCCATAGCCAGGATGAATGGCATCCGCGCCCGTTATTTCAGCCGCCGAAATAATGGCTGGCACATTAAGATAGCTATCAATAGGTCTAGGGGGACCTATACAAACCTCCTCATCCGCGAAACGAACATGTAACGCGTCTTGGTCAGCTTCGGAATAAACAGCAACAGTGTTTATTCCTAACTCTCGGCATGCATAGATGATGCGGAGCGCAATCTCCCCTCTATTCGCAATAAGTATTTTTTTGAACATAACGGAGGAATATCTATAATCTGGAAACAGCTATTAATATTAATCGCTCAGTGAATCAAAGTGGCTTAATTGAAAACAAGGCCTGCCCATACTGAATAGCCTGATTGTTCTCCACCAACACCTCGACGACCTCACCATCCTGGTCAGAATCAATCTCATTCATCAGCTTCATGGCTTCGACAATACAAAGAACCTGCCCTTTCTTAACTCTTGTTCCAACCTTTACAAAAGGATCGGCGCCAGGTTCTGGCGCAGAATAAAATGTCCCGACAATAGGAGACTTTATAAATGCAAGACCGTCATCCTCCTTCTCAGCAGAAACCCTCCCATCAACTGCTCTATTTTCCACATTCTGATCCTCTTGAGGAACCGGAATACTTGCAGGTGCAGGTTGTTTGTTATGGGACTTGCGAAGCCTTACTCGCGTGTCTTTTAGCTCCACTTCCAACTCCTCGACACCGCGTGCGTCCATTAAATCGATCAGCTCTTCAAGCTTGCGTAAATCTTCTGCCATTATGCTGTTCCCAGTCTCCGCCAATAATTTGGATTACTCACAATACATTCCCTTTTTTCCTAGCCTAACCGCGTGGCGGTCAAGACTTGGCATCCATTATCGGTGACCTCGATATCATCCTCGATGCGAACACCACCGACACCTGGTTGGTACACACCAGGTTCAACCGTAAAAACCATACCATTTCTCAACGTTCGATCGAGACCAGCCTTCTCTAATTGAACCGCCGGCGCTAATCTAGGAGATTCATGAACTTCCAAACCTAAACCGTGGCCCGTACTGTGGACAAATTTGTCAGCCAGTCCATATCGCCCAAGCACATCACGAGCGACACGATCTACCTCACTTGCACGAACGCCAGGTCTGACTGAGTCGATTGCCATACTGTGCGCCTCCCGCACACCATCACGCATGCGAATCAGTTCTTCGGAACAGTTCCCAACTGCTACTGTACGAGTCATGTCCACGCAGTATCCGCTGTAGCGTCCCCCAAAGTCCAGTACCACTAGGTCTCCCTCTTTAATTCGTCTTTCAGTCGGCTTGGCATGAGGCAACGCACTGTTACAACCTGAAGCCACTATAGTGTCAAAGGCCAGAGCCTCAAAACCAACATTCTCAATGCATCTGTCAATATCGAAAGCGATTTCTCGTTCGCGTCTTCCGGGCTTAACTAACTGAACAGACTCATCAGCCACCCTAGCGAGAAGCCGCCCCCCTGTCCTTAAACACGAAAGCTCAAATTCACCTTTTACTTCTCTTAAGTCTTCAATGAGTCCGATAGTCTCTCTAATCTCACACTTACTTTTCAAGCTCTCTTCAAACCATCTAAACCGTTTAATTGAAAGATGTTCACTTTCGACACCTAGACGTTTGAAGTGCCCTTGGAGCACCTGCATCACGATCGTTTCATCGTATGACCCGTCGACTTGGACAACCTGTAGCCCGGTCCTCCAGTGTAGATCAGCTAATTCCTCTGCGACAGTGATATACCTTCCATCAATGATAAGCACCACCTTCTCTTCATCGATAAGTGCCGCACCCGCGCTTGATCGCATCCCTGTCAAATACAACAAATTATTGAGGTTTGTAACTATAAAACACCCAAAATCTGATTCAGCCAATCGAATCCTGAGTCTTTCGACACGTTCCTTGATTTCTATAACCTCTCTATCAAGCATTATTGTTTCCTATCGCGCCTCGACTTATCAAAAATTCAAACCGACTCCATTGAATGCAGATGAAGCGAAATCGCAGAAGATGAACCATTCGACCATAACCAAAACGAAACCATTAAAATTATTCTGGAAATAGACACAAAATCAAATTTTCACAGAAACCATTTTTCTGCTCACCGATGACTACTTAGTCTTTTCCTGTGTCAAATCTAAAAAAAAACTCTAACGTTAAATCTGACAAGTTTCAGGAATAGATCACCTAAATACGATGCCAGTAAATGCCTTGAAACATAGGCTATATCTTGACAGTAAGGTCAATGCTCTGTAACATCTGGCGTTTACGGCTGATATAATTTTCTCTATTTTGAGGGTTTATTACGTACGTTAATTTTATGTCAACGCTTATTCCTTCAGGCGACAAACATGATGTGACATGGAAGCTGATCGATGCTGACTCAAAATCGGTTGGTCGAGTTGCCACAGTTGCCGCTACCCTATTACAGGGTAAACACAAACCCTCATATACACCTTTTCTGGATCTTGGCGATCATGTTGTGATAGTCAACGCTAAACAGGTCAAGCTCACCGGAGACAAGGAAAATAAAAAATTATATAGGCAGCACAGTGGTTACCCTGGTGGCCTTCGAGAAGACCGTGCTGTAACTGTTCGCAAAGACCAGCCAACCCGAATCATCGAGCAGGCCGTGAAGGGCATGCTACCCAAAAATAAGCTTGCAAATTCCATGTACAGAAAACTCAAAGTTTACGCGGGTCCTGAGCATCCGCACACGGCCCAAAACCCAATAAAATACGAGGTGGACTAGACGTGACGGTTGATTCTTATGGGACTGGTCGGCGAAAGAAATCGACTGCACGAGTGTTTCTCAAACCAGGCACCGGAAGCATCAGTATTAATGACAGAAGTTTGGAGACACATTTTCCAATTGCGTCGGTCCGGACCCGTATCAACGAACCACTTCTCATTTGTGAAGCCGGAGATAAATTTGACATACGCGCAACGGCTTCTGGTGGAGGGATTACAGGTCAAGCCGGTGCTCTTCGACTCGGTATCGCACGAGCACTCGTAGAAGCCGACCCCGAGTTTCGCCCACTTTTAAAGAAAGCTGGCCTATTAACTCGAGACGCTAGGGTTAAGGAACGTAAGAAGTACGGTCTTGCTGGAGCGAGAAAACGATTTCAATTCAGCAAACGTTAAAATAGTTTTTTGGAGGTAGTTTGGCCCCAATTACGATGAAAGAATTACTGGATGCTGGCGTTCACTTTGGACACCAGACGCGCCGTTGGAATCCAAAAATGAAGAAATTCATTTTTGGCGAGCAGAACGGCATTTACGTCATCGATTTGGGCAAAACGGCGAAACTATTCACCAAAGCTGAAAGTTTTGTCACTCAGCTTGCATTAGATGGACGTTCTATCCTCTTCGTTGGCACAAAACGACAAGCGCAGGATCTCATTCAAGAAGAAGCCCGGCGGTGTGGAATGTATTTTGTAAACGAACGGTGGCTCGGTGGCCTCTTAACTAATTTTTCGACTATTCAAAGAAGCATCGGAAGATTACGTGAGCTTGAAGCAATGGCTGAGGACGGACGATACGAGTCCTTGTCAAAAAAGGAAATTGCAAAAATCGAAAAAGAAAAACGAAAACTTCATCGAAACCTAGACGGCATTCGCAAAATGACGACTCTACCGGATGCTATTTTTGTGGTGGACACACGAAAAGAGAAAATTGCAGTCGATGAAGCTCGCACTCTGAAAATACCGGTTATTGGCCTCGTAGACACTAACTGTAATCCTGACGACGTAGATTACATTATTCCCGGCAATGACGATGCGCTCAGATCAATCCGTCTATTTGCATCCCGAATCGCCGACGCAGTAATTTCTGGCCGGACTATTCGAGAATCGAAAGCGGACTCTAATGGCGACGACGTAGATCAAAGGGAACAAGAAGAGAAAACTGGGGAAGGTCCGGCTGAGTCCCCGTCACCTGCATAAAAAGAAGCTTCCCTGCCTGAATGAACAGAACTCAATAGAAGTCGAAGAAGACCTTAGGATGTAAAAATGACCATTAGTGCTAATCAGGTTAAAGAACTGAGAGACATCACAGGCGCCGGATTCATGGAATGTAAATCGGCCTTAGCGGAATCAGATGGTGACATCGAAAAGGCTGTAATCGTTCTGCGGACAAAAGGCCAAGCCAAAGCAGCCAAACGAGCCGGACGGACGACTGCCCAAGGATTAATTGGACACTATATTCATCAGGGCGGACAAGTTGGCGTACTTCTTGAAATGAATTGTGAATCTGACTTTGTCGCCAGAACAGACGACTTTCAAAATCTTGTGAAAGAGGTTTCCATGCACGTCGCTGCAGCAAACCCCACTTGCGTCACTCGAGAAGAAGTACCGGCCGATGACCTTGAAAGGGAAAAAAACATCGTTCGAGCCCAGTTCGAGAGCTCCAATAAACCACCAGAAGTAATTGAAAAGATCGTTGAAGGCAAATTAAACAGTTTCTACGAACAGATAGTTCTTCTAGACCAGCCGTCTATACGCGAACCCAAGACAACAATCGGGGAACTGGTGAACAGCGCGATTGCGAAACTCGGCGAAAACATCACAATTACTCGGTTTTCAAGATTTAAAGTTGGGGAAGATAACGAGTAACCATCCTGTTAGCTGTAGCGCTGATCTATAATCGTCAGCGCCATGACGTCTCCTTCTTACAAACGAGTCCTACTTAAACTCTCAGGCGAAGCTTTGATGGGCGAGCAATCCTACGGGATTGATCCTTCCTTCGCAGCAAACATAGCAAAGGAAATCTCAGAAGTACAGCAACTCGGCGTGCAAACAGCGGTTGTCATTGGTGGCGGAAACATTTTTCGCGGTGTTGCAGAAAGCACACGTGGCCTTGACAGAGCGACGGCCGATTACATGGGAATGCTGGCCACCGTCATGAACGGGCTTGCACTTGTCGACGCAATCGAACGCACGGGCACCGAAACCCGTCTTGTCACAGCTATCGAGATGCGGGAAATTGCTGAGCCATTTATTCGCAGAAGGGCTGTCCGACACCTTGAAAAAAATCGTGTCGTTGTTTTTGCAGCCGGAACAGGCAACCCTTATTTCACAACCGATACGGCGGCCGCCTTACGTGCGATGGAGATAAGAGCAGACGTAATTCTCAAGGCCACCAAAGTTGACGGAATTTTCACAGCCGACCCAAACATAGTGGCGGACGCGAAACGACTCGATCGTGTTAGTTACCTGGAAGTCCTTGAACAGCAACTAAAAGTAATGGACGCGACTGCGATTTCTCTTTGCATGGACAACAAACTTCCCATTGTGATCTTTAATCTAAAAACGCCAGGAAATATTAAACGAGCCGTCCTTGGAGAAGAAGTAGGTTCTCTGATCTCTGTCTAGCTGAAATCATTAACTAAGGCACTCAAAATGCATACTAATCCCACCGAAATCGACAATGAAGCAAGACGAAAAATGACTGGAGCCATCGAACACGTCCGTCATGAACTTTCCGGGGTCAGAACGGGTAGAGCGTCCGTTGGCATTTTAGATTCTGTACAAGTAGAAGCATACGGCTCACAGATGCCTTTAAATCAAGTGGCAACCTTATCTGTACCTGAGCCGACCCTGATTGTTGCCTCTCCGTTTGACCCATCGCAGATGGCCGCCATTGAAAAGGCTATCAGGCAGGCTAACCTCGGGTTAAACCCCTCCAACGATGGCAAAGTCATCCGAATACCGGTACCACCGTTAACAAGTGAACGACGTATAGAGCTTTCAAAACTTGTACACAAACTTGTGGAGGACGGACGAAATAGCGTGAGGCAAATCCGTCGGGAAGCGAATGACGCATTGAAGAAACTTCTAAAAACTCGCGACCTTGGCGAAGACGATGAACGACGTGCACTTGAGAAAGTTCAAAAGTTGACTGACGCATGCATCAATCAAATCGACGAACTTCAGAAGGCAAAAGACTCAGAACTATTAGAACAATAGAGGTCAACGGTCTCTCACTTTCATTACTAAAGTAACCACATCCTTATGTCGAACTTACGCCACTTGATTTGTGCCGCGCAGTGTGGCGCTCCGACATTCAACCCAAATGTCGAACAACACCTCTGTGTATGTGGATCGCCTCTTTTTGCAGAGTATGACCTTGAAACCCTGTCTCACACCTGGCAGAAGAAATCATTAGCCGGCAGGATTTCTTCATTATGGAGGTATCGCGAAGTCCTGCCTATAGATGAAAAACAAGAACCTGTTTCACTTGGCGAAGGATTCACTCCCTTACTCCGAAGCCCACATTTAGAAAGAGAACTAGACATCAGAACAATTCATGTTAAAGATGAATCGATTAATCCAACAAACTCTTTCAAGGCCCGCGGTCTCTCGGTGGCAGTAACCCGAGCTAGAGACCTAGGCGCACGGATACTCTCAGTCCCATCCGCCGGCAATGCGGCCAATGCCCTCGCCGCGTACGCGGCACAGGCAGGCCTACTTGCTGAAGTCTTTTTACCGAGTGACATTAAAAAACCTTTTATAAAAGAATGCGAACTTTACGGGGCTAACATTACATTAGTCGATGGAGTGATTACCGATGCCGGAAGGGAGGCTGCGCGTCTTTGCTCAGAGAACGACTGGTACGACGTGTCTACACTTAAGGAGCCCTACCGCTTGGAGGGTAAAAAAACCCTAGCCTATGAAGTTGCGGAACAACTACATTGGACCTTACCCGACTGGATGATTTATCCGACGGGTGGAGGGACGGGAATCGTTGGAATGTGGAAGGCTCTTTCGGAATTAAAGAACCTGGGATGGCTGCCAAAGGGCTTAAGCCCTAAATTCGTCTCAGTGCAAGCCGAAAATTGTGCCCCAATTGTGAAAGCTTTTCACAGTAAAAAAACGATAGCCCCCTCTTGGCCCAACGCTCGCACAATCGCCGATGGCCTCCGGGTCCCTAAAGGTATTGGCGATTTTCTAATCCTTAAGGTTCTGCGAGAAAGTAACGGTACTGCAGTAGCCGTAAGTGACGAGGAAATGATTTCAGGTATGTTGGAATTGGGTGTTCGTGAAGGAATCAGCGCCGCTCCAGAGGGAGGAGCGACCCTAGCGGCGCTTAAAAGTTTACGGAGTCAGAACATGATAAAAAAAGATGACCACGTCGTTCTTTTCAATACGGGAGGAGCTCTTAAATACCTTGAACTTCTTTCAGTCTACCCAGATCGGTTAACAAACAAGACAGGACGAACCTCTCTTATCAAGTCACCCGAATGACTACATTGCAAAACTCTCTTCAACTTTTCATCGCACAGGCTCTCTCAATAAACACTGATGATTTCTTGTAAACTATTAAAAATGGGCCGCTAGCTCAGCTGGGAGAGCGCCGCGTTCGCAACGCGGAGGTCGTGGGTTCAAATCCCATGCGGTCCACCATTTTCACTTTAAAAGATTGGATTTTTCATAGTGTAAAAATCATTCAATTCGTAATAGTGAAATAATAATAAGAACTCATCTATATTCAATGCCACTAATAGACCAGAAATACTTTTTGGAGCCGGAAAGTGACAGAACAACAAGACAAAGAAACTCTGAATTTTCAGACAGAAGCGCGTCAGCTCCTGCAGCTGATGATTCACTCTCTCTACTCTAATAAGGAAATTTTTGTCAGAGAATTAATTTCAAACGCATCCGATGCTTGCGACAAACTTCGCTTTGAAGCGCTGACAAAAAAAGAGCTCCTAAGTGATCCTTCTGAACTCCAGATACAAATAACAATTGACAGTAAATCTCGAACCATCACATTTACTGACAACGGAATTGGCATGTCTCGTCAAGAAGTCGTCGAGCAAATTGGAACAATTGCTAAATCTGGAACACGAGAATTCATGAATAAATTAACAGGCGACCAAGCTGCTGACGCTAAATTAATTGGGCAATTCGGCGTTGGGTTTTATTCCGCTTTCATTGTCGCAGATCGAGTCGAGCTTATTACTCGGCGTGCCGGGTCATCAGAAACTGAAGGAGTTCACTGGGATAGCAAGGGAGAGGGAGACTACACACTCTCCTCAAAGTTGAAGTCCTCTAGAGGCACGGATGTCATCTTGCATCTGCGCAAAGACGAAGACGAACTCCTTTCAGTGCCCACACTAAGAACCATTAGTCAAAAATATTCTGACCACATAACAATTCCGATTCTAATGGAAAAGGAACAGACGCCCCAACATGCGAACTCAGGTGAGAGCCCACCAAAGAGTTCAGAAGCTGAAAAAATAAATCAGGCATCAGCTTTATGGTCCCGACCTAAATCAGAAATTACTGAAAATCAATATTTTGAGTTCTACAAACATCTGGCTCACGATTTCCTTGATCCACTCACTTATACTCACAGCAAAGTAGAGGGCCGGCAAGAATATACCCTTCTATTTTATATTCCCCAGCAGGCGCCCTTTGACCTTTGGAACAGAGAAGAACAACACGGAATTAAACTTTACGTCCGCCGGGTTTTTATTATGGATGGCGCGGATCAAATTTTGCCCAATTATCTTCGTTTTGTGCGTGGGATCATCGATTCAAACGATCTACCTCTCAATGTATCACGGGAACTTCTTCAGAATTCACGCGATGTGGAAGCAATAAAAAAAGCATCAACGAAACGAATCCTCGGACTTCTCGAAGACCTATGCGCTAAACAAACAGACAGCTACAACACTTTTTGGAAAGAGTTTGGCCGCGTGATGAAGGAAGGTGTTGGTGAGGACACTGAAAACAAGAACCGAATTGCGAACCTTTTACGTTTTGCGTCGACTCATGCTGATACGGAAGAGCAGTCTGTCTCATTATCTGACTACGTACAGCGGATGCCATCAGGTCAAGAAAATATTTACTACATTACAGCAGATGGATTTTCGGCCGCGAGTAATAGTCCTCACCTTGAAGTCTTTAGAAAACAAAACATTGAGGTTCTCTTACTCCATGACCGCGTAGATGAATGGCTTGTCGCGCATTTACCAATTTTCGAAGACAAACAGTTGCAATCCGTAACCAAAGGAGATCTCGACCTTGGCAGTATTGATGGTATGGATACCAAGAATAAAATTGATACTCACGAGGACGCTGACTTTGCACCAATGCTTGCGCGCGTTCAGGCAGCGCTCGGAGATAAAGCGAAAACCGTGCGTCTGACCGACCGTCTTATCGAATCGCCTGCCTGTCTTGTGACGGAGCAGGATGGGATCAGCAGCAACCTCGAACGAGTTCTTCAGGCAGCAGGACAAAATGTGCCAGCAGCAGCGCTTATTCTTGAATTAAATCCTTCCCATCCCATCGTCAAGGCGCTGAAAGACGAAAAAGATGACAATCATTTTTCCGATTGGGCGCACATTTTATTTGATCAAGCTATGTTGGCCGAAGGTGGACACCTGAACGATCCCGCGACTTTCGTAAAGAAACTAAATGATCTCATCTTAAAACTTTCCGGTGAACCGAAATCTCAGATTTGGACGCCGGGAAGTTAATATTTAGGAGTCTATGCACGCATCCGGCAGACCGGTTAATAAGGATTTAAAGGAGCATACATTTATGACACGTTTTAGTTTGAGACTTCTGTTGATTACTGCCTTCTTTTCGTCGACACTACTTGGAAGTTCAGCGGCACAATCCAACGGAGAGTCCAGTTATCAACAGTCGTGTGCTGAATGTCATGGACTAACTCTTCAAGGTGGAGCGCATGCCCCAGCGTTGAGTGGTGAAATGTTCGAGAACAAGTGGAGCGTCAACAACGGATCTGCGCTTGTTGATTACATTCGCAATGAAATGCCTCCAGGACAAGCTGGCCGACTGTCTGAATTGGCTTATTCTGAAATTGCCAACTTCCTTCTCGGAGGCGGTTCCCCGGTTCCCCCTCCAAACGAGTCGGATACCGTACCAAGCGGGCAAACGACTCGAATAGGCACAAAAGAACCGCTAGCTCTTTCCGTAGTCACAGACGCTTTATTACAGGCACCACCGGACGCTGATTGGCCTTCTTGGCGACGAACCCTCGACAACCACGGGTACAGCCCTCTCGACCAGATAGACAAAACCAACGTCAACCAGCTCCAACTAGCATGGGCGATCTCTATGAGAGATGGTCAGAATCAAACATCACCAATCGTGCATGATGGTGTGATGTTTTTGGCAAATCCTGGCAACGTCGTTCAAGCCATCGACGGTGCAACCGGAGATATCCTCTGGGAATACCGCTACGAGTTTCCACCTGATTCCTTGACTGGAACCGGGGCTACCCGAGGATTGGCATTATACCAGGACAAGATTTTTCTATCGACTTACGATGCTGCCATTGTCGCTATCGATACAGCAACAGGTGACCAGGTCTGGCGCACAGAAAAAGCGGACTATACCCAGGGGTACACTCAGACCAGTACCCCAGTCGTCGCTAATGGTGTAATTGTTAGCGGTATTAACGGCTGCGAACGCTTCACAGACGATGGGTGTTTTATTACTGGACACGATCCTGAGACGGGCGAGGAAATATGGCGCACCTCGACCATTGCACTTCCTGGGGATATCAACAACGGGTCCTGGGGAGACATCCCACCTCACTTACGAGGAGGAGGCGACACTTGGATTCCAGGAAGCTATGACCCTGATTTAAACTTGTTCTATATTGGTACTGCACAAGCTAAACCGTGGGTTGCCGCCAGTCGTGGAATGTCGACCCAAAACGATGCTCTCTATACAAACTCGACTTTAGCTCTCAATCCGACCACTGGATCAGTCTCTTGGTATTTTCAACACGTTCCTGCCGAGACCCTTGATCTGGACAGTGTCTACGAACGAGTTCTCATAGATCTCGATGATCAGCGCTATCTTTTCACGGCTTCAAAGGATGGCCTGCTCTGGAAGCTCAATCGAGAAAACGGTGAATTTCTCGGAGTTAAAGAGACAGTATTCCAAAACATTTTCGAATCAATCAATCACTCTACGGGAACAGTTACTTATCGACCAGATATATCTGCCGCGGCTGTGGGTGAACCTGTCCAGGCATGCCCAGGTTTGTTCGGAGGCCATAACTGGCAGGCCTCAGCATATAGTCCAGAGAATGAAACCCTCATCATCCCTCTTCAACAAATGTGTATGAACCTCACCGGGCAACCTGTCGAACTGACAGAAGGAAGCGGGGGAACAGCGGGTATTCCTGAGATCTTACATATGCCAGGCACTGACAACCAGGTCGGAAAACTGGCCGCATATAATGTGCGTACTTTAGAGGAAATGTGGAGTATCCAGCAACGAGCCTCTTTTTTGACGTCCGCCACGACAACTGGTGGTGGCCTTGTATTTATTGGTGATGTAGACCGCTACTTCAAAGCGCTTGACGCCACGACGGGAGACGTGCTGTGGGAGACCCGCTTAGGACATGCCGCCCATGGCTATCCCATTACCTATGAAGCCAACGGCACTCAGTATGTAGCAGTGCCGACAGGACTCGGACTTTTCCGGACGATCTCAGCCGTCCTCAGTCCAGAGATATTCTCTCCCTCGAATGGTAATGCTTTGTACGTATTTGCACTTCCTCAAGAGTAAGCGCGCTAATAATTAACCAAAATAGTACGGCCTAGAATCCATTTGATTCTAGACTGTACTTTTCAGCAATCTAACGAGATCAGAAGGAAATATTCAGGGCAACTCTGGCAGTTCTTGGCAAACTTGGATGGAAGTGAATGTCATCGACTCCGTCCAGAGGTTCTCCCAGCAGACGGGAAGTGTAATAATAATCAATATCGGACACATCAGAATTCAGCAGGTTAAATGCTTCAACCACCACATTCATTCGGTCATTAATCTCGTAGCCTATCTCGCCATTCCAAATCGATGTAGATGACGACATGAAACTTCCATCTTCGACAAGCGGTCGAGGACCAAAATGCCGAAGCCGCAAAGAACCAAAGAATTTATTGGAGTCCGTCGGCTTAACCGTTATGCCACCTGAAACGACCCGATCAAGAGCCCCAGGAATGAGCATCCCCGCGGGATCGTAATCTGAAAACTCTGCATTCGAAAAAGAAAGATCGAGCTCACCTACCAGCCATTCTGTAAACGTCCAGTAATTCGTCCACTCAAGCCCGAAACGCCTACTGGGCCGACTCGCCTCAGCAATTCCAGCATCCCCGACAAAAATAAGTTCAGAATCAAACGACAGATACCACAGAGCAACGGTAGTCTGAAGACCATCAATAGCGACGGATCTAATGCCCACCTCTGCCCCTCGAGCCGGAACTAAAGGCGACTCTGAATCCACCGGATCACCTGAGACCGGATCGACGTGAGTTGTTGCCGCCCGCGGGTCATTACTGTGAAAGCCTGTACCGTAATTCAGATAAATTTCTGTTGATTTCCATGGCCCGAGAACAGCCGTGAGTTTTGGACTTACAATTCCTGATGTGCCCGATCCTGTGTTTGCAGCTCGAATAGCATCAACATCATACCGATAGATATCGCCACGAAGCCCAAGGCTTGTACGGAAGAATCTGCTCCACTCAATTTCACTTTGCGCAAATAGCCCAACCGTAGTCTGAGACACGCTATCGTTTCGAATGGTATTGACGCGTCGTCGATCAACAGTGTCATACAAGCCAACGGACCCAACCTGGTCATGGCGCAAACTGCTGCCTATTGAAGACTCAACAGACCGACCAAAAACATTTCCAAGACGCCTGTGAACGATTTTTCCTCCACCCACAACCCGTCTGCCTTCCTGCTCCACCTGATCTCCATTCAGCGGATGGACTAAGAAATACGTAAAATTTTGAAAGAGATTTAATCCGGCTCGCAATCCGTAAACGGTCACCCGAGTCGATTGATTGCCGCTCGACTGCAGCCAATCGAAGGCACCTGAATACCGGTATGTTCGACCAGCGTCCGTGTCATCGATATTTCCAAAACGATTAATTGCGCCAGACTCAACCGCCCTTAATGGAATCTGATCTGTCGAATTCCAATTTGCGGAATACCCCATCCCTGTGAAAGAGAAACCATTCCGTTGATCACCTCGACTATACCGAATAACGCCATTTACCTTGCGCATCTCGTCCGGCATTACCCAGGGTCCATCATTCTTGCCCAACTCCAAGGCAACCAGAAAGTTTCCGTCGCCTATTTTCGGTGACGCCGCACCAAGAACACGCGTCCACCCTTGACCCCCGGCACTGACACTAAAAATTGGTCTATCCAATACGTTCACATAGTTAATATTTGCAGATCCCGCAGCAGAGAAATCGCCATGTTCAGCAAAATACGGCCCTTTTGTATACTGGACACCACTGACCAATTCTGGAATCAACAGGTTAACATCACTATAACCATGGGCATGCGCGCCAGAAGATTCATTCATTGGCACGCCGACCAAGGTGGTAGCAAAGTCAGATCCGTGATCCAGATTAAAACCTCGCAGGTAATACTGGTTTGCCTTTCCTTCCCCACTATGTTGGCTTGTAATAAAACCAGGAACGGTCTCAAGAACTTCCCCGGGTCGCATGATTGGTCTTGTCTCCAATTGTTCGGCAGTAATAGCGCCAACACTGGCCGACGTGGCAATGCCAACTAAATTCTCTCGGGGGTTTTCCAAGTCGGCTATATTTCGAAACGTTCGTGACCCAGTGACAACAACATCTGCGGTCAATGAAAGCGAAAGAACTGTATCCCAGCGATTCTCTCCGACGACTGCATCAAAATCTATTCGAGAGGTTGAAAAATTTATTAAGCGAAACGTGAGAGTAGCACTCCCAAGTTTTACGGCTTCGAATCGATAAACACCTTCAGCGTCAGTCGTCGTTGAAGACCCCTGTCCGCTCTGATCTTCATACTCTACCGAGACACCAGGCAGCACTCCTCCTGTTTCATCAAACACTGTCCCTTGAACAGCAGTGTTTTCTTGCCCAAAAACCTGCCCTCCGACCAACACGAGACTTAACACGGCGAACGTGAACACACTTCTAAAAACCTTAGATATTAAAAACATGATCCTCTAATTCAAGTAGATAAAGAAAAATATGTACTAACAAACATGTTTAATTATCGATTACTTCTGTGCGGGAAATTCTGAAGATTTGCTGAATTTTTAAAGTTCGTCTATCGGCAAGCTAAGAATAAAACAACTCCCACCGAGCTTGCTTCGCTCGTAACGCAAACTCCCACCATGGGCCTCAACTGCTTTTGAAGCCAACGCAAGGCCAAGGCCAACACCCTCGACTGCTAAGTCATCTTGTTGCCCTCTACGGTATCGATCAAAAACTCTCGTCTCCTCTTTCCCTGCTAGACCAGGCCCAGAATCATTAATCAATATATCGGCATACCCATCAGATTTCTTCAGAAACACCGTAATCGTTCCACCTGAAGGGGTATATTTGATCGCATTGTCAACTAGATTCATCGTCGCTTCACGAATTAAAACTGGATCTCCGTCAATTAAGATCGATTCACTTTCCGCAAGGGTAAGATCCTGATCTTTATTCTCTGCAAGCACAACCACGGTACTCACCACGCTTTTAAGAAGTTCTCCTAAGTCGAAAGATTTGTTGGCAATCGCCAGGTGCTCTCTATCACTCCTCGCAATCATCAAAAGTCTGTCCGTTAAATACGTCAGCCGATCAACTTCCTCCAGCACACTCCCAATAATATTTTGGTATTCAAGAACAGAACGAACTCGACTGAGACCAGTCTCGCCGACACTTCTAATCACCGCCAGCGGACTCCGAATCTGATGGGATACATTCGCAGAAAACTCTTGTATTTCTTTAAAGGACACATCTAATCGTTTCAACATTTTATTGAAAAGCAACCCGACCTCTCCGACTTCATCATATGGATTTTCTATCGGGAGTCCTTGTTGCAAAGTCGACACACGGATATCCCGTGCCCGCTGCCCCATATGAACCAAAGGCTTCAGAGTTCGACGGATGACAACGTAAGATGCAAAGCCAGCAAAACCTAAACCCAATGGCACACCCAACAAAAACACAAGCACAAGTTGTCCAATCTCCTGCCGCATAAGAGCTTCCGATCGCCCGACCTGGATGATAACCGGGCGACCAAATAAATTTGTTTTTCTTGTAAACATCCTGAAAGGTGCGGGATCGCCATCAAGGGACCTGAAGAAACCATCTGGATCGCCAAGAAACCGATCGGAGTTCTCGACCTGCAAGCGCTGCGCTATAGCTGTCCGATAAATCGGCTCTCCACGGTTACTCCAGACTTGAAGCCAAGGACTCATTTCAATATATTGATCACCCTCATACCATGTAAACACACCCTCCCGATCGACCTGAACCATCTCCTCTGCCCATCGCGCATCACTACGTAGCAGGCTATCCAAATCGCTATCAGCATTACGGTAAATAAACAAAGTCACGACTACTGAATAGATCAACAACACCCCCACCACAACAAGCAGGTTCCAGGCTACTAATCGAATGCTAAGTTTCGAAAAATTCATTCTTTTCAAAAAAGTGCTATTTTTTCTCCGAAAGAGAAAATCCAACTCCTCGCACCGTGTGTATAAGTTTCCGCGAATGGCCATCGTCAATCTTCTTTCGGAGTTTGGCGATATGGACATCAATAACATTGTTGAGGGTGATACTGCGGATGGATTCCTTCCAGATTTCTCGAGCCAGAGTGTCTCGAGAAATCACACTATCCGCATTACGGGCTAAACATAGAAAAACATCAAATTCTTTTGAAGTAAGAAAAATATCGACACCAGCTCGTGTTAACCGACGGGACGCGACGTCTAATTCAACATCAGCGACCTTAACCAGCTCAAGAACATTGCTGACAGATCGCCTCGTAACAGCTCGAATCCTAGCCAACACCTCTGCTACGGCAAACGGTTTCACAATGTAATCATCTGCACCGGCATTCAGTCCCACCAACCGATCATTTAAACTGTCCCGAGCTGTCAAAATCAGAACTGGCGTGTTGACATCTTCTCTCCGAATCGTCGACAAAACACTCAATCCATCTTTTTTTGGAAGATTTAAATCAAGCAGAACAACATCCCATTCTGCCTCTTTGAAAGTTTCAAGCGCGGACTGGCCGTTTTTTTCAACACCTACACAAAACCCCTCAGTTTCAAGGGCTTCACTAAGTGCAGCGACAACTTTTTCTTCATCTTCAATAAGAAGAACATTCATTGGGTAATTACTTTCCAATAGATTAATTCAATTCAACTAATCAGTGATATGCTATCTGAAATTGATTCGGTCATCGTTTGGTGCTTATAAATGAAATATCTACTAACAGGCATATTCTGGCTCATCGGGCCACTCGCGCTTATCTTAACGACAGCGCACCACCCGACAGCCGAAATTTATAACGATGAAGAGTTAATCTCTCTAGAGGGTGAGATTGTTTTGCTATCGATTGGTCGACCTCACTCCATTTTCCATGTAAAGGTCACGGACCTGCAGGACAACACCTCTACTTGGCTCGCGGAGTGGCGAGGTTCAAAACCGTTCTCCCGGGGCGAAGATCCTGTTGATTCCTTGGCGATTGGCGAGCGGGTAATGCTATGCGGTAATCCAGCCAGAGACCCCAGCATGCTTCGAGTACATGTTTTGGATGTCATAGTAGATTCGTTCCACAATTTGCAAACCACGGACCAACGAGCAGAACAAGCCGTCAACACACGG
>CEUS01037791.1_pt1 | contig 18947 bp, 29 predicted proteins | sample 427031 | NCBI WGS metagenome assembly CEUS01 (sample SAMEA2622837, study PRJEB7988) | marine metagenome | biome: marine biome (ENVO:00000447); feature: marine epipelagic mixed layer (ENVO:xxxxxxxxx); material: "saline water (ENVO:00002010), including plankton (ENVO:xxxxxxxx)" | depth 140 m | reverse complement strand
GAGCTGAAGAAGAAAGAGTTAGAGAAACTTTAAAAGATAGTGGTGTAGATGAAAAAAAGAAATTTTTAGGAGAACTTGGGTATGGAGATGAAGTAGTACCAGGCACTAAAGATTTAGGGTTACAGAATCAAACATTTGATGGTATGAATGCAGTATTAAATTTAGGTGAACCAGGCGGTGAAGGTGAACCAGGTGGTGAAGGTGAACCAAAAAAACAATCTGATCCTCTAACTAAGTATGCTCAAGGAGGTACTTGGTATCAAGTAACTGGATATCCTGGTCTTGATGTTGCTTACTTTTTAGAATTCACGCTACCTGGTGGAAAAAAGATTTTTTATTATGCTTCAAGAGAAGATTTAGATGTATTAGAGGGTATTGGTCCAGGACAAGAACCTAATTTCGGTGGAACTATTGCTTATTCTGATTTTAAAAATAGAGGTATAGCAGCAGGTAATGTTTCTGAAATTGTTGGTACTGATGAACATTATTTAACTAGAGTAGAGAGAACTTTAATGGCTCCAACTGGAGATTTGTTATTGCCTGAATGGGCGGCGAATGATCCAGCTGTTAAAGATTTATTTTTTATAGCAGTAGCTGAAGAATGGGATGAAAATAGGTTTTTAAGAGAAATGTCTAAAACTAATGTATTTAAGGAAAGGTATCCTGCATTTGAAGATATGTTAAGTTTAACTGGTGGATCTCATACTGAAGCTCTTTCTAATATCCAAGATTATGAATATGAAGTTAGACAACTTAATAAAAGATATGGTGAAGAAGTAGACACTATTTCTGTAACTACTGAAGCTATAAAGAAGGGTTATAGTATTGAAGATTTAAAAGAGACTTATGATATCTTTGAAAGAGCTGAAAAAAATGCTTCTACTTTAATAGCATTTCAAAATGTTATTAATGCAGAAGAGTTAGGTTTTGATGTAACTTCTCCTCAAGGTATTGTAGATTTCTTTAAAGGTTCTGCACCTACAGAGATATATGATTTATATGAAGCAACCTCTATATCAGAACAAGCCTCTAAATTAGAATTAACTGACCTTTCTGTGGATGAAGCTTTAGAGATAGCTAGAAATACTCCTGGTCAATTAACACAGCAACAAGTATCAGGAGCACTACAAGCTGCTGCTCAAACAGTAGCTAAGTATAGGGATTATATTGATTTAGGTTCTTATGGATTAGATGCTGATCAGATAATAAATCTTTCATTAGGATATAGAGAACCAGGTGGTATGACTGAAGTAGAGTTAACTAGTGCTCTTTCTAGAGTTTATCAATCTGATGAGAATTTGAAGAATCTAGCTTCTGGTTTAGCAGGTAATAAATCTTTCCAAAAGAATAGACAAATACGATCTATTGGTTAAAATTGGTAATATTAAGCGATTACTCGAACCGCTTAATCGAAATAACTGGCTTCGAGTTTAGAATAAAAGTATAAGTAGCCACTCGATCCCTCTAAGAGTGCGTAGACATAAGAGGAGTAATAATGTCAACAGAACAAGAAGGAGCTGGTTTGTCTAACGAAGAATCAATAGCAAATGTACGTGAAGCTTTAGATAAAGCAACAGCGGACAAAACTGCATTACAAGAACAATTAACTGAAGTTTCTGGGGAATTAAAAGGCATGAAAGCTAAAGAAGCTTTTAGAGCTGGGGGATTCCAAGATTCTCACGCAGATTTGTTTATTAAAACAAATCCTGAAGCTGAGATAACAACAGAGGCAATTAATGAGTTCGTGAATAAATACAGTTTAAGTCCTGCAGAAGTACCGCAGCAAACATCAGAAGCATTAACCGATATGGGTAATGTTGCCCAAACTTCAGCTCAATCTGGAGTTGTTGGAACAGCAGAAGCTGGGAAAATGACAAAAGGTGAGTACAAGAAGCTACAAGCATCTGATCCAACTGCAGCACATGAGGCTTTAATTCAAGGTAGAGTACAAATGCGAGAAGACAATTACGTAGCTAACCAGACTTTTAATCAATAAAATTATTAGAAAGGGAGTGACTATTAATGGTCGACTTTACAAGTAACGATACAAATACCACTACGTATGATGATACTGTTTATTCAGCTATCATTAACGATGATATTTTAGATGCTTTACAAGCCGCTGTTGTAACACCTCCACTTCTAGCAATGTTCGATTTATCAGGACAGCCATCTAAGGCTGTAGATATTCCAATAGCTGACGCAGAATCAGCAGCTGCTGTTTCAGAAGGTGCAGAGCTAGCTAACACAGCTCTCTCCACAACTAAAGCAACACTAACTGCTTCTGAAGTCGGAATTATGGCAACTATCACAGACGTATTAGACGTATCTTCTATAGCTGCTACTCGTGGTGCTCAAATGAGACAAATGGGTAACGCTGTAGCTCAAAAGATTGATGTCGATATCTGTGCATTATTGGCAGGTTTCGGAACAGCTGTAGGAGGATCTGGTACGAACTTATCACTTGCGAACATATTTTCAGCAATATATACATTGGAGCTTGCAAATGCTCCAGGACCATATGTTGGTGTATTACACCCAGTTCAAATTGCTGACTTGAGAACAGCTGTAGAAGCTTCAAGTTCAGGAATCTTTACTGGTGGTTCCGTAAGAGGAGGTTCAGGCGAGATTGGAACAAACGAAGATACTGGATTCTTTGGTAACTTCATGGGTATTGATTGGTATCAATCAACTAACGTTCCTACCGCTAACTCCGCCGCTGACCGTGCAGGAGGAGCATTCTCTAAGAATTATGCTCTTGGTATGGTTCAGAAGTGGCCTGCAAAGACTGAAATAATGAGATGGGCACCTATTAGAGGTTTCGTTGTAGTTGTTTCATCTATGTATGGTGTAGGAGAAATCGTTGACAGTGCTGGTGTGGAAATCACAACAGACGCTTAGAAGCGTAAAGTCTGGGTAGGCAGAAAGATTTATTGTCGTGTGTTCCTACCAACACACACGGCAGAGGAGAAGAAATGGCAGAAAGTAAAAAAAGAGCTAGAAAAGACGATGGGACATTTCAAAAAGATGACCCTAGTACTCCAGATGTAAATGAAGCTTTTGAACAACCTGGTGTTGAGAATAGTGAACCTAAACCAGAGTATGTTAAAACTAGAAAGTTTAAAAAAGTTGAATTGAAATTTACCGCACAAGGTAGATATGCAGATGGAAGAAAAGTACCTTGGAAGAATATGAAGGTTATGAAAGCTTTGCAAGTAGATCCTGATGGAATAATTACAGGAAACGTAGTGCAACTACCTTGGGAAGCAACTGTTAACAATGGTGTAGCAGGTGCTCCTGAAGACCAAATAGGTCTTAAAAAGTATGAGAGAAAAGGATTTATCTTCTGTGTAGAAGCAGACGGTACACCTATGTTCTCAACACTTTGGGATGATTGGTCAGAGTATGATGCAGAATATGAAGCTAAAATAAGACATAGAAATCAAGGAGAGTCTGGCAAGTTTGGACAAAACGCAACAACTAGCAAGACTATGAGCGGTGTCTAAGAAAAAGAAAAAGAAAGAATTAAAAGACGCATCTAAATTGATGGAGGATTCCTTCGGTTTAGATAAGCACCTGAAACCTAGAGCTTCCGATTTAGGTGAAGAAGATCTAGGTGATGGTATGTTCCAGAAGAAAGTCCGAGTTCATAGAGATGCGTCTGGTGAAGTAACACAGTTACTAGATGCTGACGCGCCTTTAACTAAAGCTGAGGAATTAGCTGAAATGGAAATTTACAAGAAGGTTCTAGAACAACCTCCTGTAATAAAAAATGTTCCTAAGACAGATAAAGGAAAAGTTATCCATATACTTGCAACTCGTCTATTTCAAGACTATGTTAAGAATGCAAGCAATATGACAAGGCCCAATCCCTTGAGAGACGGAATACCTGGTTGTGCATGCTCACTGAAAAGTAAAGTTGGATGTGTGGATTGGTGCGGTCAAGATAAGCTTGGTCCGAGGATAAGGACGGCAACTGCACAAGGGGTATACGATTGGATAGTAGAGATGGTTAAGCGTAGAGCTAACATAGTAGACTCTTCAAAGAAGAAGGGTAAATAATGGCCTCAGCAGCTGTTGTAAGACAACGTGTTAAGGATTATCTTTATGGATCTGATTACCTCAAAAGACCTTTTACCGATTTCTTAAATCAAGATGGAAACGTTTCAGCAACAGATACAGTTATAACTGTATCAAATATTTCTAGCTGGGGAGTTGGAGATATTGTAGAGTTTAATACAGGTGAACAAGCTTATATTAAAAATGTTTCTACAGATAATAATAGATTTACTGTAGCTAGAGCTTGGAATGGAACTACAGCTGCAACGGTTACTGACTTAACAGCTATAGAGAAAAATCCAAGATTCACTTATGCACAAATAGATAATGCAGTTGGATCAATTATTGATGAACTATATCCAGAAGTTTATATTTTTAATACAGGAAGTGGTACTGCAAATAAAGATAGTTGGTATTACACAACAAATGATACAGGCCTCAAAGAAATCCTATCTGTTTATTATCCTCGTTCTGGGTCTATAGGTAATGACGAACCTTGGGTTATTAATACTTGGAAGATGAATAAGCATATGCACTCATCAGGTTTCGCTAATGGTATAGGTATAACAATGTGGGATTATGGTGAGTTAAATCACGGAGGAACTTTTTACTATACTTTCAAAAAAGAAATTGCAGCAACAACAGACTTATTAGATAGACAAGTTGAATTAGTTGTCTTAGGTGCTGTGTTTAAGATGATGGGAGCTACAGTTCCTCCATCTACAAACGATACTAGGGACACAAGACAAGTAACTCAACCTGGACAGGAAGTAAGAGATTCTAACTGGTTCTTATCAGAATATTTAAGATCTAGAAAAGAAGAGAATATGCGACTTAAAGAAGAGGAGAGGTTCATACTAACAAGTCGTCAAACCAGAAAACAAAGAACATATCGTGATTGATGGATATTTCCATGTCAAACTTGGAAGCTACAAGTATCGTCTTGCTACTAATTCTGACGACCAACATTATAGCGCTCGTCTGGTTCCGCTAAATATATCTAACGCTCAAGTAGTACAATCCTCTGATCCAAAATATGATTTAAGACCTGATACTGCTGTATGGGAAATGACCGATTGGTCTGGTGGTGAAGGTACTAAAAAGTTTGATAATGAAACTGGTAATGAATACGATCTAAGTTATAACATAGATGCATTACATACGCCAGGAAGTATCAGATTAGCTAATGCTGTAGAAGCTGCAGGTATAAATAGAACAGGTACTTTAGTAAAGGCATCAGATAAACTTTTTCATTTTTCTTCTTCAGACGATACTATTGGAACTTATTCTGGGAACCTTGCTAATACAACTTGGGACGAACAAGATGCAGGAACTATATCAGACTCAGATTATTTTGGTGTTAGAGGAGATGGAGATGGAAAACATATCTATATGCCGATAGGAAGTTTGAATGATATTTATAGATACGAACCTCACGCAACTTATACAAACGATATGGCTGATACAACTAAATGGGTAGATGCTGATAGTCAGGTAAAATTTGGTAGACCTTTAGTTAAAATTGGAAATAAAATATTTGTTGTTCATTTAGATGGAACAAAAATTTCAGTAGTTGAATATTCAACAACAGCTACACCTACAGTATCCCCAACTGAAATTTTTGTTGCATATGAAGGAAACTTAGACGCAGGAAGCAATCAAGGTATTGTCTGCAGAGGAGACAATGAATTGTTTGTGTGTGTTAGAACTAAAGCTGGAGAAAGTATTTTGTATAGAATTACACCAGCTTCAGCTCTTGGTGAAGCTTTTGGTACAGAGGTAGGAAGGTTCCCTGGTTTTTCTGTAGATTGTATTTGGTATGCTTCAGGTGTTTTACTTTTAGCAGGTACTTCTACTACTACAGGTGTAGATAAAAGAACTATTTATTATGTTAAAGGAACTGAACTTGGATCATTTGGATTGATTAGACAAGATGCAACATTTACAGATGCAAAACTAATAACAAGTACAGATGCTTCTCGTATGGATAGAACTTTCTTTTTAGCACCAACAGGTTCAGCATCTAACTATTGGACATTATTTACAATAGACTTGTTAACTGGTGCAATCTTTGGTGGCCCAGAATTTTCAGCAGTAAGAGATCCAAACTCTGTTGTTGACTTTTTAGGAAGAACATTTGTATCTGAAAATAAAGGATCTGCTAGCACTCAGACTTACAGAACTGCTTCAACATACGCAACTTCTGGAGAGTTAATTACTGCAGTACACGATTTTGATATAGGTGAAGAAAAAACTTTAATGTCTATTAGATTATCTACTGAACCATTACCAGCAAATACAGCTGTACAGGTTTATTACCAAGATGACCAGGACGGAACTTGGACATCAGCAGGAACATATGATACTGATAGCGGTACAGGAACTACATTTAAAATATCAACCGATAGTTCATCTGTGAAATTTAAAAACTTACAATTAAAAATTAAATTAACAACAAGCGATGCTACTACAACACCTGTTGTTAGATCAGTACAAGTAAGATGTACTCCTACAGAATATGTAAGAGAATGGGATATGTTACTAGATATATCTGATGAAGATGCTCAAGCTCAAGGTAGAGCTTTTACTGGAGCACAGCTTATAGACTACATAAAAGCAGAAGCTACAAATGAAAATATTATTCAATTTAATAATGGATATGAAACTCCATCAGCTGGTTCCTACGATGAACACGATGTAATGATTAGAGAATATAATATCAATTTAACATCAGCGGGCCAAGGAGTTGCTAATATTAAAGTTAGAGAAGTAGAGTAATGGCATATCAAACAATAAGTGATTTTTTCGATTTAAGACCTGCAAGAGAGGTTAGGTTTGACGTTTCTAGATCTCTTTCTTTTATAAAAGCAGCAGGAACAAGAAGTGACATACCTTTGATAACAGAAGATAATATGGCTAAACTACAATTTAGTAAGACAGATAGTTCAAGCAGTAATATAAAATTAAGGATTAGTTAATGGCAGATAAGGTACCAGTAAAGGCAACGTTTGACTCAGCAGGAGATGCTGATGGTTTATCAGAATTTGTATCAGGAGATACAGTTCCAATTACACACGGAGGAACTGGCTTAGCAGCTGTAGGTTCTGCAGGTCAAATATTAAGGACTAACTCTGCAGCTAACGCTATTGAATGGGGTGCTGCTGAAGTTCTTAACATAGATGGAATGACTGACGGTACCAGTGTTACATTAGCTGATACAGATAAATTAGCTATATCAGATGGAGGAACTGAGAAATATATTAATCTTTCTCAAGTCAAAACTTATGTAGGGCCTCTAAGTCTTATAGATGAAGATGATATGTCTACTGATTCTGCTACAAGACCACCCTCACAACAATCAACAAAAGCTTATGTGGATACTCACGCAGCTCTTAGTACACACTTAACTTTAATTGACGAAGACAATATGTCTACAGATTCAGCAACAAGACCGCCTTCCCAGCAGTCAACAAAAGCTTATGTGGATACCCATGCAGCTCTTGGAACACATTTAACTTTGATTGATGAAGATGACATGGCAACGAATAGTGCTACTAGACCGCCTTCTCAGCAATCTGTTAAGGCATTTGTAGAAGGAAAAGGTTACGCAGACATAGGTCTGATAATCGCATTAGGATAAGGAGGAAATATGCCAAACGCTTTTAAATCACACCATATAGCCGTAGGGACATCTAATACTTTATGTGTTCCTGCTTCGGGTACAGTAGCCTCTGGTTGTGAAACAATAGTTCTCACACTAAGAGCTACTAATGTGGATGGGGCTAATGATGCTACCATTGATGTTCAAGTGGTTGATGATAGTGGTTCACCTACTGCATATATAGCCAAGACTATGACAGTTCCTGCGGACTCATCAATAGAGTTAGCTGGTACTTCTAAATTGGTTCTATTGAGTGGGGATAAGATCCAAGCATTGGCTTCAGCGGCAAGTGATATAGAAATATTTGTAAGTTGGCTTGAAATAACATAAGGAGTAAATAATGCCTTATGGTTATTTAGGAACAACACCGAATCAACAATTAAAAAACAGTGGAGTATTCTCTGTAGAAGAAGCCTTAGCATTACAGAATGTAGGTGAGCTTGGTGGTAGCTTAGAGCATATTGAAACTCAAACTGTATCAAGTGCAGTTTCAAGTGTTGATTTTATAAATTTAGCTGATAATCCTTATGAGGTATATTTTTTGCAAGTTAATAATATAAAAACATCAGCTACTTCACAAGCAAGATTAAGATTTTCAAATGATAATGGCTCTAGTTTTATCTCAACAGGGTATGAATATGCAAATTTTAGACTTACTACAGGAGGGTCCGCTGCTGGTTCAAATAACACAAATCACGCACAAATAAATACTAATTTATTATCTGATACTACATCAAGTGTATCAGCAAATGGATATTTTTATTTATATGACTTGGTAAACAGTTCAAAATATAGTTTTGCAACCTATCACGTAATGGGTGATTATAGTCCAGATACAAGGACTTCTTTTGGTGTTGGTTTATTACCAACTGCTGAAGTACATAATGCATTTACTATACAAGCTAGTTCAGGCAACCTTACATCAGCAACAATGAAACTTTATGGGATAAAAGAACTATGAGTAACCTAAGATTACTTAATGAAACTACAGTATCAAGTGGTGTAGCAACAGTAAATATAACTGATGTATTTAGTTCAGATTTTGACATTTATAAAATAGTTTCAACTGCACATATTCATAATGCTGACAAAGATATTTATATGAGATATATAAATTCTTCAGGTTCAATAATTAGTGCAGGTAATTATGATACTGCTTCATTAGTAATGAGAACTCACAGTACTAATTCAGACAACTTACCAAGTTCAAGAAACAATATTGATTATGGTGGTTATTTTAATTTAACTATGGGCAACAATGGTGGTGGTGCAGTAGAGTATGTTTTTAATCCAACAAATACATCATCTTATACTTTTGGAATAAATCAAAGTCTAGGTATGTATGGAAGTACAGGTGGTTATGGAACGAAAACAATAAGGGTTTTAAAACAAACTGCTTCTATTACTGGTATCCATTTATACAATGGTGAAAGCTCTGATAATTTTGGTGGGGGAACAGTAAAGATTTATGGATTGAGAGTTGATAGCTAATGGCAGGTCAATTAGTACAAGTACATTCACAAACAATAACAAGTGCCACATCATCTTTATATCTAAGTGGAATAACAACTGATGATGTTTATATGGTTACAGTTAATGATTTATTTGTAACAACTGATAATACTACTTGTTATGTAAGAGTTGGAAATAGTGGAACTGCTGATGACACAACAAATTATGATTACGCAGATAAAACTTTATATGCAGCAGGAAGTTTTATTAATCAATCAAACACTGACCAAACACAATGGTTTGCTTTAAACAACCTTGACCAAAGTGGTAGTGGTGGGGCTACTCCTGGAAGTAATGCTAATGCAATTTATTATTTATACAATTGGAATAATGATTCAGAGTATAGTTATATTACACAAGAGGAAGCAACAATGCTTTATATAACTGCTTTATATGGTCATCAAGGTGGTGGTGTTCACACAGTTGCACAAAGTAATTCAGAAATACATTTTGTTATGAGTTCAAGCACAATAGCAAGTGGAACTTTTACATTATACAAGGTGATATAAATGAGTAGTAATACATACGGATATATAGCAGACACAGGACCAACACAGGCTTATGATTCTAATAATGGTGTGTTTGATCCTGCAGATATAAATGATTTAATTGCAGAAAACAAATGGTCTGGTGTAGGTACATTAGAGTTTATACAAACACAAAGTGTTAGTAGTGCTACTGCTGATTTTACTGCTTTACAAGAAAATACTTATAATGTTCATTTCTTTACTTTTACTGATGTGCATTTAACTACCCAAACAGAATTGGGTTACAGGTTGTCAAATGATAGTGCTAGTAGTTATGAAACAGGTTATCAGTTTGCAAATCAAAGAGGTATATCAGATGGAAGTTTTGCAGAAAGAAAAAGTACAGGTCAAGATAGTGCTAGGTTATGTGGAGATATAGATGCGGCAGCACATTCTTTAGGTAATGGTTATATGTATTTATATAATGCAGGAGATAGTGCAAAATATACTTTTTCAACTAGCCATATGGTTTTTGTAGATAATACAGATGCACCTGCTATGGAGTTTGGTAGTCAAGTTTATGATCACGCAGAAGCAATACAAGCAATTAGGTTTGGAGAAGGTACAGGTGTAACTGGTGTTACAAGTGCAACAATATCCCTCTACGGAATAAGGTATTCATAATGGCTACTAATTTACAGTTTATAAAATCTCAAACTATATCAAGTTCTGTTGCAAATATTTCTATAACTGATGTTTTTTCAGCAAAATATGATGTTTATCAAATGACAGTAAAAGCAGTTGGTTTAGCAGGTGGTACTGCAAGTAGAATTGACGGCAGATTAATTAATAGTAGTGGAAGTGTTATATCATCAAGTAATTATGACAGAGCAGAATTAACTTTAAAAGCACATACATCATTTCAAGATTTAGCAAGTGATGGTGCAGATACTATGTTTGATTATTTACCTGCAACAGATTTATCCCCATTAACATCTAGTTCAGTTGTATATTTCTTTAATCCATTTTCATCTAGCAGTTATACATTTATGACAGTACAGGGTGCTTCATTTTTAAATTCTGAATTTAGAGGGAGTAAGTCTATATTTGTTTTAAAAACTACTGATAGTATTACAGGTGTTCAACTTATTACAGGTGGTGGGGATAATTTAGCAGAGGGCATAATATCAGTATATGGAGTTAAATAATGGCAGGTAGTTTAGTACATATTGGAAGTGCAGTAGCTAGTGGTTCAGATGCAACTTTATCTATTACAGGTATTGATAGTACTTATAATGTTTATATGGTACAGGTTAAAAATATTGTACCAGCTTCAGATGACACTATTGGTTGGAGAGTTACTAAAGGTGGCTCAATACAATCTGATAGTGAGTATGATAATGCAAGACAAGATATGCCGACTGCTGCAAGTTTTCAAGACAATGAGGCACAAAATGCTGATGGTGTAACTAATGCAACTATTGAAAGTACAGGCGATGGATTCTTTGCTACTTTTTATTTATTTAATTTTCCTAATGCAAGTGAATATAGTTTTGGTACTTTTGAACACGTTACTTGGGTAAGTACACCACAAGGATTTGGGGGTGCAGGAGGATTTGTCCATACAGTGGCTTCAGCTAGTGATGGATTAAGTTTTTACTTTACTGGTGGTGCTAATATATCATCAGGTAATTTAGAGTTATACGGACTTAAGAAATAAAAGTGTGTTAATATAGGAGAGATATGGCATTAAAAACATTAGAACAATTTACAGCAGAAGCACAGACAGAGATTGATGCAAAGAAAACAGCCAATGGTGGTGATGGTATGTTTGCTCAAGTCAATAATGTTAGGCGTGAGTTTACAGATGCAGAGTATGACCAAGCTGTTAAAGACTTAGCTGCTTATAAATTAGATCAACAAGATAACAACTATATAAGAGCAAGACAAGAAAGTTATCCAGCTTTAGGCGAACAATTTGATTTATTATACCACGATATGGTAGCTGGAAAAGGCGACAAAACAGGCGAATGGTTTAAAGCTGTTAAAAAAGTTAAGGACGATAACCCAAAGCCTAGTTAATCTTTCATTATGAAAGTATGGATTGACCAAGACCTTTGTACAGGTGATGGTATATGTCAAGAAATTTCCCCAGATGTATTTATTGGTTTAGATGATGGATTATTTTATGTTAAAGATGGAGATAAAATTTATGCTGAATCAGAAGGTAATGAAGAAGGTGCTAAAGGTTTAGCCACAGTTCCTAAAGGTGAAGAACCTGCAGTTATAGAGTCAGCAGAAGAATGTCCTGGTGAATGTATAATGATAGAACCTGATTGAATTTATGTTATAATATTTCATCATGGATTACATAGTAGGATTTTTATTAGGTTATTATGCTCGTATATTTTTTAAATGGTTAAAAAATCTAGCCGAAGTTAAAATACCTGATAATTATGTTAAAGAAGATTGGGATTGGCTATCCACTGATGACATCCAATAACGGTTACACAAACAAAGAAATGCTCTACCTTATTAGGGAAGAAGTATCAGATCTAAATGAACGCATAGATTTTTTACATGAGAAAATAAATAAATCTCCTACGAGAGCTGAAATTGTTGGTTGGTTAGTTGCTATTAGTAGCACAGCAGCATTTTTAAATACTATAATGTAAAATATGAAAGCTCAAGTTAATCTCGGACAAATATTACAAGGCGGTTTAGCTGCTTTAGTTGGTTGGTTATTTAAAACAGTTAATGATCTACAACAAGAAGTAGCAACACTTAAAGCGCAAGTTATTGCATATCAAGATAGTATTAGTGGGTTTAATCAGAACTTAATCATTATAGAAGAAGTTATTAGAGAGATATTATTTAAGGTTGGTGGATGATGGAATGGAATACTTGCGATTGCAAAGGAAATTGTTACTGCATACCAGGCGGTTAAGTCGTTTAGCTTTAGTCTTATTTTTAATACTTCCTCCTATACCTGTTTATGCAGAAGAAACAACAGTAACTGAGGGTTTTGATAACCAACAAATTAACGAAGATATTACTTTCGTTTATGGTGGTAACGATACTAGCCTTGCTGCCGAAGCTGATTGCGACAACAGTATGGTTCCTGGAGGAATCCACATTGAAGATATGGATTGCCACGGCTCACAGTATTATGGAGCAGATAGATATCAAATCGGATTACGTAGTTCAACAGATGGATTTACGATTGCATTTCCTAACTCAGAAACTAAACCGATTACTGAGGTAGGTTTAAGGTATGGTGCTAGAGAATCTACAGGTACAGCTACTGTTTACTATGATGATGATACAACTTCAACAATAAACTTTATTAACACTTGGGACGCTGCAGATCCACAGACGGCAGAGAACAGCACGGCGACTATAGTAGTAACTGCACCAACAGGTACAACTATCAATGAGATAGTGATACCAGGAGCTTCAGATAACTTAGGTGATTGGTGGCTAATAGATAATGTATATTATAAATATACTGCTACAACTCCTACTACGACTACTACAACTACTACTACTACAACAACTACAACTGTTTATGTTCCGCCTCCTCCTACAGAAGAAGAGCTAAACTTTGAAGAAACAGGTATTTATGAAACTAATGAAGAAAGAAATACTAGAGAAGAAATTGAAGCAACAGCAATACGTGATGAACAAAGATTAGCTAACTTAGAAGAGTATGGTTGTGAGATGACTGATGCTCAGATTGAGCGTGGTGATTGTGATTTTGAAATATATGAGGAAGAATACGAGGAAGAAATATATGAAGAAGAATATGAAGAAGGAGAAGAGCTTCTTGATGATGTCATTGTGGTACTTGAAGTGGCAGATGATGATGAATTTGAAGAACTTGAATTTGAAGAACTTACTGAGGAAGAGATACTTATTCTTGAAGAGGAAATGGAGACTGAGGCTAAGGAGCTTGAACTCTTGGAAGAAGAACTTGAATTCATTGAAGAATTATCAGATGAGGAACTAGAGGAGTTTGTTGAAATAATCCTTGAAGTAGAGGAATACATAGAAGAGCTGGAAGAGTTTGAAGAAATAGAAATTATTATTGAAGAAGATATAGACTTAATAGATGTATTAATAGCTAATGATATATTCCCTCCTGACCCAGAGGAAGTATTAGAAGATTTGGAGAGTGTACAAGATGATCTTATACCTGAAGTTGAAGAAGAATTTATTGATGATGAACCTGAAATTTTGGAAGATGAAGAACCAATTGAAGAGATACTTACTGAAGAAATGGTTGAAGAAGAAGTTGCAGAATTAGAAGAAGTTATTGATATACCTGTAGTTGAAGAAGATTTATCTGAAGAAGAAATTGAAGAAGTTATTGAAGAATATGTTGAAGAGCTTGAAACAGAAGAAGTCGTTGAAGTCTTAGAAGAAGTTAACGACATTGGTGTACAGAATCTATCCGAAGCCACAGAGGAAACACAGGCGGTAGTACAGGCCGTAGTTGAAGAAGCTATTGAAGAGATAGAGGAACTAACAGAAGAACAAGTTGAAGTTGTTGCTGAAGTATTACAAGTAGAAGCAGAAGACGTTGAGATTATTGCTGAAGCTGTTAAGGAAGATGAATCAGTTGCTACTGCAGTAGAAGAATATGTTGAGAGAGCTGTAGAAAATAAAGATGTAGAGAATTATACTCTTGCGGATGTTGTTACAGAGGTGCAGTATGAGGAGTTTCTCGAGAATCCAATAGAAGTTTTTGTGGACTTTGATAACTTAGAAGAAATAACTATTACAAACATTGGTGATGACATGACATCTGATCAGCGAGAAAAAGCTCAAGAAGTTGTAGTGCCAGTTATTCTGACTAGAATAGCTTCTATGGCAGCATTTATAATGAGAAGATCATAATGTTTAAAAAGATATGGTCTTGGTTTGTAGAAATAATTAAAGAAACTTTAAACCTTAGTTGGACTTTAGTTGGTTTAGTTATTGCTACACTTACTCTCACAGGGAGCGCCCAACAGATTACAGGTCTTGCGACTTTAATAACGTTAGGTGTATGGCTTTTAACCATAAGGTTTAGAAAATGAGATGTGGATGTAAATATCTATGCTGTGGGTGCTCACTGCACTGCAATACAAAAAAGGAGAAAGAATGAAACTACAAGTTATTAGACACCAAATGGGAAAAGATGCGACAAATGGTCTACTTTTTATAGACGGACTTTTTGAATGCTACGTTCTCGAAGATCAATATCAGGCAAAGAAGCAAATTCACGAGACGTGTATACCTGAAGGGAAGTATGAAATTAAGCTAAGAACAGTAGGCGGTTTCAACGATCGCTATACCAAGAAGTATCCGACAATGCACAGAGGTATGTTATGGCTACAAGATGTCCCTGGATTTGAATATATATTAATTCATCAAGGGAACCATGACGAGCATACCTCAGGTTGTTTGATAGTTGGAGACACCCAGCAAGATTTAGATGTGAATTTTAACGGTTTTGTCGGCTCAAGTGCTGTAGCGTATAAAAAACTTTATCCAAAAGTGTCTGGGGCCATACTAAAAGGCGAGAAAGTCACCATAGAATATAGCAAAATTGATTTAGATGGTGAATTATCTAATAAATCCACAGATGATGTAATAGGTATACCTCAAGTTATGAAACAACTTGAATCTATTAATGAGAAAGTTTCCAAAATTCAGTTTAAACTGAGTGGGAAAGTAATTGATTAAGGAGACATATGTCAGAAGACTTAAAAGATATGTTAGAGAGAACTGGTTGGACCTTCATTGAAGCGTTCATCGGTGCTTTAACAGTAGCTCCATTGGTTGGTGTAGAAGCTGAAACACTTCAGCTTGCAGCACTTGCTGGTGGTGGTGCAGCTTTGGCTGTAATTAAAACTTACGCTAAAAAACAGATAACTAAGTAGGTATCATGCCAAAATATGGAACTAAAAAGTTAAAGAAAAAAGCTAAAGTCGGAAAATACGGCAAAAAAAGATAATAAAAAACCCTTGAGCTATTGCTAGTCCAAGGGTTTTTTTACATAACTATGAGAGTTATGTATTAACTTTATTATAGTCTAGAAAGCACTGTCTTTAGGTGCTTCAACTGTTACTTTAATTGGGAAAGTTTTCACAATATTAAAGTAATCACTACCTTCTTCTTTATCAATCTCAATTCCAATAGGTTTCCCTATATAATTATCTGGATTAAATTCCATCTCACCAGCTTTGAGTTCAACATGAAGTGATTTCATTACCTCAATTAGTTTCCATTTAGAGCTTTTAGTAAACATAGTCCACATTTTGAACATAGTTCCCATAGCTTCTATCTCCCATACCCAACCTTCATTTCCAGCTTCGCTGAGGTGGTCTTTCACAGAGACAACTTTGCCTTCGTAATCTCCTGCCTCTAATACAAAGCTACCTGAACCTTGGATATCATCTTCACTTATACTTATTTTTTTTGAATCAACCATTATTTTCCTCCAATTGATCATAGAGAAAGTAATCTTCTTGGGCCCATAAATGTAAACCTAAGCTAACTCTCATAGCGCAACGTTTATGTGCATCAGAAATAGCAAGTTTTAATCTCTCGCCATTATGCATTCTTTCTCCTGTTTTTTTATTTGTTACTTTATATGGTTTGTCAACAGAACCGCCTTCTTGAATAGTGACTACCTCACCATCAATCTTGAATTTCATTTCAAGAACGACTCCGACTAGACATTTACCATATTCCTTATGTTCATCATAGATTTCTCGTACGACAGTTTGGTCATAAGGACCCAAATGCAATAACAATCTCTGTGTTACTGCAGTATGCTCAACATAATCTCCGAACTTTCCAGGAGCTGCGTCCTTTACAAGTCCTGCAAAAGGTTGAGCTAAAGCTTTAAGATCTTTCAAATCTCTCACCTTCTTCCATATTGACAGCCCATTTAGGTGCGGAAGCACTACTGCAATTTATTATGAGTAGTCTAGATTCATCATCTATGTTCCTCGCTAAAAAGGTATCTCTTATAGTCTGAGGATTTTTACCCCTCATTTCAGAGATAGTATCTAGTGCTCTTAATTTAGGAATAAACTTAGACCCAACAATCGCACACAATACGCCTATCTTATCTTCTTCTACATCGCCTAATAGCCATCTAAAGAAATTAGGCAAATCTAAAACTTCGTATTTATAAGGTTTTGTTGAATGAAATACAGTATCGTTTAATTTAAAGGTACCTCTATTTTCAACATCTTTTCTAATAAAGTTTTCAGCATGATTTTTGACTACCTTTGTACACTCTTCAGCATTTCTCAAAGGTATTCTTGCTAAAACTAAATCTTCTGCTGGAGCTTTTTCTATAAACTCTCCAACTTTAGTATCGCCTATTTCATCAGCGGTGTATATTTCTTTTGCTAATTCTAACGCCTCTTGCGTTGAATAAATGTTCTCCATAATAACCTTCCTTTTTTAAGGTGGGCAACTTATAGACAATTTTTTACCGTACATAACAGGGAAAGAAAGGCACCTATAAGTTGCTTCCACCTGAGTACATAACTATATTAATAACCTCTCGTTTTTAAGTTATAAAATACTTAAATTATCCCAACCATCTTTATTTATAGTTAAAGTAAGGACTCCTGGGTGGTTCCACATACCTGTTCGCTCAGTAAAATCAATGCTTTTATCGATACTAGGGCATTGAAACCAGACTCTATCACCTTGTTGTAAGCTACGAAAATGGTGGTAATGCGCGGTTATAAGAATTTGAGCCTGCCCCGAAGGAAGCCATCCAAACATTTGTCCTTTCCACCAATTAAGTATTTTATTGGTTGGATCCCCACTGCCACCGCTCATATGCCCGTGAGTAAAAGCTACCTTTTTACCATAAATGTCTAAAACTTGATGAAATCCATCAGCAACATCTACTTTTACCTTTTTATATCTAGGATTTTTTTCCATTATTTCACCACAAATCTCTAGATGCATTGTATCTGAGTTATCTAAGCGGTCTGTAGTCACTTTTCCCTTCCCAGACCTAGACATTTCGCCGTGATTTCCTGGTACACCAGCTAAAACTATCTCATCAACTAACGGTAAGAAGGTATCTACACATCTCATTATCAATTTTCTAGCTAGATGATACTGTTGTGCTAATGAAAGCTCTATATTAAATGGTTGGGAGTCGTAATACCCAAAACAATTTTCCGTGAGGTCACCCATTCCAACTAGGTAAACTTTACTGATTTTCACACCTGCCTTACGGAGTGCCTTAATCCTTTCTACACCGCTTGTAAGGGCCAATTCAAGGCGCTTAACGGTGTTTTCAACCCCTAGGTCGGCCTTACCGAGTTGCCAATCGGCCATCATAAATAAAAAGGCGGTGTCTCCGCCTCTCTTTTTGACCTTTAATACAGGTTTCTTGCTTATTTCTTTCTCAAGTTTCGCTACAAACCTGTCTCTTCCAGGATTTTTTCGCTTTACAAGGCCTTTAAACGCATAAAATGTGACAACTTCACCACCCTTTAGCTGACTATTCCAGGAACTTGCTCTAACTTCCCCTTCTATTTCGTAGTGTTTAGGGTCAAAACCCCATTGTTTTAGTATTTCATCAAATTTACTTTTGTAATTTGGGTCTGTTCCTACGTGAGTTATCTCACCTCTGCCTAATGGCTCATCGAATTCGTATCTCGGTTGCCAACCGCTAGGATAATAGTTATTTCCTAGATCTTTTTCTTTGGTCATCTGACCTCCCTGCCTGTATTTTATTAAAATGTTTACAATCTTTATTGAAACAAATCAATACACTATTGATATTTTCTAGATACTTCCCACAACCTGGGCACGAAATTCTCAATCGGTTTCGTTAATATCCTTGAATATATCATTAATTTCCCATTTTAGTTCTGCTTCATTCCTATCGTTAGGATACCTACCAGGGAAATTATCTTTATAAACTTGGATTGTACTTTCTGTCATGTATAATGCCTTCTGCATTTGCTTGGTTAACTCTAGGGGGTCCATTGATTCTCTCATTTTTATATATAATGCTGTAATAAATAAAACAATATCAGCAACACCTACATCTTCAGGCCATTCTTCTATAACTTTTGAGAAGCTTTCCATTGCAGCTCTAGTGAATGGTAATTCATTAAGATGATAAAATTCATCAGGGCTTTCATATATATCTGCCATATTGCTAGGATAGTCTATCTAGAGACGAATGGAGAACAATGTTTAATAATTCTAAAGAT
>CEUS01024647.1_pt1 | contig 18995 bp, 16 predicted proteins | sample 427031 | NCBI WGS metagenome assembly CEUS01 (sample SAMEA2622837, study PRJEB7988) | marine metagenome | biome: marine biome (ENVO:00000447); feature: marine epipelagic mixed layer (ENVO:xxxxxxxxx); material: "saline water (ENVO:00002010), including plankton (ENVO:xxxxxxxx)" | depth 140 m | reverse complement strand
TCCAGTCCCTCAGCAGTACGCAGATTTACAGTCATACTTAGCCTACTCCGCGCAGTAGCTGTAAACTGAGTGAAGCGATTCCATGGGCGAGGACCGGCTTCCCAGTTTGGGAATATGAATCCTTGAGCGAGAGTAGCTTTCGCTTGGTCTACAAGATCTTGCGAAACCTTTGCATATGCACCTCTCGTACCTGGCTGCAGGGTCTGTAAATTCTCAAGTCGGATAACTTCTGCACCCCAATCTCCCAAGTACTGGGTAGCGTAGGGGCCTGCAGCTATCTGGGTCAACTCTACTATACGTATTCCGTCCAAAGGTAGATTACTCATTCTTACCAACTATTAGTTTGTATTTCATATCACTCCCTGAGTAGGCATATTAGCCAATGCCAAAGATGAATATCCGAGCAAGTCGCAATAGATTTCTGAGTTATGTTGTCCCAATAAGGGTGCAGGTCGTCGGATTTGCCACGGAGTTTTCTCCATTATGAATGGCCGTCCTGGGTATTCCAGATTACCTGCAGCAGGGTGTTCTATATCTTCCCATACCCCTCTGTTTCGGAAATGGCTGTCTGAAAGCAGATCGTGAGAGTTAAATATTGGACCAGATATAATATGGTGCTCTTGAGCTTTTGCCCAAGCGTCACTCATGGTGTGTTGCATGAACCAGGGCATCAATACGCCTTGATTAAACGCGATTATATTTTCTGGATTCAATTGAGCTGACCTAGTCGAAAACCTTGGATCCTCCAAAATTTCAGGTTTTCCTATCATTGCTACTGTTTGTGAGAATCTTGCTCCACCTCCACTAAAAACTATGTAGCCATCCTTACACGGGAATGTTCCTGTACCCATTGTGCTTCCAGGCGTTCTTCTTGGTTTGACAGCGTTTATGAACTGTGCAGCGATCACATCTGGGGATCTTGCATCCCTACTGTGAGCGGCAGTTTCAAAGATGGAGATATCTACATGCTCACCTTGGCCATTTCTCTCTCTGGAGAATAGAGCTGTCATAGTCGCTAGTGATCCAACAATACCCGACTGATATAATGTTACATGTGTTCCATATTTCATAGGTTCGCGTCCAGGCAAACCTTTTGAGTGCATTGCTCCACCCATAGCATATGTTATCATGTCGTCTGCTTTGTAATCTCTATAGGGTCCTGTTTGGCCGAAATTTGAGATCGACACTAAGATTAGTTTGGGATTTACTTCGGATAATGTCTCGTAAGATAGACCTACACTTGGCATGAAGTATGGTGAAAAATTCTCGACTACTACATCCACTGTTTTTACTAGCTCTAACACTATATCCTTAGCCTGATCCGATTTCAGGTTTAAGGTTATACCGCGCTTGTTAGTATTGAGTAGTAAGAAAAGTCCACTCTTTTCCATATCGGGTATATCACTAGGGAATGGGCCTAGTCTTCGAGCGAAATCACCGCTACTTGGTTTTTCTACTTTTAAAACGTCAGCGCCGTAGTCTGCCAGCATTTTTGTGCAATATGGTCCGGCTATACCATGGGTGAGGTCTAAAACTTTGATGTCCTGCAGGGCCATATCCATTTCAGTACCTCCAAGTTAGGATTCTTACTGAGTTCCAAGTTATGGATTCGGATCCGGTGTACTAACCTAGATATATTGTATTGGGAGTTGTCTGGCAGTCTACATTAGAGGAAACCTCAGGTCAATAACTGTTGGGTCGGCGTTTTTTTCGGTTCGTCGCTAGGATTCTTTCTAGATTATTAGCTAGTCAATTTTCCTAAGTGGAGGATACACAATGTACATTAGCCCTGCGGTTAGTATTAATCCTATGCCAAAAATGATTTGTGCTTGTTGTGATCCAACTGCAGCTGCTAAGAATCCTGCAGCTGCTCCACCGAATGTTGTCATAGCTCGATCTAAACTCAATACCCCCAATACTCTACCTCTCATATTGTCTTCTGCTTTCTCCACAAGCACGGCATTGACAAGTGGAAAAAATGTAGATTGTCCCATACCCAGAAAGAACATTATTACAAATACGACAGACATCGCAAAGGGCATTCCATCCCATATAAATATATCTATTGATCTTGGGATTATGTTGTCTGAATACAAATATGTTGAGGCAGAGAATCCAATAAGAAGAACTCCGTATATTGCTAACAGGCTTAGCATTAGAACCCCACGATTCCTCGAAGGATTACCTGCAGCTAGTAGCAGCGCCCCAATAGTACTCCCAACCGCTGACAGAGATACCATGTACCCAAAACCTTCGTTACCTATCTCCAGTATGTTCACGGCGAATAGAGGAGCAAAGACCTGCATGAACGCCATGCCGAACGTGAACCACCCCATTCCTATTATTAGAACTCCACGTATTTCCCTGAAGCGCCACGAGTACTTTAGGCCTTCTACCAAGTCATTGCCCATACTTTTTATCCCTTGATACCCGGACCTAGCCGGTTCTATGGGTCTTAGCTTCCACGTAAAGAAAACTGCGCCTACATATGCTATGGTCATTACAACATAGGCACCTTCGAACCCGCTTACACTAATTAATAAGCCTGCGCCAGCCGCACCTGCTATTCTAGTTGCTGTCATGCTTCCAGTGCTTAGTGCCATAGCATTAGTAACAAGATTACTTGGTACTATACTAGGAATCATTGCTCGTCTAGCTGGCTGGTCGAATGCCATTGTCCCCCCTCTCAGGAAGTTGTATGCATATATGTGCCAAAGCTCTATCAGTCCAAGTACGACTAACAACGCGAACAATGCTGTTATTGCTAGGACAACCCATTTTGTGGCCAACAGAATAAATCGTCTGTTAAAATTATCAGCGATTACACCAGCAAGAAGGCCAAAACCTACTGCAGGGACAGTCCTTGCTACTAGGACTAGCCCAAGATGTACAGGGCTATCTGTTAAGTATAGGATAAGTAGGGGTTTGGCTATTTGGTCTATCCATAATGCGAAGGCATGAGTTATTTGGCCCATCCATAGGTATACGAAGTCTCTGTACTGAAGAGAAGCAAACGTGCCCTTGAATGAGAAGGCTGGTTTGTTTTCATTGTTCTCTCTATCTTGTGCGTCCAAAGTCTTTTCTACTCATATTTCATTGAAACGGTTATTTAAACTTTTACTAGAACTAGGTTGTTAGCAGTATAGTATTATTAACTAGTCTAAGTTTCTTATTCTTGGCACGAAAGCGATTACAAATAGCGACATTATCACTAATATGATGGCCAATCCTCCGACCGACCATTCAACACCTATCGTATCAGTAAGAACTCCTGTAAGGAATACGGCGAAACTTGTGAGGCCAAATTCCATCATATAGAGGCTCATGACACGTCCTCTGTACTGATCCTCTACATAGTATTGTAGTAAAGTATTGCCAAGAGTCATCCTGGTCGTCTGACCCAGTCCTACAATCAATATAAATCCTAAGGCCAGGGGCCAAGCTAGGGATGGGATCCACCAGCTTGAGAACGAAAAGCCTACCAGACCAACACCTAGTACGGCACTTCCAGCCATAAGTATGAGGCCTCTTTTCTTATTAGGCAGAGAGGCTAATATTATAGACCCTATCATTGCTCCTACTCCAGATACACTTACCAGTACTCCAAGACCTCCTGCGCCTACATCCAGTACGTCTTCAGAGAACACAGGCAGGAGCATCATGTAAGGCATTGAGAATAAGACAGTTAAGAAAGTCACAATTAATATGATTAGTATAGTTCGATTGTTTTTTACATATTGGAGGCCTTCAACCACGTCTGCGAGCGCCCCTGCACCTTTGAGTGATATTGTGCCTGTTTTGGGCATAAGATATATGAAGAAAACAGCCACTATGTATAAAGCAGTCATTAAGAAGTAGGTACTAGCGAATCCAAAGAACTCTATCATGAACCCACCGACTGCAGGCATCATAAGTCTGTTAAAGTTCATGCCGAAGGTGTTGAGGGCAACAGCATTCATGAGCTGCTCTTCGCCAACTATCTCAGCGATCATGGCTTGTCTAGAAGGCATCATTAGGCCCATGGTTATACCTTGGACCAGTGAACCAGCAATCAGGATCCACCATGAATCTGGTTTGTCTACCCCCAAGAAGCCAAATACGAGGGACAATGCCATAGCCAGAGATATTAGGGCAGAGACTAGTTGTCCCCAGAATAGGACGTATTTCTTTTGTACCCTGTCAGCAATGACACCTCCGAACAGGGAGAAAAATAACATTGGTGCGGCGTTTGCAAGTGCCATTATTCCTAGCGCAGTACCAGATTCAGTTATCCTGTATATTAGCAAAGAACGGACTATCATTTGCATATTCATGGCACCCATTTGTCCAAGCATAGCGATGTAGTACAGTCTGAATACAGGATTTTTGAGCGAAGAGAATGTTCTCAGGTCTCGAAGGGATAGTGTGCGATTTGTCCCACCTGCCGCTGGTGGAGGGGGCTTGGGGGCAGTTTGAGAGACTTGTTCTGATGGTATTAAGTTATCTGCATGAGACTGCTGGTTATTGTCACTCGCAGTACCTTTTGGGTTTTGTATTTCAGGGTCTCTTGGCGGTTCGTAAGTCATCAGATTTCATCTGACGACAATATTAGGTTGTTTCAGGGCTATATGTCAACGAGAAATGTATACGTTGCGAGCATTTTTACATATGATAGTGCAAATAATCATACTATATGCGCAGATAGCAGATAGCCTGTATTATTAGCTTAATCTAAATTAGGTTGAGGCGAATGTTTACAGTAACAGAAGAAGCTAAGCAAGAACTAAAAAGGATTTACGATAGTAGATCTCTGGATGTTGGTATGTATTTAAGATTGGCAATACCACCTGTATGGACTGGATATGGTGATTTCGGGATAGTTATAGATAGTGAACAAGAAGGTGATATATCTGTACTATTTCAAGATCAAAAGGTGTTGATACTTGAGGGAAGAATAACAACGCAGATATCGAATTCAGTCCTAGATTTCAAAGAGACTCCGGATGGCAATCGGTTCACATTAGATGTTTTTTGATAAATCTGGCAGATACTCTTATTCTGTCAACGTTATATAGTCAGAAGGAACCCTTATTATTGCAATGGATGATATTAAAGAAATTCATATTTTGGAAGATCCGCAAGAATGGTATTCATATCTATGGGGTAAACGTGTCTGTAATGATGATTTAATGTTTGAATTAATGTCTTTGCAGGTTTTTCAGGCAGGGTTGACCTGGAGTAGCATTTTAAAGATGCGAAACGAATTTAAATTGGCATTTAGGGGCTGGAGAATTGACTCTGTCATGTCTATGAGTGAAAAAGAAATCACAGATTTAACTCAAGACGCTTCTATAATCCGAAACAGAAGAAAAATAGAAGCATGTGTATTTAATGCAAATGTAGCGAAATCTATTCAGGATATGCATGGTTCTTTTTGCTATTGGGTATACGAAGTGCTTGAAGGAACAGATCTGAAAATCTTACAAAAATGCTTGAGTAAAAGGTTCAAGTTTCTAGGTCCAGAGATAACTCGGATGTGGCTGCTAGCAGTGGGTAAGATTGTTAATTTATAGATTAATAATTGAGTGCCTGACCATAGGTGTAAAAGCGAACTCAAATATAGCTTGATACCTCTCAGGTATTAAATCACGTGGGGATTGGAAATGAATACTATTTATGTTAAATTCCATTATGGGTTTAGTGGTTGTATTTAGGATTTTATTCTGACGGAGGTATGAATTGGCAGAGGTATGGATTCCACCAAGGCTTCAAGAGCTTACCGGTGGTAAGCAGCAAGTACAGGTTTCCGGATCTAATGTAAGACAGGTTATCAATGACCTAGACAATCAATTTCCTGGGATGAAGGATCAGCTCTGTCTGGATGGAGATCTTTACCCAGGTATAGCAGTTATAATAGATGGAGAGACAGCCAACCTAGGTGTACTGGAGAGAGTAAAAGAAGATAGCGAGATTCATTTCCTCCCTGCTATATCAGGTGGCTAGTAAAGATAGGGAGTTATACTTTCCAAAAGATGACTCGTGACCTATATAGAATAGCCACCACGCCAATAGGTTGGATAGGGCTAATATGGTCAGATGCTGGACTCAAGAGATCTACCTTGCCTCTTAGTACATACTTTCAAGCCGTGTGTGATCTCAAACTGGATGGCAAGTATGATGAGGCAGGTGAGAATGATCCTTACTTCATGAACATATCAGGATATCTTGAAGATTACGTCTCAGGTATCAATCCGAACCGTAAGCCAGTGTTAGATATTGTTGGCACAGATTTCCAGACAGCAGTCTGGCGTGTTACGGCCTCTATATCGTATGGAACCACTCAGAGTTATTCTTGGGTCGCAGGTAGAATAGGGAAGCCTAACTCCTTCAGGGCAGTTGGTCAGGCACTTAAGGCCAATCCGGTTCCTATATTTGTTCCATGTCACAGAGTAATATCTTCATCAAAGGGATTAGGTGGTTATGTCGGTACTTCGGCTATAGATACTAAGCATAAGCTCTTACAACTGGAAGGCTACATATGAAATTGTAATCCTGTCGTAGATGACATTGTATGTAAGGATTAGCCTGTTTAATACAGCCTTACTCTCTTTCGACTTTTATGCTTTCGTTGCCGACTAACTGTGCGAGCTCAGAGTGCAATTGTTCACAATAGCTTACGCTGGCGAACGGTAGATCTCCCTTTACAGTTTTTCCATTTGTTTTTATAACTAATGCTGTAGGTGAGTTGCCTCGATGATTTAATAATAGTCGGACTATATCTCTGAGTTTCTGTTCGTCTTCTGTTGGATCATCTGACTCCTCTATATGGATCCACAATTTGATATCGTTTGATTTTGGTGAAGGATTTTCTAGAAGCTCAGTATTAGACAGGCTATTTTCAGGATGCTTGTTTACCCCGTTAGTGTGTAAAGATTTATTATTGATTGTGTTCTCCTGTAATTCTGAAGTTGCTGCAATTTCATTGCTTGGAATTGATCTTTCAGGGCTATATTCTACGACTTCGTCGCAATGTATAGATAATTCGTCTTCCCTGGATCTAAGTTTCCCAACTAGTTCTACCAGATTGCCTTCGTACCAAATATCTTGTGTCCTATCATATATATTCGGCCAAACTATGACTGTTATATTTCCTACCATCAGGGCAAGGTCTAGTATTATGAAAGCCTTTCCTTCTCGAGTAGTTCTTTGATTTATTGATGAGACTTGGCCAACTAGGTTAAGACTCTTACCTATCATCTCGGACTCTATATCTTCCCGTGATATTATAGAGTTACTCGGTGCGCTATATGCAGCTGCAGTTAGAGGGTTGTTTGTGATCCAGGTTCCTAATAATTCTTTCTCCCATTCCATTAGTTCTTTGTGTAGGATTTCACCATGGTCCAACTGGAGGTTTTCCATAGGCATTTTGACGGATTCTCCAAATAGATCAAACATATTTGTTTGCCCCGAGTCTCTCAGCTCCGATTCTCTTTGGGCAGTTGCCATAATTCTATCTATGCTAGCCAGTGTTGGGCCTCTTGGAGACAATGAGTCAAGTGTTCCAACTCGGATGAGGCTCTCCATTGCTCGGCGGTTTACATTGCTTAGATTACCTCGTCTGCATAGGTCTTCTATCGATGTATAAATCCCATTACTAGTTCGTTCATCTATCAACGAGGTAATTGCCTGTTCGCCTACATGTTTAACACACGCCATGCCAATTCTTATAGCATTCTGTCCTTCATGGTTAACGTCTATTGAAAAATTGGCGGCACTTCTGTTTATATCTGGAAGTAGTACCGGTATGCCTAATCTAAGGCATTCAGCAGTGTCTCCAGATATTTTATCTGCCTGGCCTAGATGAGAGTTCATTAAGGAGGCCATGTATTCTTCTGGGTAGTTAGCCTTCAGATAAGCGGTCCAGTAGGCTATCATGGCATAGCTTACGCTGTGAGCTTTGTTGAAAGCGTAACCTGCGAAAGGTTCTATAAGCTGAAACACTTCTTCTGCCAGTGACTTTGGGAATTCCATAGACAATGCACCGTCAATGAATTTCTGTTTTTCGTGCCCCATTACCTCAGGTATTTTCTTACCCATTGCTTTTCTGACCACATCAGCTTCTCCTAGGGAGTATCCAGCAAACGCCTGGGCAATTAGCAGAACCTGGTCTTGATATACTATTACGCCATATGTCTCTTCCAGAATTTTCTTTAGTGCTTCATGAGGATATTTGGGGGCGATTTTACCGTGCTTTGCATCTATGAATGTGTCTATATGCTCCATAGGTCCTGGCCTGTATAGAGCTATCATGGCTGCAATATCCCCTATAGAAGATGGTTTCAATTTTTGTATGTACCTTCTCATTCCAGAACTCTCGAGTTGGAATACACCAGTAGTCTCCCCTGAGGACAGCAGATCAAAGGTAGGTTTGTCTTCAAAATCTATGTCATATAAATCTATTGAAACACCTCTCCTGATGGATATTATTCTCCTTGCTTCCTCTATTGTGGATAAGTTTGTGAGGCCCAATATATCCATCTTAAGTAGACCAAGTTTGGCAATGGGATCCATTGGATATTGAGTCATTGCCATATCTTCGAGGGCGCCTTTGGAAGGCCTTTGTAGTGGCACATAATTGACTAAGGGTTCTCCGGATATTACGACTCCAGCTGCGTGCGTGCTTGAGTGTCTAGTTACACCCTCTAGCCTTAGTGCATTCTCTATTAGGTTTCTTAGTTTGTTATCGTTGTCGAATAGTTCTCTAATTTCTGAACCGTCTTCTAAAGCATCTCTCAGATTGTTGATTTTGTTTGGTATCAGCCTGGCAACTCTGTCGACTTCGGAATAGGGTAGGCCAAGAGCTCTGCCTGTGTCTCTTATAGCGGCTTTGGCACCCAGAGTTCCGAAAGTGATAATTTGAGCTACATGGCCGCTTCCGTATTTCTTTGTCATGTAGGTGATGACCTCTTCTCTTCGGTCATCCTGAAAATCCATGTCTATATCAGGCATTTCTCTGCGTTCCAGATTTAGGAACCGTTCAAAGACGAGCCTGTATTTTAATGGGTCTATGTCCGTTACACCTAGGCAATACAGGGCTAAGCTAGCAGCTGCGCTGCCGCGGACTCCAAATAGTATCTTATTGTCTCTGGCAAATCTTGCGATGTCCCAGACAACCAAGAAATAGTTTGGGAATTGGGTTTTTTCTATAACATCTAGTTCATATTCAAGCCTAGAGTATTCTTCGGGACTGGGCTCATGGTATCGTCTTTTTAGACCTTCGTAGCAGAGATCAGATAGGTATTTATAGGCATCTTTTCCATCAGGAGCGGAATATTCTGGCAATCTGAGTTGATCGAAGTCAAGTTCTATATGGCACATTTCTGCTATACGGTTGGTGTTGTCTATTGCGTCAGGAATATCCTTGAAGAGTTCTATCATTTCTTGGGGGCTCTTCAGATAATAAGATTCATCTGACATCTTTAGTCTATTCTCATCGTATATGTTTGTGTTTGTGTGGATGCATACTAATAGGTCTTGTATGGGAGCATCTGCTTCCTCTATGTAATGGCAGTCGTTTGTGGCAACTAATGGTATGCCTGTATTAACACTAATTTCTTGTAATTTTTCGTTAATATTAGGTAATTCAGGTATGTTTGTATGCCTTTGTATCTCTAGGAAGAAATCTTCGAAGGTATCTCTGTACCATATGGCAGCACTTTGTGCATCTTCTATTCTGCCTTCAATAATCAGGCGAGGGATTTCCGCTGAAGGGCATCCAGATAATGCAATTAGTCCTCTGCTATGGGCTGCCAAGAATTCTTTGTCAACTCTAGGCTTATAATAGAAACCTTCGAGATGAGCTACTGATGCGATCTTTAAGAGATTCGAGTAGCCTTCGGGATTTTTTGCTAGTAGTAATAAGTGGTAGGGAGTTTTGTCTGCAGGTGTTTTGCTGTGACGGCTTTCTTGCGCTAGATATGACTCCAGACCTATTATTGGATTTATGCCAAACTCTTTACATTGCTTGTAGAATTCTACCGCTCCGTAGAGCCCTCCATGGTCTGTTATCGCAAGTGATTTCATACCCAGTTCTGATGCTCTCGCAACAAGCGCGGGTATATTGCTTAGCCCATCAAGCAGGCTATATTCCGTATGGTTGTGAAGGTGTGTGAATTCTGCCGGCATAATATCAATTACGCCAATTATAGCACTTTATGACGTCTCGCATACAAGATGTTGTGGCACCAAATTACATGTATTTTGGGTGGTCTGATGTCCTCGATAACAGAAGGGCCCGGTAGTGTGGGTTATCCACGTCGGATCCATCTGTATCTATAATTTGTACGTTAGCACTATATGCCTTTGTAAACTGGTTTTCGTTTTTCTACAAATGACATAACAGCTTCTCTTCTATCTTCACTATTAGCCGCAGGTGCGTTCGCTGCTCGCTCCTGTTTGTAAACTGGATCTAGGTCAAGTGAATGTGCATACATTAGCTGTTTTATAGACCTGACTGCTATTGGAGGATTAGATGCTATATCTTCAGCGAGTTTAAGTGCTTCTTCCATTAGTTGGTGTTCGGGTACTACCTTATTGACCAGACCTTTCTCTAATGCCCATTGCGCATCGTATACATTACCGGTTAGAGCCATCTCCATAGCCACTCCCATTCCTACTAGCCCTGGGGTTGTATAGGAAGTTCCTGTGTCAGGTACTAAGGATCTCTTTACGAATACACATCCGAATCGAGCGTTTTCTGAAGCTATTCTCATATCGCAAGCAAGTGCTATGCCAAATCCTCCTCCGGCTGCTACTCCGTTTACGGCAGCTATTACGGGCTGAGGTATGCTTCTAAGGTGGGGTGCTAGAGGAGATACGCCTGACGCATATTTTGATTCGAATTTGGCAGCATTTCCGTCAAGTGAATCTGCCATTTGACCTACATCGGCGCCGGCGCAGAACCCTCGGCCCTCTCCTGTAACTATTATGACTCTAATGTCATTTTCTTCAGCTAATTCATCTAGTGCTCTGTGGAAGTCATCCGCGAGTATGCTGTTAACAGCATTGAGTCTTTCTGGCCTATTTAGTTTGATAGTTGCTATGTGTCCATTCTTCTCGATTTTTACAGCAGTGTAATTTCCTGAAGTCATACTAATCCTCCTAAATTGAATAAGATATAGCCATCCCAGTTTGCGAAATACTCCTTTGCCTACAAGTCCCAGGTAACCCTTTGAACTAAATGTCTATATGTGACAATTTGTTCGTCATTGAATATATCTATATAGTTCATGGTGTAATTATATCAGATAGTGGTGATCATCTTTAGTCTTGTAGTCTTCAATATATTCCGGTATATGGAGAGTGAGCACGTTTTTCTAAAAATGATCGTGCCGCTTCGAGCCTGTCATCTGTGCCCTTAGTTGGGGTATTGGCCTGATGTTCTAACGGGAGTACTTCATATAGAGTGGGCTGGTGGTTGTACATGAGCTGTTTTATAGAATTTACTGCTATAGGTGGGTTGTTGACTATCTCACTTGCTAAGTTCAGGGAGTAGTTCATTAACTCATTTGCGGGTACTATGCAGTTTACAAGTCCTTTGTGTAATGCCCATTCAGCATCATATATATTGCCGGTTAAAGCCATTTCCATTGCTGTTCCCATACCCACCAATTTTGGTAGTGTGAATGAGCACCCTGCATCTGGTACTAGCGATCGTTTCACAAACATACATGAAAATGTTGCGTCTTCGGATGCTACACGTATATCACTTGCTAGTGCAGTGGACAATCCAGCTCCAATAGTCAGGCCATTTATAGCGGCAATAACTGGCTGAGGCATGAGTCTTATGTGAGGGGCTATTTCAGTTATATCAGGTCCCAGTGGATCTGACGGATCAATTCTATCTTCCAGCGCTGCAAGTTGCCTGTTTACATCTGCTCCAGCACTGAAGCTTCGTCCGGCCCCGGTTATTATGAGTACTTTCGTTTGTGTGTCTGCAGCAATGGAATCGAGTGCATCGTGTATATCTGAGACCAAGTAGGCATTAAGGGAGTTGAGTTTACTGGGTCTGTTTAGTGTGAGGGTCGTTACTCGATTGCGCTTTTCTAACACCACTGTGCCGTATCCATACGGTGGCATGTTCAACCTCTGTTTCATGGTTGCCGATTTGTGGTTGTGACAGGTGTATAACTGAACCTGACTACCATTTAGTTCAGTTATATAGGAGCCATTGGAGCCGGAATGTATCCCGGCTCCAAACTCATTTTAAAAACGAGTATCAAGGGCTATCACTAATTAAGTGACCGAATTCGATTCGTGGCTAAGTAAGTTGATCTAACTAAGCCTTGCCGATTCGGAACATCTTAGTGCCGCAGTTTGGGCATGTACCCTGAGTAGCCGGGCGGCCGTTCTTCATGGTGATCGCCTGTGCGTTCTGCATTTCCCTTTTCGCTCTGCACTTTACGCAATATCCTTCCAAAGCTCACCTCCTCTTTGGTCTTTAACGAACAACTGCATTAGGAAAATACCATCGTATCTAGGCACAAGTCAAGTGTAAACGGCAAAATTATAGAAAATATATGGAAAAATAGTGAGAATTGATAAGTTTTGCGGGCTTTCATGAAGAATTGTCGTCAAATACGAATCCTAATGTTTCAAGCTTTTTCATTAATTCATCAAGCCAGTCTTCTATATCAATAGATAGAGGTATGACTATTTCTAGTTTACTCCCGTCAAGCAGATGTACCTCACCTGGGTCCTCTTTTTCTAATGGGACTGATATATCTTCTCGGTCGATACCCATTGCATCTGTTACCTCGAATATCATTCCCATATCTCGCATACTAATTATGTCATTATCCATAATATCTCCATTTTCGGTAATTTCTAGTCTAGTTATTTGGTATTAATACTTCTAGTTCTGGGGTTTCACTAATATTTTCTCATAGGTTGTCGTTATAGTTACTGAGCCAGCATTTACTGTAGTGGTTTATATCTTTGGTACACCAGTATTGCAAGTAGTAATCTAAGTTGTAATCAGTAGCAAGGACAGTATCAGGTTTATAGGCCTGAAGCTTTTATGCATCATAGTGATATTATTTTAGATTTTAGAGTGCCTTATGTCTATACGATGTTGTTAATGTAAGGTTGTATGATAATAGCAAGAATTGGCAAAATGTGACACTACAGGCATGTACTTAAGCCACGGTGGTTTATAATAGTTGACATGCATCGTATCAACTATTATATTGTTGTGTAAGTGTGGTGTGCTATGCAAAGTTTTGATACTAGAGATACACATAAAAGAAGAATAGTGGCAGAGACCGTCTATGGGTCATTCATTAGGAAATCTCCTAATAGTGATTATGGGCGTAGTACTGAGCATAGTTCCAATGTGCAGGTGGATGATGTTAGGGAACAACAAAGAGTTGAGGCAGCAGAGGAAGGGGTATACGTTATAAGTGTAGCTGCTAAGCTCTTGAGAATGCACCCTCAAACATTACGAAAATATGAAAGAGTTGGTTTGGTTATACCGAACAGATCTATAGGTATGTTGAGATTATACTCTGCCGAAGACATAGTTAGGCTTAGGCTAATCAAATATATGGTAGATGATATAGGTATGAACCTTGCGGGAGTAGAATTCGCTTTAAATTTCCTTAATAAGGTCATGGGACTAAGGCAGATGATACAATCTATGGCTATCGCTAATGCGGCTCATGCATTGTTAGCTGAGGAAATCGAGCAAGTGCTTAGAGATATTGGTATAGATTTTTCAGATGGTAAGAATACCTGAGAATCTATTTATAAACCTTGGAGATTTTTAGATTATGGAAGAAAATGTTAATAATGATGGCGCTAATAAAGAGCTAGATGACGGTATAGAGTCAGATAGTGAGGCTTACAAAGAGCATAATGATTCTAACGGTGAAGAGGATTTGAACGCTCAACTAGAACAAGCCATGAGTGAAATAGCTGAGTTGAAGGAATCAGTACAGAGAGCCCAGGCTGATTTGATAAATTATCGGCGCAGAGTAGAAGAAGAGAAGGTTGAATTACAGCAGCGGGCGAACACTTCGATTATACTTAACCTGCTTACTGTTTTGGACGACCATAGTAGATCTCTGCAATATATTCCAGATAATATGACCGACGTAGAATCTTGGGTTTCTGGGCTAGAGTTGGTGTATAAGAATCTTGAGAAGATACTGGGAGGTTTTGGCCTTTCTAAGATTGAATCAAATGATAAAGCTTTTAATCCTTTAGAGCATGATGCATTGTTGCATCAGCCAACTAGTGAAATCGAGGAAGGAAAAATAATATCAGTTATTAGAGAGGGATATAGATTACATGACAGGATATTGAGACCAGCTCAAGTGGTAGTTTCTAAGTCTGAAGAAGAAAGAAATCAAAATAGTATTGAGGGTGCAAACGAGAACCCCTCAGAAGAGGAGAATATATAATGGCAAAAGTTTTGGGAATAGACCTAGGTACAACTAACTCTTGTATGGCAGTAATAGAGGTTGGAGAGCCACAGGTTTTAGAGAACACTGAAGGAGCCAGAACTAGTCCTTCTGTGGTAGGTATAAATGACAAGACTGAAGAACGATACGTTGGTTTGATAGCCAAAAGGCAGGCTATTACCAATCCTAATAACACAGTTTTCTCAATTAAGAGATTAATGGGGAGAAGATTTGAGGACAAGGAAGTTCAGAGTGCTTCTGGTAGATTACCTTACAAAGTAGTGAAAGCTAAGAATGGTGATGCACATGTAGAGATGGCTGGAAAAGCATATTCACCAGCTGAAATATCAGCAATGATATTGCAGAAGCTGAAGCAGGATGCAGAAGCAAAACTTGGAGAAACCATATCGCAAGCGGTGATAACGGTCCCAGCATACTTCGACGATACCCAACGTCAAGCAACAAAAGATGCCGGGAAGGTAGCAGGACTAGATGTCTTGAGAATAATAAACGAACCAACTGCTGCATCTATGGCATATGGTCTTGATAAGAAAGAGGATCAAACCATCGCAGTATATGACCTAGGTGGAGGTACATTCGATATCTCTATTCTTGAGATAGGTGAGGGTGTATTTGAAGTTAAATCTACCAATGGGGACACATTTCTTGGTGGTGACGATTTTGATGAACGTATAATAGATTGGATATCTGAGGAATTCAAAAGAGAACAGGGCATAGATCTAAAACAGGATCGGATGGCTTTACAGAGACTTAAGGAAGCTGCAGAGAAAGCGAAGATAGAGTTATCTACCGTGATGCAAGCGGAAGTAAATTTGCCTTTTATCACTGCAGATGCATCTGGCCCCAAACATTTGGCAATGACATTAAGTAGATCTAAGATGGAACAACTGGTATCTGATTTGGTAGACAGAACAGTGGGTCCATGTAAACAGGCTATCGCTGATGCAGGGGTAGCATTAGATAAGGTAGATGAAGTAGTTTTGGTCGGCGGAATGACCAGGATGCCAGCTGTTATAGAAAAAGCCAAAGAACTATTTGGTAAAGAACCGCATAGGGGAGTTAATCCAGATGAAGTAGTTGCTGCTGGTGCTGCCATACAGGCAGGTGTTTTGCAGGGAGACGTTAGGGATATGTTACTGGTAGATGTTACTCCTCTTACCCTTGGTATAGAAACTCTCGGTGGGGTTATGACACCTCTAATAACTAGGAATACCGCAATACCAACTGCTAAAACGGAAACCTTTACTACAGCTGGAGACAACCAGCCCAGCGTAGAAGTTCATGTGCTCCAAGGAGAGAGACCTATGGCTTCTGATAATAAGTCTATAGGTAGGTTTATGTTAGATGGTATATTACCAGCCCCTAGGGGTATGCCTCAGATTGAGGTTACGTTTGATATAAATTCAGATGGTATCTTAAATGTATCAGCTAAAGATAAGGCTACCGATAAGGAACAGAGAATAACAATTACTGCTAGCTCAGGACTGAGCCAAGAAGAAATAGATAGACTTATAGAGGAAGGTTCAAGATTTGCAGAAGAAGATAGGCAGAGAAGGGCAGAAGTAGAGATTAGGAATGGTGCCGAGTCATTAGCCTATAGTTCTGAAAAGCTTGTCTCAGAGCATTCTGATAAGATATCCGAAGAATCAAAGACAGAGATTAGTGATAAAGTAGCCCAACTCAGAGAGGCACTTAATGGTGATGACTCCACTTTAATAAGCTCTGTTATGGAGGAGCTTCAAGCTATAGTTCAGAGGATAGGTTCTGAACTATATAGTGCTTCCGCTGAAGAAGGTGGCACAGATCCAACAGATACAACAGGATCGCAAGATGATGGTGATGGTACTATAGAGGGAGAATACAAAGAGGTATAGTACAAAGCGCACTGAAAACCGAGAGAAGGTTCGCCACGATACTTGTGAGCGAACCTTCTCTTGCTTGACACAATGCTATTCTAGTTTCTAATTTTCATATTTTTCATATACGTACATGTATATAACTGAAGCGATACCAGCACCTAAGAGTGGACCTGCCCAGTATACCCAATGATTTTCCCAGGATCCTGTTGCAAAGGCTGGACCAAGAGTTCTGGCAGGGTTCATAGATGCACCTGTTAATGGTATTGCCACTAGATGATCTATCAATACAGTCAGGCCTATGGCGAAAGGGGCTACGTGTCCCAATCCTTTAGATGATACTGCGGTAGTAAATACAACAAATACTAGTGTAAATGTAAGAACCGCCTCTATGATCACACCTGATGAAGGATCTATATACATTGCTAGACTGTGTGTTCCCAGTCCCTTGTGAAGAACTTCAGGGATGACAGATTTTAGCAGTAATGCACCTAATATTGCTCCTGATAATTGAGCGACAATATACATTGTTGCTCTTAAGATACTAATTTTCTTTGAAAGTGCGATCGCAAATGTGACAGCAGGGTTAATGTGTCCACCTGATATTCTACCAATTGCAGATACTAATATGGCTATTGCTAATCCGTGACTTGTCGCTATCAGTAGGAATTTGGCACCTGTACGACTGGAGTCAGCATGATCAAGGAATATCTCAGTGCTTACGACCGAGCCGGCTCCTATGAACACAAATAGGAAAGTGGCGATCATTTCTGCTAGCGACGATCTCCAAGAATCTGGATCGTAAAGATCGGCTAAGGAGATTTTGTAACCCATATATATTCCACCTCAGAATTAATATTTTATTTGAGTACGAATTGTATATCTAAACACACAATATTATCAATACTATATTAAATTATGCCTAATATATTTCTGGCTTCTAATTCAACTATACGAAACACTTCATACAGTGGAACCTCCTGTGAGAGTGCTATATTCTTGCAATCTTCGTATTCGGGAGAGATGCTTGTTATTGCGTCATTTATCTTTTTTACTTTGATGTTCACATTACCTAAGCTGGTGTTCAAGGTCATAATCTCCCTATCTGCTGCATATCTGTTGGAGTTAATTATCCTGACTCCTAGAGTAGATGTTTCTTGTAACATAAGGCTTAGCAGTTTATCCTGATATTCTAGGGTCGACAACACACTTAACGTTACTCCCGGTCTGTTTTTCTTCATATAAATTGGGGTGATCCAGACGTCTAATGCTCCACTCGCTAACAATTTTTCAGTGACATATCCAATTAATTCCGGAGTAGAATCGTCTATATTAGTTTCAAGCGTAGATACCACATTTTGTTCTAGAGATTGTTCCGTTTCTCCAAGCCATATTGATATGACATTCGGTAGTGTAGGTATATCTCTTGATCCAACCCCATAGCCGATTCTATTTACTGAGAAAGATGGTGGATCGAATGAAGCTAGAGTTGTAATAATGGCTGCTCCAGTTGGAGTTACTAATTCACCGGCTTCCATATATTCTTTTGTGGGAGGTACTACTCTGGCATTGCTCATATTAATCAAATGGGACGTAGCAGGTGCAGGGATGGGTAATGGGCCTTTTCTGGTGTTTATAATCCCCCAACCTAGCGGCAGGGGAGAGCAATAAATCTTGTCTATATTCAAGGACTCGAATCCTGCAATTACCCCTACAATGTCAATGATGGTATCTAAGTCTCCGAGCTCGTGTAATTCATGTCCCTCGCCATGAACCAGTATCTCGGCTGCCTCAAGTTTTCGCAGTACACTTATTGATTTGCTTTTTGTTTCTTCTGATAGATCGCTATTTTGAACCAAATTGGTAAAATCATGTATTGAATATCCGTGAGTAGTATTTTCTTCCTGATGTACAATGACTTGCGTTCCTCTTATCATACCTCGGGAGGATTCAATATGCTCGATGCGATAGCCGGATATATGCAATTTTTCGAGTGATTTTCCTAGTGTCTCTATGGGCAACCCAACATTCAATAGGCAACCCAGTAACATATCACCGCTGATTCCTGCCGTAGCTTGAATATATGCCGTTTTCAAATTATCTCCTAAACCGATTGTGTTTAAATGTCCTTCTTCAGAACGACATTGAGGTTGCCTGATTTAAGGCCGCCAATGTCTAAGGTTACATAGGTATAGCCTAGAGATTTGATGTATTTGATCAATTCTTCTCGGGTCTCTGGACTCAATATTACACTCATCTCATCAGCAGGTATTTCTATGATTGCTATATTATCGTGGTGGCGCAAACGGCACTCCTTTATACCTAGCTTTTTCAGGTATGATTCAGCATTGTATATTTTCTCTAGTACTTCTACTGATACAGGTGTTCCGTAGGGGATCCTAGAAGATAGACATGGTTGAGCTGGTTTGTCCCATGTTGATAGTCCTAAAGCTTTTGACATAGCTCGTATATCAGATTTTCCGATACCGACTTCGACAAATGGATTTCTGATACCGTTTTCTTTTCCAGCTTTCATCCCAGGTCTAAAGTCATTTGAATCGTCTATATTGGCACCACTAATGATAAAATTCAGCTTTTCTGATTCCGCTATAGGTTTTAGGTGACTATACAATTCTAACTTGCAAAAATAGCATCTCCGTGGACCATTAGCTATATA
>CEUS01273250.1_pt1 | contig 19053 bp, 10 predicted proteins | sample 427031 | NCBI WGS metagenome assembly CEUS01 (sample SAMEA2622837, study PRJEB7988) | marine metagenome | biome: marine biome (ENVO:00000447); feature: marine epipelagic mixed layer (ENVO:xxxxxxxxx); material: "saline water (ENVO:00002010), including plankton (ENVO:xxxxxxxx)" | depth 140 m | reverse complement strand
CTGGAGAACATCTATGGATGTGGCGGTGGGGTTGGTGGCATCTTTCTGAGAAAGTGCACCAGTGCGACCTTGCAGAACATTTTCTACACACCGGTGCAGGGCAATGCACCCGAGGGATATATCCCCACTGCACTGGACATTGATGAAAGCTCCACCAACGTTGTGTTGATCAACGCTTTCTGGAACGGCGGCCTGATCAAGACCGGAAAGTTGATCAAGACGTTCGGCACCAATTCGAATCCATACCGATACAATAACCGTTTGATCGAAACGTACGACCGTCCCGATAATGGACAAGGCGAGGGGTTGGTTCTGTATGGCACCAAGACCTGGTGCTACAACGGCGTACTCGCCGATGGAGCCAACCTGGCACTCCCGGTCGGAGCACACGCGAAAACCAAGGTTGCCACGGTCACTGTCGCCGCGTCCGGACCGGGACAAACCAACGCTGCGGCTCAGTTCATGATCGGTGGCGAGAGCGAGGTCCTGCAGGTCAGCGGCACCGAATTGACAAGCAATACCCCCGCAGAGGGTCGCCTCTGCCTGGTACCTGGGCCGCAGGTCCAGCTGCAAAACCGGCTGGGGACGGACGTTGACGTGGTGGTCACGCTCTTCTGGCGTTAGTTCCGCTCGTAACCGGACCATTCGGCACGCCACCGCAGCCGCCAGAGCCGTGTGTAAAACTCGACCATTTTTACACACGGCAATTGCCAGTCTTCCAGCTGAACTACACTGTTCATGCCATCTGGCGACACCCACGCCCAGATGGCAACCGCCCTGCGCTCACGGCGCTGCACAGCCTACGTGGCGGTCCGGCTACTTTTCACGACCGAGAGGATTTTTTGCAATCACTGCGAGCGCTCACGGGCTGTCTGGGATTTAGTAACCCACGGGTTGTGGCAAACTCGTCTGCCGAGATGGAAGCGTCTCAGAACGAACGAGGCCACTCTTACCTCTGTTGCTTCCATTGGAGAGATATGATGAAAAAGTTGGCACTGCGGTTCACTTTGGTCACCTTGTTGATGGGCGGGGCTATTCTCAGCGGCGAAGAAAAGCCAGCTCCCAATCTGGTACCCCTGCTTCCTGGGAAGAATGGCGAGACTACCGCCAGCGCGGTGGCGACCTCGGATCCTGGGTTGCGAAAGGCAAAACCGAGGCAATCTGGGAGGGTATTCCTGCCGGTCTTGAATACCAAGAAACCACCACCTGGGAAATCATCAACGGCGGTGGCCGCATCCGTCGCAGCCACCAGATGGTCACCGAAGACGGAACCATTATCTCGGTCGGAAGCGGTAACACCTGCTGGGATAAAGAATCGGGCACCGTCCGAACCCTCTATGCGGGCTACGACATGGGCAAACCCTTCACGGGTCATAATACCCTCATCGGGTATGACAAACTGTCCGGCGCCGTACGCTGGAAATACACCGAGACAAGTCATGGCAAGACGACCGACTACCTCATTGATGTCACCCGAACAAATCGAAACACCCGCGCCAGCAGCGTTCGCAAAAGCGCTGGCGGCGATCCCTGGAACTCCACCCTGACCCGGGTCAATCCGCTCGTGGCCTTGACCAGCCGCTTTAACCTCGTCGGCACATGGCAACGCGACCTGCCGGATGGTTCGCGTCATGTCATGGCTTACACCCTAGCTCTGGATGGCCGCGCGCTCTTTCGTCAAGACCGGCAGATCAAACCAGACGGTTCCGTCGAGCAAATCGCCGCCGGCGCCATGTGGTGGAACGCTGCCCGGGGAAAAGTCTGCACCCACTTCCTGAACAGCTACGGATCCAGTTTCATGGGAGAAATGGTGTCATTCACCTCGGATGGGGATACCGCCACACAAGTACTTCGGGCACGCGGAAGCACCGGTGCGGGAGTTGGCGTTTCCGGCACGGTCACACGCGTGCTCAAAGGCGACACGTTGGAATTTCACTACGTTGATGTAACCAGACAAGACCAGACGAGCCCGGTTGACACATCAGAGAGCTCAACCACTTTCACACGCGTCAAGGACGACTGAACCATGGGCACCCGTCCTAGGTGCCACCATTCTTGAAGGGTTCCGGCCCCCGGCAGGTTGTCAGCGAGCATCCCCGGGGCCTTTTCCTATGCGCTGGCGCAGGCAGACTTCGAGCTCGTCACGTCGGACTGGACATCCAGTTTCAGCATCGTATTCCGGGTGTTAATCACGAATCGGCGCGGCGCCCACAGGCCCAGGCTGACACTCCTGCTTGTTATCAGGCTGCACGGCACGCACAATCTCCAGATCCCCCTGATTGCTCTCATCCTGATTAGGGTTGTCGATTCAGTTACCGTATCCAAGTTCACGATTCACGAAGGGCGGCTACCACAATGAGTGCCAAAATTATTGCCGAGTTCCACGTCAAACCAGAACAGATGGACGAATTCAAAAAACTGCTGGTGGAGATCCTACCTGGCACCCGCGGTTTTGCTGGCTGTATCCAGCTTGAAGTGTTCGAAGCGGAAGAAGCATCGATCCTGTTTGCCGTCTCCGAGTGGGACAGCCATGACTGTTACGACCGCTATCTCGAGTTTCGAGCTGGCGATGGGACGGTCGAAAAGCTCACGCCGTACTTGAGGGACGGCGGCTTCCAACCCTACAAAGTCGTCAGCACCGAAATTTGAGGCACTCGCGCACCAGCGACTCAACACGCACATCAACCTCGGCACGGAGATATTGACCACGCTCTCCAGGTGGGCAACCATAGTCGGGTAGTGCTGGTACCCTGCCGGCTGCGTCTGCCCACGATCGTGACTCGTTTGTTCCCCCGCTACGTCACCTCCTCATCGTCACTGGTACCTGCACATGCATTTCCGCATCCTGACAGCCTGTCTCTTCACTCTGGTGCCTTTCAGTACGACTGGAATCGGCGGCGACGGCAACCGGCTGGTCTACCTTGACGACCCCTCCAACCCTTACTACGTCCACCAGTCATTCCCACGATTGGTCACACCACAATGGGTCGGCGAGCAGGGCGTCAAAGCGGTCATTACGCTGGGGATTGATGACATGCGTGACCCCGCTGCGTATGAACGCTACTTGCGGCCCATTCTCAACCGCCTGATCGAAATCGACGGCCGAGCCCCCGTCAGCATCATGACCAATAGTGTCAATCCCCAGGACCCCCAGCTGGCTAGTTGGATCAAAGAGGGGCTGTCGATCGAGTGCCACACGATCGATCACCCATGTCCCTGCCTGACGGGCAGCAACTTCGCCGCCGCCCGCAGTACCTACGAACGCTGCGTCGACCTGATGGCAGCCATCCCGGGCAACCATCCGGTGGCCTTCCGGTTTCCCTGCATGGACTCGATGAACACGCCCAGTCCCCGGGCCTTCGCAGAAATTCTCAACCGCACCACGGCCGCGGGTAATTACCTCACGATCAGCACCTCCGTCTCCTGTTTTCTGACCAGCAACGATCCTGAGCTGCCCCGGGAACTGGTCATTGATGATCAGCAGCGTGCCCGATTTACCAAGTACAGCCCTTTCGCGTCTTATGTCAACAAAGTCGAGAATTACCCGTACCCCTTTGTGATCGGCCGCCAAATCTGGGAATTCCCCACCATGGTCCCCGACGACTGGCAGGGCCAACATCTGCACCGTCCTTTCAACCCACAAACCGTGGAAGACTACAAAGCAGCATCCGATGCAACCGTGCTAAAAGAAGGCGTCGCAAACTTCGTCTTCCACCCTGGTGGCTGGATCCGCAACGGCCAACTGGTCGACATTATCGATCATCTCGATCAGAAACACGGGAAACAGATCAAGTTCCTCAGCTTCCGCGAGTGCCAGGCGCGTCTTAACGAGCACCTTCTTGCCGGCCAGCCGATCCGGGCTGCGAACGGGCAGGATAACGGCGTCCGTCTGCTGGACCTTGACCACGATGGCTTCCTCGACGTCGTCATCGGTAATGAGAAGACTCAAAAGACCCGCATCTGGCTACCCGAGCAACAACGCTGGGAGGAGACCGATTTCCCTGTACAAATCGTCCACGTTGACACCACCGGTAATCGGCACCAGGCAGGCGTGCATTTCTTTGTCACACGGCCGGATGGACAAGCCAGTCTCCTCGTCCGCAACGAACGCGAAGCGGGGGTCTGGCATTTCGTGGAAGGCCGCTGGCAGCGTGACAACGCGATGCTCGCGGGACTGGAAATCAACGGTCAGCCAATCGCAACTCACCGAGCCGATCGCGACCTGGGCGTACGATTGCGAGACCTGGATGGTGATGGAGATTGTGAGTTGATCGCGGGCGGACCCGACCACCACGGAGTTTTTCAATGGGATGCCGCTAGAAAGTCCTGGCAGCAGCTTCCCTTCCAACTCCCCCAGCAGACCGCGATCACGACCGACCAGGGCTACGACGCGGGGCTGCGTTTCGTCGACATCGATCACGACGGACACGACGATGTCTTGTTTTCCAACGCCTCCCGTTATTCCTTACACCTGTTCTCCTCGCTGGCAAACGGTTGGAGTCGGCACGCGCAGTCGGCGACGCGACCCGACGGTAACGCGATCCCCATGATTGTGCGAGGAAATACGAACAACGGCGCGTGGTTTGCCGATTCCCACATGTGGATCCAGAACGAAGACACCCCACAGCTTCCCAACGGTGTTGACCGACGGGCCTTCGTCGACCTGCTGGGAGACACAGTGCCCACCAGCCTGGAACCAGAAGCGTCGTTGCAGGCTATCGAGACACGGCCGGGCTACCGTGTGGAACTGGTTGCCGCCGAACCACTGGTGATGGACCCGGTCGCCTTTGACTGGGGCCCCGACGGCCGCCTCTGGGTGGTTGAAATGGCCGACTACCCGCTCGGTCTGGACGATCGTGGGAAGCCAGGAGGTCGCGTTCGCTATCTCGAAGATCGAGACGGAGACGGTCAATACGAGAGCTCCACGTTATTTGCCACCGGACTCTCCTATCCCAGCGATATCATGGCCTGGAGGCGAGGTGTTCTGGTCACCGCCGCACCCCACATCTGGTACCTGGAAGATACCAACCAGGATGGCCGCGCCGACCGTCGTGAACCGTGGTTCCAGGGTTTTGGTGAAGGAAACCAGCAGCATCGTGTCAACGGCCTGCGGTGGGGCCTGGACAACTGGGTCTATGTTGCCAACGGCGACAGTGGAGGTACGGTTCAATCCACCAAGACCGACGATTCAGTCACGATCAATGGTCGAGACCTGCGTATTCGGCCAGACAGTGGGCAGCTGGCCGCCGCCACCGGACAGACACAGCACGGCCGCAATCGCGACGACTGGGGCAACTGGTGGGGTGCTAATAACAGCTTCCCCATGTACCAGTACTTGCTGAAAGATTCGTACCTCCGCCGTAATCCACACGTACCACCTCCAAGTCCACGTGTGAACATCGTTACTTTGAACAACGCGCCCATCCATCCGATCAGCCGCGTCTTGAGCCACTACAGCAACTATCGCAAACCGGCTCCCGGCGAACCTGGCCGCTTCACGTCAGCCTGCAGCACGATCGTCTATCGCGACCAGCACCTGGGCCCTGAGTTCTACGGCAACATGTTCGTCAGTGCTCCCGTTCACAACCTGGTCCACCGAAGAGTCATTGAATGGGACGGCATCCAGATGACATCCCGTAAGCCAGCCGGTGAAGAAAACCGGGAGTTCCTCCGCAGCCGCGATAGCTGGTTCCGGCCCACCACCCTCCGCACCGGCCCCGATGGTGGCCTGTGGGTCGCCGACATGTACCGGCTCGTCATCGAACACCCGGAGTGGATCGACGATACGGTCGAAAAAACATTGGAACTCCGCGCCGGCCATGACAAGGGTCGGATTTACCGTGTCGTGCCTGTCGATCGTCCGACTCGCAAGATCCCCAATCTCGCGACACTGAATACCCGTCAACTCGTGCAGCGGCTGGCAGACCCCAATGGATGGGTCCGCGACATGGCACACCGCCTGCTGCTCTGGCGCCCGGACGTCGCCGCTGCCGCGCCCCTGCTGGCTAACGCCGTCTCTGGCAGCCCAAGCGCGCTACAGCGTTTGCACGCACTCTGTGTGCTCGATGGCCTCGGAGCCGTCACTGCGGACCAGGTGATCGCTGGCATGCAGGACGTCCACCCCGGTGTCCGCCGGCATGCCGCCCGCATTGCTGAGAAATTTGCCGGTGAACCTGACAGCCGTAAAGTCGCGGCGGCCATCATAGCCTTGGCAACACAGCAGCAACCGCCACAGGTCATTCTCCAGGCCGCATTCTCTCTGGGTGAGTTTGATCACGCTGCGGCCGGTCGCGCCCTGGGCACGTTGCTGGTACGCTACTCCGAAGAACCCTACCTGGCGGCGGCAGTAATCAGCGGGGTGACACAGCGCACCAGTGATGTCCTGGCTGGCGCCCGCGATGCGGTGACCGCTGGGTCCGAAACACTCCTCCCGATCGAACCGCTTGTACAGACCGCGCTGGGAATGAAGAATCCACAGACGGTGGCATCCCTGGTGGACGAACTACTGGTCGAACAGGAGACAGGTTTTGCACCGTGGCAATTCGAATCGCTGGGCGCCGTCCAGCGTGCGATTCAGGTTAGCGGCAAATCGCTCGACGAGGTCGTGACCAGCGACGCGGCGCGCAAACGCCTCACAAAGTTGCGTCACGCTGCTCGCCGTACGCTCCTGAACGAAGAAGCGTCCTCCACACTGCGGAGTACCGCCCTGGCCCTGCTGGGAGACGACCCAGTACTGCGTGGCCTGGACGCCAGTGTCCTCGCATCACTGCTTTCGCCGCAGACTCCCGTGGATCTGCAGCAGGCCGCCATCAATACCATCGCGGCCGCGCCAGACGAACGAATGGTGCCAGACGTACTCGCCCAGTGGGAGACCTTCGGGCCGCTGACACGCGATCGTCTGGTGGGCGGACTACTGCGCCGTGTATCCACCACCAGCGTTTTGCTCAGCGCGCTGACCGCCAAGCAGATTCACCCAGTTGACATCAACGCGACCTATCGGCAAACCCTCGTCAATCATCCTGACAGTTCCATCGCTCAGGCATCCGCAAAACTACTCGATATCACCGCGGATGGAAAACGGCAGGCGATCATCGATCGCTACTTGACGGTGACCAAAGGGGGCGGACAACCAGAACGTGGCCGGCAGTTTTTCACCAAAACGTGTGCCCAATGTCACAAAATCGGCAGCCAAGGACACGCGGTCGGTCCCAGCCTGATCGGTTTGAAAGACAAGTCACCGCAATTCCTGACGACACACATCCTTGATCCGAACCGGGCCATCGAAGACAAATTCCGCAACTACATCCTGATTACGGAAGACGGCAGGCACTTTACGGGGCTACTGCAAAACGAGACCAGCACCAGCGTCACGCTCGTGGGCCTCAATGGCGTTTCCCACACGATTCTCAAGAAACAGATTGAAGCAGAAGGATTCCAGCGCACCAGACAATCCATGATGCCCTCAGGGCTGGAGAAATTCCTGCAACCGCGCGATTTGGCCGACCTGATCGCATTCGTGATCAAGAATCAAGAACCGCCCAAATCATTCGAAGGAAATCAGCCTCGTGTCGTCGCCGTGGAACCCAATACACAAGTGCTGCGATTACGCGCTACGCACGCTGAGATCTACGGGCCCTCTCTGGTTTTTGAAAGCAGATACCGCAATCTCGGTTTCTGGCATAGCGCTGACGATCGTGCCCTGTGGACGGTCGAAGTGAGTGCCGCTGGGCAATATGACGTCTATCTTGACTGGGCTGTCGATCAGAGTACGGCCAACAACCCGTATCTGCTGGAGATCGGAGATCAGAAGCTCACCGGTCGTGTGGCAGCCACAGGCACCTGGGACGATTACCACCAAACGAGACTGGGCACAGTAACACTATCCCAAGGACAAACCCGAGCCGCGTTTCGGGCCGTTGGTAAGCCGACGAATTGCCTGATCGACCTGCGGGAACTCTGCCTGGTACCCGCAGGAAAAAAACCACCCGCCCCCTTCAAGCTGAAGACACCGGCGCCCACCCCCTGAGACAAGTCGCGTCACAACATCGAGATACAAATTGCTCGTCGTGCCCTGTCTGGCGCATAATACAGACTGAAGATGCTGGGCCGTTTTGAAGTACTTGAAACATAGGCTGCTGCCATGCCATATCCCCGTGCTGGTGCTTTCTCGCGTCACGAGTTTCTGCAGGCCGGCTTTTCGGGACTCCTGGGATTAGCCCTGGACGACGTCCTGTCCGCTCGCGACACCGCCCCGCAGCGTCTTCCCGCCAAGGCGGCATCACCCGCGTCAGGGGGAACAGCAAAGAGCGTCATCCTTGTCTTTCAGACGGGTGCCCCGGCACACCAAGACATCTGGGACCTCAAGCCGGACGCCCCCGATACCGTGCGTGGCGAATTCCAACCGATCGATACCGACGTACCAGGCATTCACGTTGGCCCGCATATCCCCAGGCTGGCACGCATGGCCCACAAGTACGCCATTGTACGGTCCATGACACACTCCACGCCTGGTCATGAATACGGTACACATTTTGTCTTGAGTGGCATCAACAAACTACCACCCGGCGCCACGCACATGGCCAGCCGAGCTGATTGGCCTTGTTATTCCGCCGGCGTCCAGCACCTACGGCCACGTCCGGACGGTTTGCCATCGGGTGTTATGCTGCCCACGTATCTGAACAATGGCTACGGGTTCTCAGGTCAATCCGGTGGAATGATGGGGCCGTACCTCGACCCCTGGCATGTCACCAAAGACCCAAACCACCCTGACTTCAAATTGGACGAGCTGTCGTTCCTGCCCGGCCTCTCTGTCTCACGCTTGGGTCAACGTCGCTCGCTCGTCGAGGCATTCGATGCAGAACGCGGCAAACTGACCAGCGCTGGAAATGTGCGCAGGTTAAGCGACTCACAACAGAAAGCGTATGACCTGCTCTGTTCGGATGCCGAGTTTCGCCGGGCGTTTGAAATTGAGCGCGAGTCGGACACCATGCGGGATCTTTACGGCCGGCACGCCTATGGCCAATCGCTGCTGCTGTCCCGGCGTCTGGTCGAAGCAGGTATACCAGTGATCCAGGCAAACATGGGAAAAATGAACACCTGGGACACACATACCGCCAACTTCAAGCGGCTCAAAAACGACCTGTTACCACCCTTCGATCAGGGCCTCTCTGCTTTACTGCAGGATCTTGAAGACCGCGGGCTCCTGGAAACCACGCTCGTCGTGGCCGTGGGAGAATTCGGGCGCACCCCCACCATCAACAAAGACGCAGGTCGCGATCACTGGTCGGGCGTCTTCTCCGCGGTATTTGCCGGTGCCGGAGTACGTGGTGGTCAGGTAATCGGAGCCAGCGACCCGAAGGCCGCTTACCCTGCCACGCGCGGCTGGTACCCGGCCGACCTTGGCGCGACGATCTACACGGCGCTCGGAATTCACCCGCAAAGCACGATTACCGACCCGGCTGGACGGCCACATCGGCTGAATAAGGGACAGGTCATCGCCCCGCTCTTTTCCTGAACCCAACACGCCACGGCAGGCGATTCGATCTGAACCGCCCTCGCCACAGTCTGCGTGGTCGGCAAGGCGGTCGCCAGGATCTGCCAGCGTCTCATCGTTTCACTCAACACCACAGACAACTCGATCTTCACGTGTCCATCACGCACAAGGATCAAGTGGAAGATACCACGCTGCGTATTTGCCAATGGCTCCAGTGAAAAGGTCGGTGGCGACACAAACCTCCATCTGCACAACGCGGACGACACCAAGAACGAACAGAAAACAGAATAGCTACGTATTGGATCTTCGGAATCGCTCCTGCCAATCCGCGTTAATCCACACATGAACCAGGCCCCAGTCGCACCACCCCCAGCCACCACCGGCAGCAATCCTGCCCCCGCATCCTCGATCCGCGTGGTGGAAGTGGTGCGAATCCGTGAACTACTCTGTGTCGCGGCGAGTATGTGCGTGGCGGACGCAACGCTCTTTCGCGGTGGTGGATTCGCAGGATGGGCCGCGATGTTGCTGGCACTTCCCATCCTGCTCCACATCGGTTCTCCTGCCCGTCACTCGCTGTCCGCCACCTGGCTGTTCGCCGCCGCCATCGCGTTTCTCTGCGCACGCCTCGTGTGGCTGGGATCACCACTTACGGTGTGCTGTGGACTCGGACTCCTCTGCACCTTTGCCCTCGGCAGGGCAGGGCGAACCGTCCACGTTCTGGAGTCCTTTGCCTATGCTTGGTGTGTCATACCCTCGGGCCTCCTCGGACTCGTGCCCTATTGGAAGCAGTTCCAGCATCTGGCACCCGGGATATCGCCCAGGTGGCTGAATGTCCTGCTGCCCCTGGCGGCCTTGATGCTGTTCGGATTTCTGTTTGTCGGCGCCAACCCGGACCTGGCCCATGCCCTTTCCGACAATCTGGCCCGTTGGATTGTCCAGCTGGAACAGTGGCTGATTCACACTTCGCCAGCCGAGGGCCTCTTCCTGTGCTTTATCGCCATTGTCACCGTGGGCTTGCTTAGGCCTGTCACCGCACTTCAAGAACTCCGCGACAGCGAAACGCCACAAGCGGACCAACGCAAACACTCATCCTTCTTCTACGTACCTTGTCGTAACACAATGGTGACCGTTGTCGTGTTGTTTGCAATCTACCTGGTGTTTGAATTCCAGACACTCTGGTTTCGTGAATTTCCGTCTGGCTTTTACTATTCCGGTTACGCGCACCAGGGTGCTGCCTGGTTAACCGTCGCACTCATGGTCGCGACCGGGATGCTCTCCCTGATCTTTCGCGGCCACCTGCTTGCCGACCCGCGCCGCGGGCGACTGTACGTGCTGGCGTCGATCTGGTCGCTCGAAAACCTTATCCTGGGAATCGCGGTATTGAATCGGCTCTACATCTACATTCAATTTAACGGCATGACACGGATGCGCATGATCGGTCTTTTGGGAATCGCAACCGTCATCGCCGGTTTTCTGTTGGTTGTCGTCAAGATCATGCAAACTCGATCCTTTTTGTGGCTCCTGCGTGCCCACCTGATCACACTGGCGACCGCCTGTTATTTGTACAGTCTGGCCCCGATCGATTGGCTCAGTACAAACTACAACGTCCGGCGCATTATGGCCGGCGACCTTGCACCTGCAGTCCAACTGTCGGTCCACCCGCTCAACCCTGAGGGACTTGCCCAGGCGATCCGACTTACAGACCATCCCGAAGAGATCATTGCGGCAGGCATACAGGCACTCCTGGCAGACGCCAGCCAGCGTTATGCACCGGCCGCCAGCCAACGTCATTCCAGCCACTGGTCCGACTACCAATTGTCGCACCAATGGCTAGTAGAGCACCTCCGTGCGAATCGCGAGAAGTGGAAAGACTCCTATCAGGACGAGACACGGCGCAAGGCGGACCTGAAACGATTCGCCGACTTCACCTATCAATGGTATTGATGTCATCCCAGGCGGACGACAGTCGTTCATGGCATCCCGCTGGCTTCCGTTTCAGGCAGCGGCCTGCATTCTTCGACGGCATGCCACCGCGCAGACGCCTCCAGGCATCGCGATTGCGAGCTGCCGTTATGGCTTTTGCGACGTTCTAGGCTGCTCCGGAAATGTGCGGTATGCTATGTCGCTCAAGTTCCCCGCAAGCCACAGAACCGCACTTCGGAGCAAGCCCCACCGATGCAACGCCGACACTCGCTCTACTTGATCACTGGTTGCCTGGCCCTCGTCATCTCAGGAATCCCGGGCTGGGCCCCCGCTGGAGACACAGACCTGGCAACCAAAGTGACAGGTGAGTGGATTCGTTATGAGCACGACCAGATCCACATCGCCAGGATCGACGAACGCACACACACCTTGGAAACCTATTCCCAGTACGGTGACCTCTGGCGCAAGTTCTCGGGCGATTTGGAACTGGCGACAAAAGACGGCAACAAACTCTATACGGTGTCAAATCACAAGCGCCTCCACCCTTCTAGAGGTGGCTCTGTTCCCAGCCAGTTCATCGCAAGTTACATTCTGCACGCCAATCAACTCTTTTTCATCCGCGGAGTCTTTGACAAGACCGTTGAACAGCCGCAGATCCACGAATTCCGCAAAACAGACGCTCCCGACGATCAGCTACTTATCGCAGCGCGCAGCGGCAATCTGGAAACCGTCGCCAAACTGCTCGACGCCGGGGTCAAAGCGGATACGACCGTTCCCCATTCGTATACGGCATTGGCCTACGCAGCCGCCGGCGGCCACCTGCAGATCATGAAGATGCTCCTGAAAAATGGGGCCAAGATTGAAACCCAGGCAAGGTTCAACAAAACCCCGTTGCTCCACGCGGCCGGCAGCAATCAGGTCGCTGCCTGCAAGTTACTTGTCAAAGAGGGTGCCAATCTGGAAGCCGTAAACAAGGGCGGGCGCAATTGCGTCTTCGAGACATGTTTCTGGGGCCAACCCGAGACGCTCGCCTACTTCCTTTCGATCGGCTGCGACCCCAATCCGACATCGAACGGATCCACACCATTGCATCACGCCGTCGCCAGATTAAGACACAATGGCAATCAACAAGTGTACGACCGGTATGTGGACTGTGTGCGTATCCTGCTCAAGCACGGTGCCGACAAATCGAAAAAGAACAACTCTGGAAAAACCGCCGGCGAGCTGGCTGTCGAGCGAGGCCATCCGTCTGTGGCCGAACTGCTTGGCGAGTAGCCTGACGGAAACACCTCTCACCGTGCGACGTCCCGAACAGGTTGATACGAATCAACCAGAGACAAGACATGCGCATTCCATTGCTGGTACTCAGTCTCTCCTTGGTGGTTTGCTACGGATGGACGCCCACGCAACTCGTTGCCCAGGAAACGACCAGCCACTATTGGAAGTGGGGGTGGGGCACCTACGATGCTTCACCCGATGAGCGCAACATTGCCGTCTTCGACTGGTCATTCATTCATGTTGGAAACCAGGTCAACAATATCGGGCAAAGGTGTGATGACCACCAGTTAACCACGCGTATCAACCGCATCCTCGAGCTCAATCCAGATCATAAATTTGTGGTCCTTTTCTGGCCTATGTTTGCCATACGCGAGGCCCATCCCCGCCTCTCCCTGTTCGACTATCTCTACCAGCCACAAGTCAAACAACGACTCAACCGGCGTATCCAGCAGCAGGCGAGTCTGATCACCAACGCAATTCGCGATCCGCGTGCCATCATCGCCATGACCTTTCTGGAAGAACTGCCCGGTCATGTTACCAGCCAGCCTTATGCCAACCCCTTCAACAATCGCCTGCATGACCTGGAAGACAACGGACCCGCGATCGCAGCCGAGTTAGGGCGTGCCTTCGATCGCGAGCGCGACCGCAACTGGTGGGGACGCAAATATTGTGACGCGCTGGCCGAAATCCATTTGGTCATGAAAAACCACCTGCCCCAGGCGAAGGTGTTTTACTGGCAAGCAGAACGCTACTACACACTCGACCATGTGGACAATGGCATCCAGGAACAGGCTGCCCTGCCTTTTCATCTAGGGAACATCCTACGGGACGGTCTCTGCGAGGGGATTTTTGGCTACATCAACACTCCAGAGAAACTGCAGCAACAGACCATTTCCCTGGCGGAAAAGTACAACGTCCCCTACTTCACACAACTTTCCCAACCCGGCTACATGACCATTTCCGGATTCCCCACGTGTCACCAATGGGCCCGGAGGCCGCATCGACTCAACCTGGGGAGTTTTCTCTTCAAACAAGACGAAGTGGGCGATCAACGCGTGCAAGCCAAGAGTGTCCAACGCTACCTGCACCTTAATGAGTCTGAATTGTTGCGTACCTTCTGCTACGAAAACCAGGTAAACACCTCCGTAGTGGAGAACCGCATCGTCCCTCCCCGGATTCTTTTTCGCTGTGACCTGGCTGAAGCCAGGCCTGGCGATGAGGTCACGATCACTACCATTATTTACAACCAACGCAACGCCTCCTGGTTTGGGATGGATGCCAGCCGCGCCGCACTCCACAACCTCACCTTAGATCTCGTCGCAGTGCCCGCCGACGCGCAATTACTGTCCCCCAAGGCAAAACGGATTCCGCTGCTGCAACCGGAACGTTTTGTGAGTTTCGACTGGAGGTTTCGACTGGGAAGCGGATGGCAGGGCTACCAGAACGGGACACTTCGTGCCAGGCTCAGCCACGCCAGCCTGGCCCCAGTGGTCAACTCGTTAGACCACTCCTCCACCGTCGGGATCGGCAGGCAACACACCATTCGTCATCAACGCGACACCTGGCTGCTGTTGCCATCTGGCCAGATCAGAAATCGTCCCCTGCAAGCCCGATTCCAAATGCTATCAGGGTCCCGCAACCCGCGGTTGACCTTGGGCGACCACACGATTGTCTACCGCGGCACACTCGACCAAGGTGACGAACTCACAATCGGGCCAGGCCACAAAGCACAACTCTTGCCAGGAAACATGCTCTCATTGAGAGACGCCAGAGCATCGCGGAACGCAGGACAAAAGGAACAAGTCACCACAAGCTACATGGCATGGGGATCGCAAAAGTATGGTGTCAACGTGGGCGCCACATACGACATCATGCTCACGGGTCGCGTCGCCAGCGGCGCACAAGAGCGCCTGACCGTAAGCTACCTCGGTAAAGGAGGTAACTGGAACAACCTCTACAGCTCCGTCACGCTCGCCAGCGGCCAGCTTACCGACCAGCTTTCCACAGCACGCGCCACCTTCACGGTTCCGGCTGTCGACGGAAATGCGGTCTTCGCACAGATTCGCATTTACAACCAGAACAAACGGGGAAGTATCACACTGCATGATGTCGAATTAAGAAAGGCGGGGGGCATCCAGGACGTCACGGACCAACTCGACGGTGTCTTGCCAACCGTGGATCACACCCCCTTTATCGTCCAGTTCGCAGACCAGACTAGGGCGTTTGCCGCCTATTGGCGCGCCCACGTGACATTCCAGGATCACTAATCGACCCTCGTGACTCCAGGCTTCGGGATCGCGGTATTGCTACTTCTGTGCGGGAAGCGGCCCTACGGGGCTTTTCGCCAGCTTTCCGTAGCGCTCATACGCAGCCTTGATACCAGCCCGCTCGGGATCGTGCGCGTGAAAGAGGATCCGGTAATGCAAACTGATACTCTTGCCCGTGGGAATCGTCATCTCACCCGTACCTCGCGGCTTTCCTTCAAAATCAGCAATACCAAAAGGATTCGCGGTAAACAGCCCATACGGTCTGGCGTGCCACCAGGTAGGATGGCGTGGGTTGCTTGCGTGATCGAACAAGGCAATTCCAACCGTTTTGTCCCCCACGTTACCCCAGTAGTCGATCCACGCTGCCCGCTGTCCCCAGACAGCTTTGCCACGGACACCCTGACTATTCAATGCCTGGCCATTCGCCGTGGTCACACCAGCACCGTTTTCCAGACGCAAATTGGGATGTGTACGAATCCCCATCGTTCCCTCTTCGGTATCAGCGATCGTCAGATCTCCCGCCGTCGCCCGCAGCGTGATATCCCAATCAATCGCGCGTCCTTCAGGCAGCATTAGAAAAGTCAAACGCCGCTGGTCGCTACAGATCACATCGCCATCCGGGCCGATCCACTGATTCACGGTCTCTAGGACTCCTCTATCGTTTCCACTCTGAGTACGTCCGATCCCACGCTGCACGACGCGGCCGTGGCGAGGCGCCGTACTGCGCCAAAAGTCAACTCCATTGAGACCGTCATGGCCGAACCAGACCGACGTGTGATGCGGATGGTCCTGCGACTCGCCGGGAACACGCTTGCTGGGATAATTCCGTGTCATCCCGATTCCATAGGGACCAATCACCGGATAGAGAAATGGGTTTTCACACTGGCGGTAGTGGTACTCCGTAAAGAGTTTCCCGGCGATGGTCACCCGCACCCGATCAGCCAGCGGCGTCACCACAACATTCCGTTCTAGCGTCCCGGTGGGCCGACTCTCTGGTGCAGCGCGTTGGGCCAGCAGGAAAGTGGTCAGGTCAGCAACATCCTGAGGCGACAGGACCGAACTGACAACCGGCATTCCAGACACCTCGTCTGTGCGGCGTTGCTCAATCGTTTTCTTGGGGACCATCAAGCGTTGTCCGGTTATCAGACCGAGCACCAAAGACACGCCACTCTCTTCCAGCAGGACACCGAAATGTACTTTTCCGTCCACCGTCACAACAACCTGGCGCCGAAACCCCTCGGTGATCACCGCACTTGGCCGCAAGATCGACGTGACAATATGGCGTGCATCTGCCCGCCGACCTACCCCCCCCAGATTCGGACCAAACCCATTCCGACCAACGCCCAGACTGTGGCATTTACTGCAGCCGGCCCCCGCCGGATGCTTGAACAGTGTTTCACCTCGGACCCGATCCCCCCTGGGAAGGCAGGCCAAGGCGTCCGCAACGCTCGTTTCCTGCTTCCGTCTGATGGCAGGCAGCGGCTCCAGAACGACGACGTAATTACTTTTGCCGCCGGTCTGACCGTCGTCAGTATTCCCTCCCAGGTGCAGCATCCCTTCCGGATAGATGCGTCCATACAGCTTCAATCTACAATCGTCCGTCACGACGATATCCCCAGTTGCTACAAAGCCCTCACGTAGCCAGCGAGGTGGTCTCGCCTGCCGTGTATCGACACCAACCAGCACGCGCACCGGCATCAGCAATCGACAAACTAACCAATCGTCGCCACGCGAAGCGTCATCATCATTCGCCGTGCGAATGATGTCCGCTCCCAGCAAACGCTTGGGAATCTTGACAAAACGATAGGCGCGGTCCGTGTAGACCGCGTTCCCCACCCGCAGGCCGCCGCGCACCACCTGGTAGCGACCGTCGCCCACAACCTCAACATCAGTTGCCAAAGCGCCCCCTTGAGTTCTCAGACTCTGGTCCGGCCGGTCAATAGGGACCTGAATCGGCGGTCCCTTGACGACGCGCGCCGTACCGCCACCACGAACTTTGTCCAGCCAGAGCCTGACCAGCGCCCGGATCCGGGAGTCACCATCTACTCCCATGGCCGTCACCTCTTCCAATGGCAACTCGTCGCTTTCCAGCAGACCCAGTAATGCAGCGCGACGAACTCCGCTCTTCCCATGCGCCAGCAGCTCCCGCAAACGCGGCACCGGAACCAGCGTCCGTAGTGCCTGCCACGCCGCGTAGTAGGTAACCCGATCTTGCTCAGCAGCCAACAGCTCCAGCAACGCGCCATCCAGACTGGCGGAACCTGTCTGCCGTACTGCCTGAACCCAGGCGAGTCGCAACCGCGGCTCCTGGCTTCGCCAGGCGGGCCGCAACATCGCGGCGAGGGCGACCCGCCGCCCGGACACGACGACCCGGTGCGCAAGGATCCGTACCGCCTGGATTCGCAAATTAAGGCTGGCTGCCGAATCTGGGGCCAGGCATTCAGCGAACACGTGATCCACCGCGGTATCCCGCGGGTCAAGTAGTCCTAGCGACCAGGATACCCATGTCTCCTGCATCTCGGTGAGCTGCCCACTACCTAAATGTTCGACCAACGGCTGACGTACTGCCTGGCCACGACGAATCAGTTCACGCTGCGCATCCGTCCTCCAGATCGGCAATGGCCCAGCAAAACAGTCCAGCAGTTCGATCACAGATCGATCCTGCATGGCTGCGACTCGGGACGCTGGACGGCGCTCTGCTTCGGCGTTCTGTTTCCAGGAGATCCGAAAGATACGACCTTCGTTGGTCATTTTCCCATCGCGCCATTCTGCCCCATATCCACGACTCCAACCCAACACCCACAATGCCCCGTCAGGACCCACTTCAATGTCAGTTGGACGATAGAGTGACTTGCCACCGTCGACAAACGTCTCCCATTGATTCCCTTCAGGTCGCAGCAACGCGCCGTCCCATTTCGGGCGCCACAGAAATGTCGTTTTGCGTAGCCAATCATTGATGAAAAACACCCGCCGGAATGGCTCGGGAAACTGCGTGGCATCGTAGAACACCAGGCCAGTACCAGAGCCCTCAAACAAGGGTCCGCTGACCGGCGCTGTCGGAGCATCTATCGCATCGGACCACTGCGCATTCCAAGGGTGATTCCATCCAAAGTGTGCACCAAAAAATGGCATGAACACGCGATCACCTTGCGTCTGATCGTTGTCGGTGCCCAGCCAATTGAAACCACTGTCCGTCGTAATATCCCAGGGATTGCGGTAGCCTCGCGAAACGATCTGCAAGTTACGGCCTCCGTCATCACAACGTAACACTCCGCCATACAAGCCCCAGTCATCCGCTGGGTCGTGGTAGGCATGCCGGTACTCCCCTTTACGGAACGTTCGCGGCGCGGGAAAGTCCGGCGTTCCGGCCGGCGCCACCATGCCCCACAACTCCCGAAACGGTTTTGGCGCATAGCGTCCCGGGCGATTCAGCCCTTTTGAATTCCCTTTACTCATGTACAGTTTGCCATCAGGCGCCCAGTTCAAACCATGGAGCCCGTGCTCAAGATTTCCCAGGTCCGTGTAAACTCGCACGTATTCGTCGGCTTCGTCGTCACCATCGAGGTCGCGTACGATTGTCAGGTCGGGTGCATTGGCTACCCACAAATCGCGCCCACGCCATGCCAAACCTTGCACAGCATTGAAGCCCGTGGCAAACACCTTCACCGTCTCGGCCACGCCGTCGCCATCTGCGTCCGTCACAATGACGACACTATCACCAGGTGTTTCGGGAGTGGGATTTCGATACTGGGGCCCCATGCCGACAAAAAGCCGTCCACGTACGTCGAAAGCCATGGAACAAGGTTGCCGGACCAGAGGTTCACGGGCAAATACCGTGACCTGAAACCCTGCGGGCACCTGGGGCAACACCTCCGCATCGGCACCTTTATCGATAAACTGGGCGGGCAACGTACCGCACCACAGGACCAGCCAGAGCACCCCCAGGTGGCGACAAACAGTTCTGATGCGCACGCCGTTCTCCTGTAACAGCTGGCTGGGCTCACTTAACAGAGATCCCGTCCTCTCCAGCAATCCTGCATGCTCGATCATCCGCAACACCTGCCGAACTCGGCGGAAGGCGTTGCGGCGGCC
>CEUS01178648.1_pt1 | contig 19059 bp, 16 predicted proteins | sample 427031 | NCBI WGS metagenome assembly CEUS01 (sample SAMEA2622837, study PRJEB7988) | marine metagenome | biome: marine biome (ENVO:00000447); feature: marine epipelagic mixed layer (ENVO:xxxxxxxxx); material: "saline water (ENVO:00002010), including plankton (ENVO:xxxxxxxx)" | depth 140 m | reverse complement strand
CCGGCGCAGTCGCGAGCGTGACAAGCGGCAGCGCCGGGTCCGCGCCGATCGAGGCAAAGAGCCGTTCGCGCGACGGAAACTCCGCTCCGGCGAAGTAGGTATCGAAGGGAACCGCGCCGGTGACGCGCACCTGATCGGGGGTGAACTGGTGGTATCGGACCGCCTCGTCCCGCATCGACTCGTTCCACACCGCAAGGTGGTCTACCGGCCGCACCGTGTGATACTTCGATGACAGGTTGTCCCACCCGAGATCGATCCCCATTACTGGAATCTGTTGCTTGCGCGCCGCGTAGATCAGCGGTACTTCAGCCGCGAGAAAACCGGCGGTCGAGGTCACGACAAGATCCGGGCGATGTCGGTCCAGTAAACGGCCGCAGTCACTGAGGTCAGTGACCGCCTGCGCCAGACTAAACCAACGTTGCCGCGACACCGGCAGCCGGCTGAGGACTCCTTTGAGCGCGATCATGGCTCGGCGCCCGGGCCACTGGTCCAACAACCGCGCCCGGTCTCGCTGGAGGCGAACGGCGCGCAACCTCGACTCGAGCAGGAATCGCTCGCTCAGAATCGACTCGACCACCCGCGACGCTGCTCCGCCACGAGGAAGAGGCAGGCTCTCTGCTTCGACCCCGACCTTCCGCAATTCCGTTGCCAGCTGCGTGTCGGCGACAAATGGCGATACCACTGTCACGCGAGGCGCATCGGGTGGGGCCAGCAGTGATTCGAAGAAGGGTCCACGCAGAAGATCCTCGACGTGATGGCCTCCCGGCACCGAGAGCAGGACCGCTCCCGGCCGCGTCGAGACACGCAACCCGGTACGGTCCGTATCGTCTGGGCCGACGTCTGGCCGACGCATTGGTGCCTCGCTGGGTCCTGGCCGCCCGGCGAGCTCTATCGCCGTCATCCGGCCGCCGACTCCCGCGCCTCCACGATCAGATCACACACTTCACGGACAGCGCCCCGGCCTCCCGGGCGCACCGTCTCGAAGCGAGCGACCTTTCGCACCGCCTCGAAGGCGTCTGCAACGCAGATCCCCACACCGACCTGGCGTAGGCAATCGAGGTCGTTGATGTCGTTGCCGACATAGGCAACGTGACGAACGTCGAGTTGACGCTCCTCGAGTAGACGAGCGAGGGCGGCTCCCTTGCCGTCGCCCAGGCCTTGCTGACACTCGACGCCGAGCTTGCGGGCCCTCGCCGACACGACCGGATTGACTTCGGTCGACAGGATAAGGCTGTCCACACCGAACCGTCGGATCGCGGCGAGCCCCAGACCGTCGGCCCGGGAACAGATCACGGACTCGCGGCCATCCTCGCTGACGATCACCCGGTTGTCGGTGAAGACACCGTCGAAATCGAACACCACGAGCCTCACCCCCCGCAGATGCTCAGGATGCAGCGGTTCGGCCATCGTTTCGGTCACGACTCTCTGATGAATACAACTCCGCCCTCTCGGTCCCAACACACCACTGCGATGGTGTGCGAGCCGGACTCCGCCTCAGAGCCGCCTACTACCGGCCAGCGATGACCGGCAACGCACCCGCATCTCGACCTGGCGTCGACCTACGCCTGTCCCTACCTGCCAACAGCGGTGAATCTCGAACGGCTGTCGGCGGATTGGACGCGCGGGAATGCCAGGGGAACACGCGTGGGTGATGAGATGCGGAGGCGATTAGGGCCCAGATCTTGAGGATGTTACACTATGGTACGACCCCAGGCAACACAAGGGGCCGGCCAAAAGCGCCTTCGTCGGTTGTTTGACCTAAGCGATCAGATTAGACGTCCACCAGCGGAAGCTTCGCCTGCTTGACGTAGGAGTAGACGTCCTCTTTCTTGGTCTGCATCCAAAGGTCGTAGCGCTTCATTAGATTGAAGGCGCGCTCCGGGGTGCAGGCCGGGATCGAAGGCGCCACATCGTTCCGGAGGAAGAACGCATTAACCCCGTGCGGCTCGGTCGCCACCAGCCGGTAGCCCTTGGCGATGGCCAACTTGGCCAAGGCAGCCAACGAGGCCCCGTAGTAGACAAAGCGATAGTTGTGCCTGTCGAACTTAGGATCGTACGGGATGGTCACGGCCCGTTCGGCGCCAAACGCCGAGTTGTACTCCACCACCACGACGCGGGCTGAACAGGCGGTTAGCGCCTCCCAGACCCAGTAGTCGTTCCCGTCGAGGTCGATGCTGAGAAAATCGACCTCACCAGCAAGCCCCGCGTCGGTCACCAACTGGTTCACATTCTCCCGCGTGATCCAGGCCGAGACCGCCTGCACCCGTGGGAACCGCCGTCCCACCTGGGCCATGTGGGCTTCACTCCCATCGACCATCAATCCGGTCCAGCCAAGCTCGCGCGCCAGACACGCCGAATTACCGCCGCTGAGTCCCGAGCCGATTTCTACGAACGTCCGGCTCTTGGCCCCGATCTCGTCGAACAAAGCCAGGGTAATCCCGTCTTCCTCGTTCTGAGACTCAAGGCGATAGCGACGGGCCGTGAGCCGCTCAGGATACTCGAGCGCGTCGGCATCGAGGCGGAGCGCTCGAAGCACCGCATGGACGTCTGGTTCGAGATGCACGACCCGCTTGAAGATCTTGCTGACGGTCACGCCCATAGCCGCCTGCTGGTCTTCAAGCGCGGTCAAACGCTCGGCGACAGCAGCCAGTTCCTTGCGCTGTTGCCGAACCTCGTCGAGCAACTTCTTCTCGATACGCACCGCCTGCGCGGTCAGATCTTCGATGCTCACGTTGCGGTCCTGTCGAATGACCGCTCGAACACCGCCGCGGCCTGTTTGGCGTCACCGAGCTGCTGGGCCGACTCATCGAGGGCATCCAGCACTGCAGATGAGCGCTGCCGGAACGACGCGGCGACCAGCGCCAGATCCGAAATCAGGGCTCGGATGGCCACCTGCTCGGCAGGCATCACGTCACCCTGTTCCAGCCCTTGAACAAGCCGGGCGACGCGGTCGAGCAACACCTCGTGCTGCCGCTCCGCCAGATCTCGGAGGTCCGCGTCGCCGCCGTCGTTCCGTGACACCAGCGATGCTGTCTCGGCTGGCGCAGGGAAGACGTCGGCGATTTCTCGGCCACGCTCCCCCGTGGCCGATCTCCCTAACACACGTCTACGCGATGCGCTTGTTGTCACGATTCGATTCGACACCCGTCCGCCACGGAGGTGACGCAGGCACTGGTGTATTGCACCGAGGACGACACGGCAGTATGGTAGGTCTTTGTTCGCCCTGCGGCAACGAGCCCAACTGCATGTCCCCTGGCATCCTCAGTCTCCTTGGTCTGGCCCGGCGTCAGGAGGTTCTCGACGCGCAGGACCGAGCGACCGCCCAGAAGCAACACGCCGCCGCAATCGAGGTGCGCCTTTCGGCAAGCCAGCTCGACGCGGAAAAGTGGAAGTGGAAGAACGAACAGCTTGCCGCCGAGCTCAAGACGATCGCCAAGGAGCGAGACCGCTGGAAAAACAAGGCGGGAGAACGGAATAAGCTCGATGCCAAACTCGAACGTCTGACCCAAGCCGAGCAGAACGTCACACTCGCGCGAGGGCACCTGCTTGCAATGGAAACCAAGCTCGACGTCATCGAGGGCGCTCTGAATGTTCTTGACCGGCGGACCCGGCACCAAGACGAAGAACCAGCCGACCCCTCCTCGGACCGTGAGTAGCCCCGCCTACCTGAGCCTCGTCCTGACGGGACGGAACGATGACTACGGGGGCCCGTTCGTACCCAGGTTCTTTCGGGTTCTGGCCTTCAACCTTCAGGAACTGACCGCCCGCCAGATTCCGGTTGAAGTCCGGCTCGTAGAGTGGAGCCCGACTCCAGGGCGACCACTACTCGCCGAGCGCCTACTCGAGACACTGCCCTCCCGGTGGCACGATTTGGTCACCACCTATGTGGTCGACCCCCAGTATCAGGAAGTACTCAGCCTGAACCCGCGTCTCCGATATCTTGAGTTCTTCGCCAAGAATGTCGGCGTCAGACGCTCGACAGGGCGATTCATCCTGACGACCAACACCGACACGTTGCTGAGCCAACGTTTACTGGATCTCCTCGCGAAAGACAAACTGGTACCAGGACGGGTGTATCGAGCCAACCGAATCGACTTGAAGCTGGGTTTGGACGACAGTGGACTCACTCATACGATCCTCGACAATCCTGAAAACCACGTGCCACGCCGGCCCATCCGCCCGCCGCTCTATGCTGGAGCGGCCGGCGACTTCCTCTTGAGCGACTCCGACACATTCCAGACCCTGCGCGGCTTCAACGAGGTCTATCGACTGGCCAGACTCGGCATAGACCACAACTTCTTGGTCAAGGCTAGGTCCTCCAGTGTGCCGATCGAGGACATCGGTGCCCCCGTCTATCACATCAGCCATACGACCAGTTTCCAGGTCGCTCGAAACATCGCAAGCCCAGACGAAGCGACGGCGCTCTGGGGCAAGCGCGACTGGAACCAGCACGAGGTCATTTATCACAATCCCGAGAACTGGGGACTAGCTGACGCGCCAGAGCTCCCGCTCAACGACCGGACCATCCGGCTTCGCTTCGATTGGCGGGCCGTACCGCCTTTGACCGAACTCCGGCGGATCGTCCGCTCGGGCGCCACCACGCCTGCTCAGGCTGACGCCCGCTGAAGATAGGCTGCATCATGTCAGCTATGCCACATTCTTCGACGGGGTGGATGCCGATCGTCTGGTGCACATTCGGGTGCGCTTTTTCGGCCTGCGCGCCGCCGCCTGCAAGCGGACAGACAGACACCGACCTGAGGGCCGCCGTAGAAGTGGCGCTCGCCCTCGACCCGGTCACGACCGCCCTCGAGCTGACTGCCATCCCAGACGCCGGAGTTATCAGAATCACCGGCCACACAGACACGCTTGACCAACAGGAACACGCGCTACGCGTCGCGGCGGCGGTGCCAGGCGTGGTCCAGACGTTCGATAACATGACCCTCGGAGCACAGACGGTCGCCAGAATCGTACGCGAGGTCGAGGCCGCCTTAGCTGCGGCCCCCGCCCTGGGCGAGGTCACATTCACCGTGGTAGTCAACGATGGCGTGGTAACGCTCACGAGCGACGATACCGACGCCACCCAGCGGCAGCTCGCGATCGAGATCGCCGATGGGATTGGGAGTGTTACGTCGGTCGTCGACCGTATGCGCTGATCACTCAGACAAACCTGTCCCCTCGCCTGCGTCGAACCCTCCCGCCACCATCCGCTCGACCCCGGCCACGACACAGACGTTGGCGAGCATCAGGAGCACCAGCATCGCCAGCGGCCCCGGCACTAACGAGGCGCCGTCATTCAATCGACGGACCATCCGCGCCCACGCGCTGAGGTCCTCCGCCCTCAAAGTGAAGAGTAGGTCGGCTGGTTGAGTACGACCGTTCACGGCGAGCTCTCCCAGCGGATATCCATCGCCCTCATGCATCCAGAACGACAGTCCGCGACCTGGAGATGCATCGGGCACTGACAGATCAATTCGATACCGACGTCCGGCGGACCGCGCAAGCCTGGGCACCCCGATCACCAGCGGCTGATCTTCGGCAAGATGGTCGACAGATACATTTGTCCCGAAGACGAACTCCGGCGGGCCCAGCGGAGTGACGTCATACAGTCGGAAGACGAGCGGCCCCTCCGAGGCCGTCTCCGCCACCGGCCACAGCGTCACTCTGTCTAACCCGACAATACTGGCAGTCATGGTCTGGCTGATAGCGATATCGCCGGACACCTCCCCCACGACGAAACTACCCGGACGGCGCGCGACGGCGTCCTGCTGCACACGCCCAGCCCCCAGGAGATAGACCTCGGCTCCCACCAGCACTGCCGCCAGCCCAGTGAGGAGCCGCCAATCCGGAGCCCGACGAACAGTCCAAGTGTCAGCCGACATAGAGAGGAATAAGCACGGCGCTCCAACCCACGAGATCGAACAGAATCACTGTCGTGATCAGACCGGCAGCCAGGACCGGCCAGCGCCGCACGGGCCACCACCCGCGCAGACCGATCCAGAACAAGGCAAGCATCGGCGCGAGGACCGGAAAGAGATATTGCCCTTGCGGCCCAACGTGAAGTCGAAAGTGCACGGCGTAGATCGAGGCAACCTGCACCGCCACGAGCCCGAAAGCGATCACGACCGGGAGCGACGGACGCATGCGGTGGCGCCACGCCGCGACGCCGAGTCCGAGGAGAGAGACCACCATGAGCCCTCGAACCAGCCATGTCCAGGAGATCGGTGCGGGGTACCGCATCCATCCAGCGTAGAACCAAGCGCTATCCAGCAACGTCCACGTAAACCGCTCGAAGTACTCCAAACTGGCCGACTCGGGATTCATCGACCGAGAGGTCACCGTCACCCACAGTGTCCGGAGAATACGTTCCACCTCGCCCGGTAGCAGCACGACGACCCCGACCGCGAGCACGAGCATGGCGGCACTCGCAGCCACGAGCCCACGAACCTTGAATGTCCCGGTCCACCACGAACGTACGAATGCCAGGACCGTGACACCGGCAGCCATGACCCCCAAGGGGATGCCCGCCCGTTTCGTGAGGAGTCCGGCAAGAGCCACAAGCCAGACCAGTCCCACCGTCCGCACCGACCGCTCGCCGGTGAAAAGCACCGCCGTTTGCCACCAGAAGATCGCACCGCAAAGGTTGATGAGCGGGCCGGGAGAGACGCCTGTCGACACAAGCGCAAATTGGGGTAATACCGACAGCAGCAGTGCCGTTAAGTCTGCCAGCTGGACACCGAACAACTTTCGGGTCCCAGCCCAACCACACCACAATGTGGCGATGCCAAGCAGCGCCGATATCCAGCGCAGCACATACAACTGACCCAGCAGCGAGGTCACATCAAAGGCGCGCAGCACCCACGCCGCCGTCACGTAATACAGCGTCGGCCCCGAATCGACGACCGTCAATCCCGCCTCGGTCAACGACGTCGGTAGAGGTGACGGTTGCGGACGACCGTAGTAGCGCCACCAACCGTGCTCGGCCATCGACGTGAGCAGTTCCCGCTCGAGCCCAGGATCGGCTCGGCGAGTGCGGAACGAAGCACCCTGGAGGAAGGTAGGGACGAGTACGTCAGTCGCGTCCGAGGCAGCCGGTCTGAGCACATAGCCCACGTCCGGCGTGTCCTGCTCCGCCAGGATCCGGGCAAACAGCAGGTGGGACGGTTCGTCCGGCTGTTGCCACGGGGGCACCACGGCCAACGCGACGAGCAGGCGAACGCCCAGCACTCCGGTGGCTAGTACCAGCACCCACCGACGTTCCACGAACTGCCGCAGCAACATCAGCATGTTCGACTTGTGCGTACTCTGAACCGACTCTCGGTCAACTTAGCGATACCAAAGTCGATAGAAGATGAGCTTCTGCCATTCAAACAGGCCGTTCCGCAGCATGTTCCGGTCGCGCCACCACAGCTGTGGGTCAAACGGCTCCAGAGAATCAGGCCTCACTCGCAAAGAAACATGCTCATCGAGCGCTCGCTCGAACACCCACCGCGCGCGGGCGGTGTGGTAGCCCGAGGTCACCAGAATCACGCGGTCAAGCCCCTGCTGCCGGACCCAGTCCGATACGAGTTCGGATTCCTGCATGGTGGACGACACCGGTTCGGGCATCACGCTGATCACATCGTTGGGCACGCCGAGCTCCGCCATGTAGCGCAAGCGCTCTTCGAGGAGGTTCGGCGCGTGCACTCCGCGATTTCGGAGCGCTGTCACGCTGGCCCTGGGTGGAGCCGTGGTAAGTACGACCCGCGGCGCATAGCCAGCTCGATACAGATCGGCCGCTTCGATCTCGCGGGCCGGCGTTCCTCCAGACAACACGACGATCACGTCGGCGTCGGCCATCGAATCTTCGTGCAACAACTGGTCCCCAACCCGTTCCAGCAGCGGAGCCTGAGCCAGCCAGAGCACGGCCACGATCACGGCCACCCCTCCGCCTAGCGCGGCGCTCCAGGCCAGCACCCGGCGCGGTCGAATGGTGACAGTGTAGGTCTCTCTCATTCTGAGCGACTCCCGCTCAGCGCACGACATGGCGACGCCACTCCTCGAGCACGTCGCAAACCGTCTGGCCCAGGGGAACGCGGGGACGCCATCCGAGTTGCCGGAGTTTCGCCGGATCACCCACGCTGACATCGACGCCGTGACCACCGCGCGTAGCCACGGACACGTCACCGAGTCCGGCCATGGCTAATAGGTGTTCCAGTAGGTCGCCCACCCGCACGCCGTGCCCGCGACACACGTTGTAGACGCTTCCCGGCTCGCCCCGGGCGGCGAGAGTCACCAACGCCATGACGGTGTCACGCACGTCGATGAAATCGCGTACTCCAGCGAGGCCACGGGTCATGATGGGGTCGGACCGACCTGCCTCACGTTTTGCCACTTGCTCAGCCATCCGCGGCAACACGCGTCCGCGTGCCTGCCCGGGCCCGACCACGTTAAATGGACGCACCCGCACGACCGCAAGACCCTCGGCGGCGCTGGCGCGAATGACCAGGGCCTCGGCCAGAAGCTTCCCAATACCGTGGTAGCTCGCCGGCGCAGGTGGATGTCGCTCGGTTAGGGGTCGACCGTCGCTGGGACCGTACACGGCGCTGGAGGACACCAGCACGAGCCGCGGTGGGCAGGGCACGGCCAGACAGGCCTCGAGAAGATGCTCCGTCTGGCGTAAGCCCAGCTCAACGAGACCGTAGGTATCGCCGGCTGCAGCGGGCGCGGGCGCGGCCAGATGCACGACGACAGCCGGGGGACGTCGACGAAAACGACGAACCAGCCGAGTCGGATCGTCTTCCAGGTCGTGTTGCCAGGCCCGTACGCCGCCTCCACCAGTACGCGACAGCGCGGAAACCGAGACTCCGCCAGCCCGTAGATACCGCACGAGGGGACGACCGATGAACCCGCTGGCACCGGTTACGAGAATCGGCTGACCGGCCAGCATGCGCCCGAGCCGAACAAGATCGCGGCGAGCCCAGCGCGGCGCCGTCGACCTGGTGTCCTCACCCACGGAAACCTCCGGCCGGGTGATATACTTCCGCCCGTTCCATCCCGTCCGCCATGTGCCCCGTTATCTGCGCCCCCAGCGAGCCACCTCCGCCGTATCAGGTGTGGGTCGACTGGTGAAGGTGAAGTCCAGCGGAAACGCCGACGCGTCCCCGCGTATGGATTCACCCACCCGACCGAGCTCCTGGAGCGCCTGCTGGAGCTTCGACGAGAACCGGGCCACGCCAACGCCTCGCGGCTGGCTCCGTCGCTTCACCTATCTCTGTCTCGATCAACGATACAGCGCTGTCGTCCTGTTGCGTTTAACCCAGTATCACTACGACCGCGGTCAACGGAACCGGTCGCGAATCGCGGGACGGATGAATAGCGTGCTCAACGGCATCGAGGCGAGCCCCCGGGCTCAGATAGGCTTGGGCGTGATCTTCAATGGTGGCCGGGTCGTCATCGGTGGAGAGACTAACATCGGGCAAAACGCACACCTGTTCACCAACGTCAACTTCGGGCTGCGGGCCGGCGGCTATCCAACGGTCGGCGACAGGGTGACCGTCTTTGCCAACGCGGTGATCACGGGCAACATCGCGATCGGCGACGAAGCGGTTGTCGGTCCAAACAGCGTCGTGCGCAGCGACGTAGCCGCCCGTACGGTCGTCGCCGGCACCCCGGCGGCCCCGATACGAACGCGGCGCCCGCCGGTGGATCCCACGCGGCAGTTTGGCGAACCCGGTTCGGAACAAGGCTAGTCTAGCGGTCCGCCCCGCCCCCCGTACCCGCCTGGCGTCGGCGGCTCAGCACGAGAATCGCGACCGCGAGTCCCATCCCGATACCCGACATCCACACGCCGAGCCTCAGCCCAGGCGGACGATATGCGAAGGTCACTCGGTGACGACCGGCGTCTAGCGCGACTCCTTTGAACAGATAGTTGGCGCGAAGTATCGGGCGAGACGCCTCGTCCACAAACGCGGTCCACCCGGGGTGAAATGCATCGTTGTAGACGAGCACACCGGCGGCCGGAGCAGCGACGTCCACGACCACTTCGTTCGGCTGATACGACACGATTGTCACCTGTCCCGGGGCAGAACCTGTTCGCGGTCGAGCACCGTCGCCCTCAATAATCGCCATGGACCGCGGGTCGAATCCAGACTCGCGGATCGCCTCGAACGCCTCATCGCCGTCCGCGACTACCCGTACGTCTGAGGTGAAGACGAAGCGTGGCGCGGCACCGAGATTGTCGTAGAGGTGATAGACCTCACCCCGGGCCCGGAGACGGAACCCAGGCCCTTCGAGCGGCAACGACGACAACAGCTGGTTAACACCAGCCACATCGAGCAACGCCGAACCCACCTCGGACTGGCCGATGCGAAGATACCCCTTTCCGCCCCCCCACACCGACTGAAGAAATGGGTTGTCTTCCAGTACGGCCTGATGGAAGCGATCCAACCGACCACTGGTCATGTTCGCGCCACGGGTGTACATCGAGGCGCCGATCGTATTGAAGAAGCTCCCCTGCATCGTGATGTTGGACTGGAAACGGCTGAACTCGGGGAACGGATTCGAGAGCAGGTGCAGCTCCGGATTGTGCAGGTCGTCTGGCAACCCACGGCGCGCGATCAATTCCCGCTCGATGGCAGTCGGCTCGTTGAACACGATTGCCGTCCGCGCGCCTGGCATCGAGTTCTCCAGCCACTGTCGAACGGGAAGCTCGGAGACAGCCGTGACGCCCCGGTTGAACGGGTAGTAGAGGTGGGCCAATCCGATCTGGCTGCCGATGACACCCGCCACCAGCGCTGCCAGCACGCCCCGCCCGGCGCCAGCACGCAACCGTTCGAAGGCCCATAGGCTGCAGGTCAGCCCGGTCGGCACCACGAGCAAGTACAGCACTTGAGGGAAGGCCAGGTGATGTTCCAGATAGAAGGCCAGATGGGATTGCGGTCGGTCAGTTACCAAGCCCAGTAGGTCGTATACGCCGGTCCACTCCAGTCCCTTCACCGCGACCACGCATCCAATGGTGGCCAAAGTGGCCGTTGCATAAGCGCCGAGCAGCAACCCGCGATGCAGGCGGTAGCCGCGGAGGACGAGCGCACCGACCCGGCCCGTAGTGGCCCGAAAGTCACCCGCCACAAGTTTGGTCGTCACGATCGCCAAACACACGGCGGCACTGAAGAAGTACAGCGGCACCGCGCGGTGCCACCCGGTACCACGGGTGAGGTACACCACCAGGTCGAGCAGCGGAATCCATCGATTGACGATCGACAGGAGCACGAAACCCGCCGCGAAGAAGAAGAAGAAGGCCTCAGCACGGCTGAACGACGGCCGATGCGCTACGAACAGGAGCAGACTCGGCAGAAACAGCAGATGGGAATAGCGGTTCAGCGTCTCGAAGCCGGTCAGGAGCCCAGTGGTAAACATCTGCTCGTCGATAAAAATCCAGGAAGTGAACGGCACATGGAACGAGAGCAGCCAGGGCAATGGGGCCAACGAGGTGAAGAAGCCGTACAGATGCGAGCGCTGGTTGACGGCCAGCTCGGTCACGAAGGGCACCAGGTAGAAGGACGACAAGACGAGAAAGAGCGCAACCGCCGCGCCAAGTCGCAGGACCGGTGACAGAGCCGTCCGAATCTGGCGAGCCTGCCACCGGGGCGCCTCAAGATAGAGGAGGTAGCATCCGAGCAAAACGACGGAAAACTGGACCGCCGCTATGTTAGAGATCGCGTACGCGAGCACCAGCAACAGCGCCAGCCACACGACGTCTGCCCATGATTGACGCTCTCGTAGCCGGTCGACGAGACAGATCTGAAACGGGACAAACCCGTAGCCCCCGAAGGTATTGAACAGAAACTCGTTGTGAAAGCCTGGCGTGAACAGGAAGGTGGCAGCGCCCATCAAGGCGATCGCAGGGGGCACACCGAAGCGGCGAACCAGCAGCCAGATGGTGCCCGTCACCAACACCAACACCTGGATGGCGACCAGCAGGATCATGGCCACCTCCGGATCCGGTACCACCGCGAACAGTACAGCCGATAGATGAAATGCGGTCTGCGTCGCATCGGTCGTGAACGTGCTGACCCCGACATTGGCCCCCGGACGCCAAAGGGGCAGGACCCCCTGCCGGAGCCATTCCCCCGCCTCGGTCCGGCTGTGGTAGATGATTGCGGGGTCGGCAGAAGTCACCGGGAGCTGCCGGCTCACCAGATAGTCCTGAAAGAAGAACGCGATGAGCAGGGCCACGCCGCCCGCGATCAGCCATCCCCGCCGCCTGGGCAACTGTGTCACCGTATTCCGCGATGCTTGAGGACTACCACGTGTGATCCTGGCTGCTAGAGGTTCCGCAAGAATCGCTTCATAAACTGGTAGCCGTAGTACAGCGTGCCACCCTTCTTGCTCTTCCCGGAGTGGCGGGCCAGCACACGCACCGGCACCTCGGTCATTCGAAGCCCGGCTCGATGCGCTTTAAAGACCAGTTCGAGCGTGTGGTACTGGGGCTCCTCCAAACGGAGCGTCATAAGTGCGCTGAGTCTGAAGGCGCGGTAGGTGTTTGAACAGTCCCAGACTCCCATGCCCAGCACCGTCCGCGTCAGGAATCCCGTGATGTGGAGACCGACGTAGCGCCATGCGCTCTCGACCTCCCAGCCTCCGAGTGCGCGGTTTCCGACAACCACGTCATGGGTCCCCGCCGCAATCGGCGCGAGGAGCGCCGAAAGCTCGTGCGGATCGTGCTGACCATCCGAATCCATTGACACCACCGTGTCGACGCCATGCTCGGCGCAGAACCGATACCCCAGGCGAAGAGCCGCCCCCGAGCCAATGCGAACGACCTGGCGAAGGAGTACTACCTGGGGAAAACGCCGCACGACCTCGACAGTGGGATCATCCGGCCCGTCGACGACAACCACAGCACCCACAGGCCGTCCCCCAACGGAGCCCGGCAGAGCCTCGAGCACCTTGGCGATGTTCTCGTGCTCCCGATAGGCCGGCATGACGACCATGATCGGCTTGAACAAGGCCGGGTCTGCACCACCGCGCCCTCGCTCCACTTCGGCGCTGGTACGCTCAACCAACTCGGCATAGCGTGCAGCCTGCTCATGGCCTCGCTCACGCAACACCAGGACCATGACCAACCAGACCAGCTGAGCGCACAGCAGCAACACGACCAGCCGGGCCAACGGCACCGCCCCAACCCCTGACTCGAGGAACCGGTCGACAATCGACGGATCGATGATGATCCACAGGGACACGACGCCGATCGCACCGTAAAGGAGGACGTCTCCCAGCCTCGGCCCTGGCCGACGCAGCGCCCGCCAGAGCATGATCGCGACGATCATGCTCCCGAAGAACCAACGCAGTCCGAGCCAGACAGTCATGGTCAGTGAAGACGCGGCTTGGTCGTCGGCGGCGACACCGTCGGAGGCGTACTGCCCTCGGCTTGATCCAGCACGGAACCGAGTGTTACTCGGGGAGCGACCTTCATCGGCTCCAGTCGTACCTGCATCCGATGGAGCGGCACACCCTGTTTGTTACAGATCCGGACGAGGGTCGCAAGTCGGGCGGTCTCGACATCGGTACTTATTACTACGCCGGCCGCGCCACTGTTCAGGGCCTCTTCGAGCCGCTCGATCCCGCCCAGAACGGTGAAACCGAGCAACGTGCGCCCGTGCATCGCCGGATCATCGTCGAGGAAACTCACCGGCTGACACTGGTGATCGCGGTTATTCAGCAACTCCTTCGCCAACATGACGCCGGCATCGCCGGCGCCGTAGATCACCACCGGGCGACCCAGCTTCTCCTCACGACGGCGCCCGAGCTCACCGACAGCTCGCACCGACAAGCGCGCCCCCACCAGGAAAAAGAGCAGCACAAGCCCAGTGATGATGAAAGTGGTGGTCGTCTCAACGCTGAAGCCGTCGACCATCACGGTAACACCTGCCGCCAACACCAGTCCGACTACGATCGCCCGCACGAACACCGTCAGGTCGGTGAGTCCGAAGTACCGCCAGACCCCACGGTAGGCGCCAAACATCCAGAGGCTGCCCATGGTGCAGCCGATCACCACCGGGAGCATGTTGATGAAGCCGGGGAACTGCTCGCTGAAGGGATCTCCGAGCCCGAAGCGCAAGCGGTATGCGGCGTAGAACCCCATCGACACGAGCACGAAATCGAGCAGGATCTCGAACACCCGGCGCTTGTAGGTGAGCTCGATCAGAAGCGGTGTGTAGGACCGATTCCGCAGCAGCTCGAGGTTCCCGTCCTTATAGACGCCCACGCGAGCTAGCTGGACCCCGAAGAGCACCATCACAACCAGGACGAGCCCGATCAACAAATTAACGTTGTCGAACCCGTAGCGGCCGACCAAAAACGCGGTGAATCCGGACATGGCCGCCAGGGCGTAGAGCACGAGCACCGCACCGCGCTCAGAAAAACCGAGCGCGACCAAGCGATGGGAGCTGTGGTCGGTTCCGCCCTGCGATGCGGACCGCCCCGAGAGTTTCCGCGACACCGTCACGAGGGTGGTGTCGAAGATCGGGATCAGCAGGATCAACACCGGAACCGCAATGACGCTGACAATGTTCGAGTCGACGTCGGGAACATAACCGCCAACGGTCAGCGCACCGACCGTGAAGCCCACGAACAGGCTGCCGCTATCGCCCAGGAAGATCGAGGCAGGTTTGAAGTTGTACACGAGGAACCCGGCAAGCGCCCCCATCATCGCCGAGGCCACGACCAGGGATGGCGAGGGTTCGGCGCCAAATCCGGCCGCCAGATAGGCACCGAGCGCGATCAGTGCAATTCCGGCGCAGAGCCCGTCCATGTTGTCGAGCAGGTTGAAGGCGTTCGTCAGGCCAACGATCCACAGGATCGTGAGCATGGCGTCGAAGGTAAGTGACCCGGTCCAGGTCGCATTGACCCCGAACGCCACCAAGATAGAAGCTGCGATGATCTGCGCGGTCAGCTTGGTGGCGGGTCTGAGACGCATGCCGTCGTCGACCACGCCAACCAGGAACATACAGGAGGCGGTGCCCATTACGACAAGGCTGGACTCGCTGAAGACGAGGGTCGCCGCCACGCTGGCGAGCCACACCCCGACTCCGCCCAGCAAGGGCGTCGGCTGCTGGTGCCAGCGATCTACCTTCGGAGCGGCCACAATCCCGCGATCGCGGGCGAACGCGCGAACCAGTGGCGTACACAGCAGCGACAGCGCCGCTGCTACGACGAACGGCCAGACCACTCCGATATCAAGCAGGTTCAGTGGGGTCTCCCTTGGCGTTCATCCGATCGGCACGACTAGTTCGCGCCCCTCGCCAGTGAGCGGCAGATCGACCCTGGCGTTGCCGCGGCGCTCGGACTCGTGAAACGCGACCACCATCTCGAGAGCAGCGAGCCCATCTTCCGGGGTCGAGCTGATCGGACCGTCGCCGGCCAGCTCCACCAGCGCCGCCCGCGTCAACTCGACGATATCCCACGACGGCGCATCGAAATCTACGGGCGTCATCGGCAGACCGTAGCGCGTCAGCGGCGCCGCCCGATCCTCAGGCGATCGCGCCCGGACCGTCCATTCGCCGTTGAGCTCATCAATGACGATGCGGGCGTAAGTGGTAGCCATCGTGAAGAAGTACTGCACACCCGTGTCCTCGCCTGAATCCACCAGGCCGCGGCAGCCATTGTCGAACATCACCAGACCGTAGCCGGCGGGATCGCTGAACTGTGCACCGCGCGGGTTGGTTGTCCCGGTCGGATCGAGCGCTCCGGCTACCCACGCTGGTTCGGCGCCAGTGAGATAGCGCATCAAGTCGAAGGCATGAATGACGAAGTTGCCCAGACCCGTACTCCCTGAGTGGAAGTACACGTGGCGCAATTCTCCCCACTCCCCGGATCGCAGCCGCTCCAGCAGTCGCGCATAGCCGCCACTCCACCGCCGGATGTGATTCACCGAAACGCGTCCGCCAGTCCGGCGCGTCGCGTCGATGACCCGCTCCGCTTCGGCAAGCGAGGTGGCCACCGGCTTCTCGCAGAGGACGCGTGGCACGCCCGCCTCGAGCGCCGCGACCGTGATCTCGGCGTGAGTCGGACCGTTAGACACTACACTCAGCAGGTCGAGCGGCTCCTGCTCAAGCATGCGTCCGACATCGTCGTAGATCTGATCGGGACGCAGCTCCGGCGCCGCTTCGCGCACCCGGCCGGAACGCTGGTCGCAGACGGCCACCACCTCGAGGTCAGTACCCGCGTAGGCGCGATAGTGCCTCTGACCCATCCCGCCAAACCCGACGATGCCTGCTCTCATGACGCCTTGACGGTGACCACGGCAAACAGAGTGTCGCAGAGAAAGCGTGCGACGAGATCGTCTGCGTAGGCCCGCTTTAGACGGTCGCCGAAGATATCGTCGTACTTCCCCATCCCTCCGGGTCGTCCGGCCATCATCCAGTGCATGTGGTTGGACAGGTCGTACCGTTGTTTCGGCAAAATCTCGTACTTCGGTAGACCAGCCTTCTTGAACAAGCGGCCTAGGGTGTCCTTCGAGTAGTAAAACTGGTGGGCTGGCGTGAAGTAAAAGTTGTTGAACTTCGGGATGTTGTAGGTCGAGAGCAGTACGTCGTCGACGTTCGGCACCACGATCATGATCGAGCCGCCGGGCCGGCACACCCGTCGCGCCTGAGCCAGAAACTCCATCGGCTCGCCCAGATGCTCCAGCACGAAGAAAGCGAACAACCGGTCCACCGAGGCCTCCGGCATCTCCTCGAGACGGTCGTGGATCGGGATGCCGATCTGCTCGCAGTACTGGCGTAGCTCCAGGTGGGTCTCCAGTCCGGCCACCGATCCCACCCGGTCCTTGATCACCGCCAGGAAGTAGCCGGACGCGCACCCGATCTCAACACAGTCGTCGGTAGGCTGTAGCCAAGGAGACACCCAGTCCTGATACATCCCGGCGTCCTCCTGTCGTGCCTCAAAGAGATCCGCTGGAGTGGTGTTCTTTTCTTGGCTGTAAATGATGCCGTATTCCTCTTCGTAGAACTTCCGTTCCTCCTCTGGGCTCATGGGAGGATGGATGAAGACCAGCGAACAGGTACTGCAGCGATACCCGGTTTTCTCGATCGGGTAGCGAAACTCGCGAGCGACGACCTCATGGTCGATGCCGCCGCACAGATAACAACGTGGCGTCTCGTCGGTGCTCATCGATTCAAACCTTTCGCTCTCTCCCCGTGGCGTCCGCCACGCTCCTCGCCCAGTCGACCATCTCGGGAATGCCGCGCTCGAGCGTCACCTCGGGCCGCCATCCGAGCTGGGTGCGTATCCGAGTGATGTCGGCCACGCTTCCATGCATGTCACCCGGTGTGCCGTCGGCGGCAGTCATCGGACAAGCGGCGGCCGGATATCCGAACGCCTGGCCCAATTGATCCAGTAGCTCCGCAACGGTGGTCTTTCGGCCGGTGCCCAGATTGTAGAGCCGGTCGGCAGCCCCCTTGGCGTCGAGCGCCGCGAGCCAGGCTGTTGCCACATCGTCCACGTGCACGAAGTCCCGGTAACGGTCTAGCGCGCCCTTGACGACCACCGGCTCGCCCCTCAGGAGATACGCCAGGTAGATGCTGACCATGCCCTGTCTGAGATTGGCCAGGTTCTGTCCAGGACCGTAGACGTTGAACATCCGGAACGTGGTCGTCTGCAGACCACGACCGGCAAAAAACCGTACGGCCGCCTCGCCGGCAACTTTGGATACGCCGTAGTAGGAACCCGGCTTGGTTGGCGCAGTCTCGAGCACCGGCCCCTCGACGGATCCATACACGGCCATCGAGCTCGCATGCAGGAACCTACTCACTCCGCTAGCCTCTGCCCACCGCAGGAGCAGCAGCGTACCTCTGGCGTTGACGTCGAAGTCGCGCGCCGGGTTCAGGTGCGAGATCTCCCCAGACGACTGTGCTCCCAGATGGAGCACCGCATCGAACGCCCCCTTCAACCCTTCGGCGTAGGTCCGCTCGTCAGACAGGTCGGCGACAACGAGCGTCGCGCCTTCGGGCGCCGTCCGCTCCGACGAGGTGGACAGATCGTCGAGGACGACCACTTCGTCCCCACGTGCCACCAGCCGTTCGGCGATCCGGCCCCCGATAAAGCCGGCTCCGCCGGTCACCACATACCTGCCCACCTCAGTCCTCCTCCGTCACTGGCCAACCGCCGGAGACTCCTGAACTGGGCCAGGGCGGTCGGCGTCCTTCAATTCCAGACGCGCTCCGTCAAATGGGGACTGAACGACAGTTGGAACTCACTCGTTTCACTGGCCTACCCGACAGAGCTCGAGGAGCCCTTCCCGGATACGGTCGCAATTGCGTCCATCGGCGTAGTAGTCCGAATCTCGGCGCAACCGATCCCATCGGCAATCGACCCCGTCGAATCCAATAGCCACACCGGCCACCGCGCGCACGAGATCGTCGGCCGTCATCAGAACGAAGTCTGACCCGTAGATGTCCGGAGGAAAGTACAGATCCTCCTTTAAGGTATAGCCGAAGGTAAAGGTTCGTTTGCCCGCGAGTATCGCTTCATTGATCCCGAACGAGGCATTCGCCGTGACGACCAGATCACTCGCCAACTGCAGCTCGGGCGTACCGAAATTCGTATGATCGAGAATCATGCGCGGATCCCGCTCGGCCGTCTGCACGATGGGTACCCCATTGGGGTGCTCGCCGAAGGTGCTCTGACGGAAGCGCAGGAAGATGTGGGCGTCGAGTTCCAGTTCGGCCAGCCGACGCACGCCTTCGTGCATCTCGCGCCACTGTGATGCCAAGCACATCTTGCTGACTACGCTGGGAAACATGAGCAGCACGAAGAATCGACGATCACCGTAGAGTTCGCGGACTCTGGCTCGGATCGCGTCGACATCCTGGTTCGACTGCGTCAAGAGAGTGTCCAGTGATTCGCGACCACTGCGCACCAATCCCACGTCATCCCAGTAGGTCCCGTAGGTACGGCTGTAGAGCTCACACTGCGCGAAGTACCTGTCCAGGTGCACATAGGCCAGTTGGGGAGCGTCGAACAGAGACGCGGCGTGGGCCGCACCCGCCACTTTCCGGCCGTGCCGATGTGCAACGAGGG
>CEUS01282907.1_pt1 | contig 19068 bp, 15 predicted proteins | sample 427031 | NCBI WGS metagenome assembly CEUS01 (sample SAMEA2622837, study PRJEB7988) | marine metagenome | biome: marine biome (ENVO:00000447); feature: marine epipelagic mixed layer (ENVO:xxxxxxxxx); material: "saline water (ENVO:00002010), including plankton (ENVO:xxxxxxxx)" | depth 140 m | reverse complement strand
CGCCATGGAAACTGCTATTGCAGACGGTCGAGCTGAAGTAAATGGATCTGTAATAACAAGAATGGGTTCTAAAATTCATCCTGAATCCGACATTGTGGTGTTTGACGGATCAACCATCAATCCATCTAACGTCATCAAAGTTTATGTACTCCTAAATAAACCACGCGGAGTGTTAAGCACCACTAAAGACGATTATGGACGCAAGACGGTAATGGATTGCTTACCCAAAGAGTTGTTGCGCCACCGTCTCTTTCCAGTAGGCAGACTCGATTGGAACTCCGAAGGCCTAGTGCTGCTAACAAACGATGGAGACCTAGCACATAGACTTTTACACCCAAAGTTCGAACATTATCGGCATTATTTAGTCAAAGTTACAGGACGGCCAAAAGAATCTCAGCTCAACAAGCTTAGACATGGACTGCAACTTGAAGACGGCTTCACCTCTCCAACCAAGATTAAGGAAATAGGTTTCTATGATAGTCACACGGAACTTGAGATGACTATGCGAGAGGGACGTAACCGTCAGATCAGACGCATGTTTTCATCGATAGGATCATCAGTGACTCACCTGCGACGCACCGGCCTTGCAACATTAAATATAGGTAGGTTAGGCCTCAGTGAATCACGCCTATTGACAAGCACAGAAGTGTCCAAATTGCGCAAGTCAGCAGGGCTAGAGTGAATGTTAATCCATCAGTTGATTTCGTAAATCATGTAGCTCTGTCACCGGGAGAGAGCAAACGAAATCTCGACACACATATGCAGTCGGCTGACTGTTCAAAACGTCCCTACCCTTGAGTAATGGAACCGCCGAATTACTTCCTAACCCACATGCCACAACACAATGCGGTCTGTATTGGTTCCGCAACTCAGCCAATAAATCTTGCATTTCTTTAGCTTTAAATTTTCCGACTAAAGCAACTGCTACTGGGTTTGCTATCGCATAATCTAAGGCAATTAACCATTGGCCATGCCCGGTCGGATAACGATCCAATTGGTTGGACACAGATTTTAATGCCGACTCCGCCATCTCTCGGTATCTATACTCGCCCGTCAAGTCCGCAATTTTCAGAAGTGTTGTAGCCGCCATAGCCCCACCAGAAGGGACAGCATTATCTTGCAAGAACATTGGACGCGTTATCAACTCTTCATGATCGTCACTAGTGTCAAAAAACCCTCCTTCATGTGAATAGAAACGGTCACAAATCACATCAGCAAGTTCACGTGCAATCACAAACCATTTCTCATCAAACTTCCCTTGATACAAACACAAAAGACCTTCGATTAGATAGCTATAATCTTCCAATAATCCATTTACACTGGCTCTTCCATTCCGCCAAGTGTGCAAAAGACGACCATCATTATTCCGCATATTGGCGACGATGAAATTGGCATTTTTCTCAGCCACATGCCAGTAATCACTCCGATCAAAGGCTATGGCCGCCTCGCTAAAGGCAGCCATCATAAGCCCATTCCAAGATGTAATAACTTTGTCATCAGTAGCAGGTCTTATACGAGTTGATCTGATTTCAAATAGTTTCTTACGGGCATCATCAAACCCCGACAGCTCCTGAGCACTATCTGAATCCCCACCCTCATCCTGAATCGTAGTGGGACGTATTCGATTCAAGATATTTTGACCTTCAAAATTACCCTCTGTCGACACGTTGAATGTTCGCGCAAAATCTTCAGCTGCCTCCCCTAAAGCCTCATGTATTTCGCCTTTATCCCATAAGAAGAATTTTCCTTCAACCCCCTCAGAATCAGCATCTTGCGTACTGCTGAACCCTCCATCTAATAGTGTCATTTCACGCATGACATAGTCCAGCGTCTCCTCAGCTACTTTCCGGTAAATCAAATTACCCGTAATTTGCCAGGCTTTTACATAGACTCGGACAAGCTGACTATTGTCATATAACATTTTTTCAAAATGAGGAGTCAACCAAAAAGCGTCTACTGAATAGCGATGAAACCCCCCTCCTATTTGGTCATAAATCCCACCTCTCGCCATCTTCTGCAACGCACCTTCCGCCACCTTTAAGGCGACATCATCGCCTGATGCCACATACCGATTTAACAAAAAGTGGATCAGCATAGGTTGAGGAAATTTCGGTTGCGATCCCCAACCTCCATTTTCTAAGTCAGAGGCTGACACGATACTGTTACCAGCCTCTACTATGGTCCCTTCGGCTAACTGCCCTTCCGAAGGCAAAGCAAATCCAGTTTCAATACGTTGTAACAACGCCTTTCCGGCATCTGTCACCTCTTGACGTCGCTCCCTGTATGCGCCAGATAATGCGTCGAGCACTTGGGTAAATGAAGGCATTCCATGCCTAGGAACAGGGGGGTAATATGTCCCTCCGTAAAAGGGAAGCCCATCGGGTGTGAGAAAGACGCTCATTGGCCAACCGCCTTGGCCAGTCATAGAGACAACCGAACTCATGTATATAGCATCGATTTCAGGCCGCTCTTCCCGATCAACTTTAATAGCAACGAATTCTCTGTTGAGTATTTCGGCAACAGTCGGGTCTTCAAAAGATTCTCGTTCCATAACATGGCACCAATGGCACGATGAGTAGCCCACACTGAGAAATACAGGCCTGTCTAAACCCTTAGCTTTCTTAAAGGCCTCGTCGCCCCAGGGATGCCAATCAACAGGATTGTTAGCGTGTTGAAGCAAATATGGACTAGTTTCTTTTGCAAGTAAGTTGGCCAAGAGATAAATCCTATTTCATACCATTTAAACAACGATTAAAGATTCCACGTCCGAATACCAATTCCGAGGAAAATCAGATCTTGCAGGGCATAATAATCCACAAGGAAATAATTAACTATGACAGCACCAACAAAAAACAAGCGAGATTTATTTAAAGAACCGGGACTGTATGACAATATCAGCTTGCCTGCAGCATCACATGAACGCCCTTATGTTGCTATCAATATGGTAATGACTGCTGACGGCGCGATTTCGCCGCCGGATCACAGTTACAAACACATTAGTGGTCCAGAAGATCAACGTACTTACAGGCGTATGCGAATCCATTTCGATGCGATCATGCGAGGCACGAAAACTTTGGATATCGATCTAGATAGAAATTTGATGAATGACCATATCGTCAATGCGCGCACACAAATAGGGTTACCAAACCCACCATTCGTTGTCATCCTGACCAACACAGGCAATGTTGACCCAAATTCCCTGATATTCAAGCATGATATATATCCCGCTCGCCCCCTACTTTTTGTGCCAGAAAAAGTTGTGACATCCAGCAAACTCCAAGACGTGGCTTACGTTATAAAAATGGACGGGCCGCAACTGATTTCGACTGACGTCCTGCAATGGTTACGAGAAAACAAAGGTGTAGAGAGGGTTTTGTCAGAAGGGGGAGCTACACTCAATTATTCTCTAATTGCCGAAAACCTAGTAGACGAATATTTCCTCACTATTTCGCCTATTATCATCGGTGAATCGAACCCAAGAACTCCCGTGGAAGGAAAATTTCCTTTTGCTAACGATAAAACAAGAACCATGTCGCTAATCTCATCGATTAGTAGTGGTGATGAAGTTTTCTTGCGGTACAAATTTGAATGTCAGTGAGAAGCCTTATATGAGTCCCTAAGCAAACTTGTCTCGAAACCATCTGCTACCAAGTCTTCTGCCGCATATTCATAAAGAGCCGCCTTGAAAATGCCATCCATCGTTGTAACTACCAGAGCCGCTGATATTCCACCAAGCACAGCTAATACCAAACCAAGGGCAGGACTTACCTGTGCAAACACAATTGCAGGAACCATTGCTACTAAAAATACAAAAACCCCCATTACCCCAAAGCCAAAATTTGCCGTCACTTGCTCGCCCCAAGTCTGCCGAAGTAGAGATTTCGATCTCTTAATAGATTCAATCGGCCCGACGTTTTCCACTACTAGTACAGGAATCACGAAAAAAGTTGTATAAGCCCAAGCTGCAGCCCCTATCGCAACTGCAATTTGGCCTATGACATTATCTGAACGCCTAGAAGCATTGCTCAATATTCGAAGCACCAATCCCACAGAGGCAGATATAATCGCCCATCCAGCTATTGTGGAAACACGGGACATAGCAATCTTCAAACCATCTTTGACCGTGGGATCCCCACCCCGAATACGTATCATTGCTGCACCTACAAGTGCTGAATTAAAAAAGATGATCACGAAAGACACTATGAAATATATAATTAGCAGTAACACGTAATCAACGTTGGTCAATTCTGACTCACCAAACAATCTATCTAGCGCTCCCAAACCACTCGCTAAACCAGACCATATCAAAATTATCAAGATTGCTGAAGCCCCGGAAAATACAGGAAAAACAACGAGTTCACGGTCCTTTTGAAGTATTGCCCAGCAAATCTTGACGATAGACCAAGTTCTACCAATGGAAGCAAACATTAGATTAGAAACTCCATAGCTCGGCTTGTATCGACGTAGCCGTCTTTATCAGGGTTATACGTTAGTAAATACGGTAACACAATCCAACTTTCGATAGTCACGCCGACTCTGAATCTCGGTGAAAATCGTAAGTCACACTGCGAAGAGTAGCTCCAAAAACCGTAAGAAGAACTTCAAAGGGAAAGCTAATGATAGATGCCATAAAGATCGCTCTTGTCAATTCTGATTCACCCTGCGCCCCCATGTTGGTGACTGCACCTGTGACATTTGCTATCACTAATGTGAGGGCAGCCATAAACGCCAAGAACATTAGCACATCACGCCATAACCTATTCGCCATCGAAAACGATAGTTTGATAGCAACATGTACAGAGGGATTTTTGTCCGCCAATATCGGTAACACAAAAATACTAGCGTATGACCATCCTATGGGTATTAGTAAGGCAATAAATAAAATAGCTCCTGTAGATTGACCTATCAGAACCTGAGTAACCCCCAGCAAAAAGACCAATCCCAACAGCGGGCGCACCAAAGTAAATATCTTGGTTATGGCAACCCCGAAGCCAATCCTTCTACCTCGTAAATGATTTAATACAGAAAAAATAACCGCCAAATCCTGCGCCTGGTTCAAAAATATCTGTATCAATATTATTGGTAGCAATTGCGTTAGAGATAAGTTGGAAAGTGCTGCTCCCGGACTTCCCACCAAGATCATCCGAGTCAAAATGGCTCCAGGCACGGGATACAGAAGTAACAATGGGTGATCACGCAATATGGTTAGTGAAGTCCGCACAAACAAACCAAAACGATATCCGAGACCTTCGCCATCTTCAGAATTAGAATCTGTGTTATTCAATATTAAGCATCTTCTTACTCGGCTTTGATCCCTATTAGAATCTCACAATTAGAAATAAATAGCACTACATTTAACCCGGACAATATACAAACAATGCGACGCCAGGGATATCCAATAGACCCTACAGTTAGCTCCCTAACAACGTCGTTTATTTATTAGAAGCTGCCTACTTCAGAAGATCCTCAGGTACCCAGACTACCATCATCCTTAGCAATGCTGAAACTCTATTTATATACAGAATCGCTATTAAAAACCTCACTGTCGGAATCCCTATCACCTATTATGGACTGGGCATCGAAATGGCAAGCCTTACAATTGTTAGAAAACACCTAATGCGCGACATGCACGACCAACCACTTGACCAGTAAAATTGCTTGGAAAAAATCTGATAGTGAGCACTATGTATACTCCTGAACACACCCCTACCCCTAGACTAGCAATGCGATATGTCTAGACCAGACTCATCAAATAGGACATCCGGGCCAGAGCCGAAAGGTCTAGAAACAATGACCCGAGCATTAGCTGACGCTAACAATTATCACAGGTGGCTTTTTGGAGAGATAGAACCATTTTTAGGGCATAAAGCCCTAGAGGTCGGAGGGGGGAGTGGAAACCTCACTCGACTATTGCTACCGCAAGTTGACACGACCGTAATTGAACCATCGCAGGCAGCACTAGACACACTAATTAACAGAATAGGCAAATGTGCTAATTTCCACCCGGTATTAGGTAACATATGTGACCAAAGCATGGTCAGCGACTTCACTAAATCTGGATTTGATACCGTAGTCAGTTCAAACGTCATAGAACATATAGAAAATGACCTGTTAGCAGTTCGTGGAATACATCAAATCCTCAAACCGAATAATGGAAGGGCGCTTATTATCGTACCTGCCCACCAGTGGCTGTTCGGAACTCTTGATACCGCAGCTGGTCACTACCGACGGTATTCAAAGTCCACTTTGTCCAAACTGTTTGTCGATACCGGATTTAAGATAGAACATTGCTACCACCTAAACATAGTGGGGGCCTTTGCCTGGTACCTAAATGGATCACTCATACGGACTAGAGACCTGAATGCAAATATGATAGGTAAACAGGCCCTATTATTTGATCGATTTGCTGTCCCTGTATTAAAACGCCTGGAGGGAATTTACCATCCGCCATTTGGACAATCTTTAGTGCTAGTGGCAAAAGCATAAGAACAGGATTGAGGCACCAGTTCTATCAGACATGCGAGACAGCTAAATGAATGTCCAAACAGACTAACTCCAAATGTTTATGCTCAATCCGATACGCTAACCAAAACGATGTATTCGCCGAGGGGCGATGTATTTCTCCGCAGTTCCTACCGATTCCAGATACTCCACCAGAAGCCCCTGTAATTCGCGAGCAATCTCCGGCTTCTCATCAACCAAATCGACTTGGTGATCCGGATCCGCCTGGTTGTCGTAAAGATGCGGCTGTAGGCTTAAATCTATAGGGCTCTCTTGACGAATATGTACTTGGTCGTCTCTAAGCACATTGACTGCTGTGCCTCCACCGTAACCTGTGATAGATATCGGGGTCTCATCGGATACTGGCGCCCCCATATAAAGCGTCCAATCATGGGTGCGCACTGTAGCCGGCCTACCAGCCACCATACCAACCACGCTGTGCGATGATATAGACGCCTTTCTGATATCCTCTGCTTCACCAGTCAGTAAGGGCATAAATGAATGACCGTGTATCCCATCTGGACATTCAGCTCCACCTAATTCAATCAATGTAGGCAAAATGTCCTGAGGCTGCACAAATCCGGATATTCGATCTCCTGCAGATGTGAATCCAGGGATGTGACCTAACATAGGAATGTGGCTTATTGCCGGAAATAGCGGTAAGGGACTGGCGGGCTTGTTATGAGTCATAATGCTTTTGCCAGTAATTCCATATTCCCCAAATAGATACCCATGATCAGACATAAACAATACTGCAGTATTTGACCATAGATTCATCGCATCCACTGTATCCATCAAATGACCAAACCAGCGGTCTACCATTGACACTTCCCCACAATAACGAGCATGTGCATTTCGCAATTCGTCTGCGGACAGAAATTCTTCCCAGAAATCGTAAGTTGGAAAGGTAATCTGAACATCGGCCCCGGGATCAAATTTGTCTACATACCATTGAGGAGGATCCCACGGCTCGTGGGGATCAAAAGTGTCAACGATCAAACAAAATGGACTTTCAGTCGCATTCATTTCCAACCATTCTGATGCACGCCTAAAAGTTGTAGGAGCAAAGTATTCGCTCTCGTATCGAGCATAATTAAGATTGCGTGTATGCTGCGAATATGACTGAGCGTTACTTCTTAACTTTCGGAGATCAAATGGGGGGTCTATGAAGTCGGGATTGGTCCTATATTCGTCACTCTCTTGTCCACGAATCCAATCCCATCCGGTAAATCCGCGCTGATAATGGTATCCAGACCGAAATATGTGTGGAGTGTCAGCGATCAACATGGTCTTATATCCCGCAGCATTAAGCACTTCAGGCATAGAGGTTTCTTTGTCAGGGAAAGGCTCCCATTCACCATAAGTGAATACAGATCGGCCCGTAAGCATTTCACGTCGATTCAAGACTGTAGGGAATGAACCTAAATGATAATTCTCAAATAAGGCTCCCTGAGCTGCCAATTTATCTATGTTCGGAGTTTGCATCGACCAAGTTCCGCCAGACGCCCATCTCTCAGGCTGGGCACCATATGCACTCACATGATCCCGACGCAAAGAGTCTGAAATCACAATGATGAAATTCATTGGGTTTGAAGAATTAGCAGATACACTCAATTGAGACTCCTAAACATTAAGCAACACCTTTCCTGTAGTAAGTCTACCTTCTAGCTGCCTGTGTGCCTCCGCCGCATCAGCTAATTGGAATTCATGTTCCATCCTTAGATCAAGATCTCCCTCCCCAAGCATCCGAAACAGATCACCGGCACGCCATTCAAGATCTTGTCTGCTATACATGTGATCTGCCAGCGTAGGACGAGTAACATAAAGCGATCCATTCTGGGACAAATACAAAGGGTCTATTGCAGGGGCGTGTCCACTTGCATTGCCAAACAAGACCAAAGTACCCCGTCTTTTTAAACAAGCAAGGCTATTCATCGCAGTTTCTTTAGCAACTGAGTCATAAACCACCTCTACACCTTCATCATCAGTTATTCGCATAACTTCCTGCTTAAAATCCTGATCCCTGTACAGAATTACATGATCGGATCCGGCATTTCGCGACAATTCAGCTTTCGCTTCGGTACCAACAGTCGTGATAACTGCAGCACCACGGCGCTTAGCTAATTGAGTCAGAAGCAGCCCAACACCACCCGCGCCAGCGTGTATTACGCAAGTATGATTAGATTGCAGAGGGAAAGTGCTACTAGCTAGGTAGTGGGCAGTCATTCCTTGTAGCATCACCGCCGCCCCTTGTGTAGTCGACACTCCAGATGGTAGAACCACCAACTTGGAAGACGGTACAGCGGCGTACTCAGAGTAAGAACCTAAAGACATCGCCCAAGCCACACGATCACCAGATTTGAACCCATCGACATCGGGCCCTGTAGACTCCACTACTCCCGCTCCTTCGTTTCCTGGGACAAAAGGCAATTCCAAACCATACCCAGCAATCCCACTGCGATGGTAGGTGTCAATAAAATTGACTCCAGCGACTTCTACCTTGACTAAGACATCATCAGTACCGACTTCGGGTTGTTCAATATCTTCGAAAGATAATTTTTCAGGCCCCCCATTTTCATGCACCACAATAGCCTTCATATCTGTCTTACCCCTTAAAGCGATTCGGCTAACTGCCATACGAGATGCAAAGTATACGCTTTGTTACAAGACAGTTTCGAACAACACGCACACCAGCAGAGATAACGTAGCGAGAAAACCATTCGATTTTCGGTATTTGGGTTCACAACATTTAACACACTAAATACAAGTGTTACAGACAGATTTAAATCAAAAAAATCATTGCAACACAAGACGGATAGGGTATCAATGAACTAGAATCAATTTTACCTTGCGATGCCAGGTACCCAATTTGTGTAAACATATACCGGCAAGGTAAATAGCCAACTTTGGTTCTAGCTTAATCAGCTTCAAGGAGAACAGCCTCGTGAAAATGTACGTGGGAACAAAATGGATCGACACAGATCAAAAAATCGAAGTGTTGTCACCCTGGGACGGATCCCTATACGACACTGTCCCATCAGCCAGCACTCAAGACGTCGAAACTGCTCTTGCAACGGCCGAGATTGGCGCCAAAAAAATGGCGGCTCTCACCGGGTTTGAGCGTTATCAAATATTGCATCGAGCAGCTGACATGATAGTCGAAAAACGGGAAGATTTGGCCCAGACGATTACTCATGAAATGGGTAAAATCATTACCGAAGCTCGAGTGGAAGTTGAGAGAGCAGCAGAAATAATCTACTTGTCAGCTGAAGAAGCTAAACGCCTGGGCAGCGAAGTAATACCATTGGATGGGGGACCGGGCGTAACCCACGACAAATTCGGTTTCACAATTCGGGTACCATGTGGAGTTGTTCTCGCCATAACCCCATTCAATTTTCCACTTCACCTAGTATGCCACAAAGTTGGTCCGGCATTAGCAGCTGGCAATGCTGTTATTTCCAAGCCGACATCGGATACGCCTATAGTCGCACTAAGACTTTGCGAAATAATGCTCGAGGCAGGAGTGCCGTCCGAAGCAATACAGTGCATCACAGGAAGCGGATCTACAGTTGGTAATGCTCTAGCAGCAGATCCACGAGTGCGGAAAATATCTTTCACTGGTAGCCGTGAGGTTGGAGAAGCGATCTGTAGAACCGCTGGACTCAAAAAAGTCACTATGGAACTAGGATCGAACGCGCCTGTCATAATTATGCCGGACGCAGACATGAACAAGGTTCACACCGCGTTGTTATCCACCGCATATGCTAACGCTGGCCAAGTCTGCATTTCCACACAGCGTATTTACGCCGACTCCACTGTATATGACGATTTCATAGATTCGTTCAGTGAAAGAGTAGGAAAACTTTCATACGGTGACCCGCGCGATGAGAACGTGCAAATGGGGCCCTTGGTTAGAGAGAGCGATGCTGTACGTGTAGAAGAATGGATTAATAGCGCTATCAACGATGGCGCCAAGCTTGTTACCGGCGGAAGCCGCAATGGCGCATTCGTAGAACCTACATTGCTAGCTAATGTCGACAAGAGCATGCGCGTAAGCTGCGATGAATTATTCGGTCCTGCAGCCGGCGTGTCCAAAGTCGATAACATCGAAGAGGCAATCGCCTTAGCTAACGATACAAATTACGGTCTAAGTGCAGCAATATTTACGGAGAGCCTTGATTCAGCAATGAAATTTGCTCGCCAAGTCGATTCAGGTAACCTTCATATCAATTTCGGCACCCAGTGGCGTACTGACTTGATGCCATATGGAGGAGTGAAAGAAAGCGGATTTGGGAAAGAAGGTCCAAGCTACGCTGTCGAGGAAATGACTGAAACAAAAATGGTTGTAATGCACCTGTAGAAAACAAAGCAAATCTAACATCTCTATTCATTTTTAGATTCAAAAAATAAAACGGGCGAGGTCGTCTGCAAAAATGACCTCGCCCGGATAGTTTAGTGTCTTAAATTCTGAACAACGTTGATCATGACTCATCGCTAATACTTCTGGGTACAAATGTACCAACACCAATTTCCGGGCCTTTGCATTCAATGCCACTTCAACCGCCTGAACTATGGTTTGGTGCACGTCACTCTTCATACTCGAAGGATAAGCGGCTTCAAGAAGCAACAAATCTGCTCCTATTGCCAATTCTGTCACTGCGTCACACGGAGCTCCATCAGCCCCATAAAGCAATACTTTTCCGTACGATTCAACCCTGAGAGCTTGGGTAGGAATTGGATGAATAGCTGCTGCGGTTCGTAGAATTGCTTCACCAACAACAAATTCCTGACCATCAACCAGATGGTGAAAGGCAATGTCAAATCCAGATTCGAACGATGCAGAAAAGGATTGCACATAATGCAGATAATTTCCCACGTCATTCGAACCATATATATTCAAGGTTGATTCCCTCTTAAATCCGGGGGCATGAGTGTAACTTTGAATTAGGGCAGCCAGCCCTCCCACATGATCAGGATGATTGTGACTAATAAATATGTGGTCTATTTCATTAGGATTTTCACCAGCTCTCATCAATTGCTGTAAACACCCGACACCAACGTCTAGAAGCCACAACTCACCATCATCAAGTCTTAATAAATGCGAAGACGGATATCTAACAGGATCAGGAACGCAAGTCCCTGATCCAAGCACGATTAATTCCACGACCATTCCTCATAATGTATGTCCTTCATCGTCCCATCGAAACATCATCAATTAGAAATTCGCTCCTATTATCGCCGAACACATCAACAAACTCGCCATCAGCCTCGTAAAACATGATCAGATTGTGATTATGCTTTGCCTCTGGATCCAGTGCTCCATCACTAATGGAACTAACAATTGTGTCGCCACGTGCTATCTTGGCTCCGGCACTTTCCCGAGGTAAATCAAGGTATTTTTCGGCAATTTCTGAATCGCCAGGAACATATAAATGAACTACCGGATTGTATTTAATTGAGTTTCCTGAAGGATCAGTAGGGATTATCTGAATACGGAGTGCACCAGCTCCATACAAGTGGTACCCATCAGGCAGATCAGACTGCATTTTACGAAATCTAATGTTTCCGGATATTGGTGCTGTAACCCTGGATCGGACAGCAAGCTGTGCTGTGTGAGCGGGCACCATTTCACCCCCTGCGCCCAGAAGCACCATACGCAAATCGAAGAATCGGACAATACTCTTACAACCTGATTCATCGAAAGGTAAGTTTATTTGATAAGGCAATATCTCAATGACCTCATTATTCAGACGGTTTGAACAAGCAGTACTAGACTGAAAATCAAATTCTGGGACCACTATCTGCATAGGTGTATTTGTCAGTAAATCGGTTTGTGGGATCGTGGTAGCAACAACAGTAGTGACATTAGTTTCGAGCTGAGGATCTACCACCACATCTTGTTTAGATACATCATTGTTATACCCACATCCACTAAGAACAACACTCACTATGGCGACCAATATCCATACTTTCAATGGCAAATTCGATGGAATATATGCAAAATAAATCGACCAAGACCCTTGCTTCATATCAATTCATTCTTTCCAAAAATAACCCGATCATGCGTCCGAATGCTATGCCAGCGAAAACTGCCACAACAGCCATTACATTCTGGCCTAAAATATTTCCGGCCGATTGTATCCAATCCGCATTCCGTAACAATCTAGCATTATCAAATGCAAAGCTAGAGAATGTTGTGAACCCTCCCATAAATCCCACAAGCAATATCAGCCTGACTTGATCCATATCACCAGACCAATACTCCGATATTGCCCATATAACCCCAAATAAAAAACTTCCCACAACATTGACCGCAAGTATTCCCCAGGGAAATCCGGCCCCACTCGAATTATGCATCATGTTAGTTATGACATAACGAGCCACCGTCCCACTCCCACCCGCAAGAAGAAGCCAAAATATTTTAGAAACTAGTTCCATATACCAGGCCAGTCGTATGCACAGGTCAAAATCATTACCAAGCAATCACTGATTCGGTATCAGCGTTGTGCTTGAATTCGTCTGTCAAACAGACGCTATCACCATAATCAAATCCAAGCTCACCCATCTTCCTTAACGCCCTTTGAACAAACACCTGATGATCCTCTCGGAGATATGGTTCCCAACATATGGCCCACGAATCAAGTTGTTGGTCCATCAAGCTGCCATCATTAGGCCCTACGGCTCGGTTCAATCCCCACTCAACCCAATCTACATCATGCTGAAACGAACTAGAACCGGGTACTCCGATTCGACCAGGCCGACCCTTTCCTATTGGATCACCTTGCTCAATTGCTTCACCGTCCTGAACCATCAAATCTACAACATGGTCGTAGACAATATAATAGAGACCATTGTCCATGTAGATGATCACTTCCCAATCTGTCCAATACTGACCCTCTGGATCAATATCGTCCCCATAAAATTGTTGCTCAGTAATTTTGACAGTACCAGATCCAGAGGCAATCAGAACCGTCTCTGGAACCATTTCAAGTAGCAAGTCAGGATTCTTCTTCCCTCTCACTTCCCACAAGTCTTCACCAAATCCCCCAGCAAAAGCTCCTATCACATAACTGCCCGAATACGATAACCCTCCAAATGACTTAGTGATTGGATCATAATTTTCTGTGATTTCAAATGGAAATACTAAGGATTGGGTTGGAGGAGGTGGTGTGGTCTTTTTGGAAGGAACCTCCAATTGACTCAGTGAAACAATCCTAATCAAATTGTTACAAGAAGAATTGCTACAATACTCTAAGCTAACCTTCAGATCGTCCGCTAACAACTCTTGATCATTCAGAGGAAATTCAAAGACTGGATCAGTAGAGTATCGCGCACCACTTGTAGTCCAGCGAAGGCTAACGCCTTCAAGATACCCATCGGCTTTGCAGGAAACCCATTTTTGCACTTTATCGAGCCTACATTTGGCACTAACATCCATATGCTGTACCGCGAATGAATCCGAATCTAATTCAGTCCCATCTTGCGACCTGTCAAACCGATCTCGCACAATATATGCATTGCTGTCCCCATAACATGAATTTAGCATTGCAATGGAAGCTAGAATGGCTGTGCAACACCAGACCCATGTCAATAATCGATGGATGAGCAACACCCGCTACCCAAATCGTTCGGGCTTGGTCATACTCAAGTCGAAGCCAGGTTCTTCGCCAGTAATTAGTCTCGCAACCACCTGCCCTGTTACCGGCCCCAATGATAAACCTATCATTGCATGCCCTGCCGCAAAAACTAAATTATTCAAACGCTCACTTCGTCCAAGCAAAGGCAACCCATCAGGGGTACAAGGTCTGAGCCCCCGCCAAGTTTCTACATGACCCAGAGAATCCACCCCATTTAAATAACGTGCAGCCCCTTTGTTGATTGCATTTAATCTACGTTCATTAATCCCTAAATCCATCCCTACCATCTCCAATGTACCCGCCAAACGAAGATTCGGCCCCATGGGTGTCACTGCTACTCGAGATTCGACCAGCAACATAGGAACGTTGAATGATTCGACAGGACGAGCGTAGGTGATGCTGTAACCCTTAGCAGGCTGTATAACTGCTCTTAGTCTGAGCATAGCAGCTAATTCAGGAGTCCATGCTCCAGAAGCCAAAACCACTTGCTCTGGCATGAAATCTCCCCGGGTTGTTCTAACCTTAATTATTTGGGCATCTTTTGTTTCAAATCCAACGGCTTCAGCCTCATTAATGAGAGTCACACCTTTGTCAACAGCATGTTGAGCCAACCCGTCGACAAACCTAGCAGGATCAACATGCGCATCGTCGGGATAGTGAATCACCCCAGCCAGGCCTTCGCGTAGTTCAGGCACTAGCCTTATGGCCGCCGATCCCAAATGCACCGTACTCGGAATATTAGCTTTTCTCATTAAATCAGCTTCGTGTAACCCTGATTGCATTCCCTTATCAGAGTCATACACATAGAACAGACCCCGCCGCTCATAATGAGAATCAACTTCCAATTGATCCGACCACTCGGAAAATAGGCCCCGACTAGCTAAATGCAAATCCCGCAATAGAGGTACAGCACGGTCTACATGTTCCTGATTGGCAAAAGAACGGAATTTCATCAGCCAGCGAAAAAGATTTAGATCAATACGAGGCCTTATATAGAAAGGACTTTCCGGATCGAACATCCATTTCAATCCCTCACCCATAACACCAGGAGCAGCCAGCGGCACAGAATGGCTGGGACAAACCAGCCCAGCATTCCCATAAGACGAGGCAAGCTCGTCACGACCTAAATCTACTACTGTTACATCGCATCCCAGATCGGCGAGGCAATACGCAGAAGATATCCCCATTATGCCACCACCAATTATTAGCACATCAGTGTTATTACTCATACAGCCATCATCTCAATAAGTTTCATCTCTAACCTAAGTCGAGACACAACATCATCAGAACTTCCGCTTTGTTGAGGGATCGTCATAAAGCATCTCGGCATAGGTAGCCACATCTACTTCAAATTCGCCATCATGACGTTCCGGTCTTTCGGCAACTACCGTGTCGGTAGTGATAATTGCACAAGCAACACTAACCGCTGCTGCAAGAGCATGCTGGGAAACTAGTAGCGGGTCAATTATTCCAGATTCAAACAAGTCTATAAATTTTCCAGTCACGGAATCATACCCATTCCAGAAAGACCCAAAGTCGATACGAGCCAGAATCCCACCAGGGTCTTCCCCTGCATTAACTACAATCGATTTAAATGGATCGTCGAGCGCTTTCCGCATTGCAGACACTCCAGCACCGACATCGCTCTCTTCCGGCAATTCCGGAAGAGAGCGGGCCGCGTGTAAATAGGCAGCTCCACCACCAGGCACCACTCCACTTGTCAATGCTGAACGGACTGACTTAACAGCATCATCGGCAAGCTGTAACCGTCTCTTGACTTCTAATTGTGTTGCAGCTCCCACGTATATCGTTCCAATTCTCCCAGACAACCGCTGCAACTGTTTTTCAGCTATTTTCGTAGCATTCGACCTGTCTCTTTCCCGAACTCGTTCCACAATCTGCAGCTTGCGTCTCTCAAGTCCATCTTCCCGATCGGCTCCATTTACAATTACAGCAGATTTCATGTCGACCACTACGCGCTGTGCTTTCCCTAATACATTGACATCGATAGAGTTCCAGGGACGCCCAATTGCGTCACCAATAACCTGACCTCCCGTCACTGCGGCAACATCCATCAAAACTTCACTGCCAGACAAATCTAACGAATTGGTTACTACTGGACACACACGCGGACCATCCTGTCGCCAATTAGCTCTCAAAGCTCCGAGTGTTTCGGTTGGGAAGTCCTCAGCAATTAAAACAACATCAGTAACGATATTTGCGTTGGTAAAAACATCAAACAGTAATGCCAAATCTCTTATCAGTACAGAGCCTAAAATCGCAACGATATATGGGGATTCGATGACAGTTTGCGAACGATCAGCATCATCCACAAAGAATGCATCTGTCAAACTTGCCTCGGCCTGAAATCCATTATTAATTCTTATAGTTGTTTCGACACCTCTACCTTGCCGAACATCTATCGCTCCATCATCTCCAGTATGGTCCACGATCTGTGTCACCGCAGTAGCGATTTCGGAATCACGAGAAGAAACTCGAGCCACCCTCTCGACTTCTGCCTTACTGGAAATCTCGCGCGCATGCTCTCTCAAATAAGCATCTACATAGTTTGCAGCCAATCTAATCCCACTGCCAATTGACATCGGGCTTCTACCGGCAGCAATCTGCATGTCAGCCTCACGAACAATAGCTTGAGCGAGAACCATAGCCGTGGTTGTACCGTCACCAGCCATTGACTCTGTATGCAAAGCCGCCTCGCGCAAAAGCTGGGCTCCCAGATCTTCTATAGGGTCAGGTAATTCTATTTCTCGAGCAACATCGGCCCCGTCTCTGGTTACTGCCGGACAATAACTTCCTGCTAAACCTCTACGTTCCAGCACCACGCTCATACCGGTCGGCCCATGTGTAACCTTGACAACATCCGCCAATTTATCTACCCCGCTATGCAGACTCCTACGACCATTGTCACCAAAAAGAATCTCAGTTGTACGACGCTCAGGCTGAGATTGGTTTACTTCATTACCCATGCCGGGAATTTCAATATCCTCTATCTTTTCCGTGTGCCGAATGGCAGTCTCAGTGGTGAGTATCGACACAGCCGTACTGGTAGCACTACGCAGAGAACTAGAGACCACGTCAAGTGGGTCTAAAACACCAGCTTCGAATACATTTACACAACTCCTCGATAGCGCATCAAACCCGTACTCGATATCATCTTCAGATTCAATTTTTTCAACAATCAGTTGACCATCTAACCCCGCGTTAATGGCAATTTGCTCAGTGGGCCGCTGAAGCGCTTCCCGCACAATACCTACACCAGTAGCCTGATCCCCATGAACATCTAACACATCTAATGCCGATCTAGCCCATAGTAGAGATCGTCCACCACCAGGAAGAACACCATTGTCATACGCCGCTCGACAGGCAGAAACAGCATTTTCAGTCCTTTGACACAGTTCAGTCCTCTCGGTTCCAGTAGAGGCCGAGACTTCAATGGTGATCATCTTGCCTGAAAGACGCGTAATACGATTTTTGATCAGATCAGCCTGAGTGTGATTCCTAGTTCGATCAGCTTCAGATTGCATAGCCGATATACGACTGGCAATTCGAGCAGGATCACCCTTTGGACCTACAATCAAAAATTCTTTTGGGCCAACCACGACACGCTCTGCCCTTCCGAATACTTCAGAATTTACATTGTCCCAAGACCGACCAAATTCATCAGACACAAACGTGCCTCCAGTCACTATGGCTAAGTCCTCGCATACTTCGCTACGACTGAGCCCAGCAACTGGGTTGCTTGCAATAACTAATTGAAGATTTTCATTCTTGTTTGCCGCAAGAACGTCGGATAATGCAACCTCATCCACAGAATCGCACATAACAAAAACGGACGTCACATCATTGTCAACTAATGAATCCAACAAGCGTCTAATTTCACCAAATTCAACTATTCGCCGATCGGTTATAAGTATGTATGGATTGTCTAATTCGGCTTTTCCATAAACCGTGTTAACGAAGGCTGAAGATACATAGCCTTCGTCCATACTTACCCCAGTAGATCGCCTCAACTGAGACTGCAACCCACGCCCTTCTTCAACCACAACACCACCATTTGGCTGTGTTTCAAGAATAGCTTTTGCTGCTAGTTCTCCAAGTACATTGCTATTAGCGGAAACAGTGCCAACCTGAGTAAGCACGTTCTCATTTCGAGCGTCGACAGATATTCTCTTTAGTTCTTCAAGAACAACACCACTAGCCAACTCAATCCCACGACGCAACATCATGGGATTTGCACCTGCTGCTATATTTTTGAGTCCCGCATGCAACATTTCTTGCGCAAGGATGGTTGCAGACGTGGTGCCATCCCCAGCCCACCATGACGCCTCAGACGCTGCCTCAATAATCAATTTGGCTCCCATATTTTCGTACTCATCCCGCAAATTAATCGACCGAGCAATAGATATCCCATCATTTGTTATCACGGGACGAAAGGGAGGCGTTTGCAGCAACACATTCTGGCATAGAGGACCAAGCGTAATTTTTGTTGTGTCAGCAACAGCATCAACTCCTCGCCCCAAGGCAAAACGGGCCTCGGAATCAAAAATCATTTCAGATTTTGATGAGCGAACCGGCTTAGGGCGAGATGGAGTTCCTGAACTTCCCAGAATGAATGCTTTTGAGTCTTCCATAACGAAATTTATGCCATAACATGTGTTGCCATCGCTTAATTATTACCGACATTTCCCAAGACGGTAGAAGATTCTTATTGGATAAGCCCATTGTACGAATATCTGCACATAATTATGCATATCGACTAGTATCATCCAATACATGCCAAAACAACGGTCGTTAATCCTCATCCTAGTAGGTATCACACAGTGCGCGATCCATCCTTAGAACCCATAACAACAAGACGGCTTGGCCGAGCCAAATCCATTTATCACGATATGGACGCCTTACTGCCACT
>CEUS01131281.1_pt1 | contig 19074 bp, 7 predicted proteins | sample 427031 | NCBI WGS metagenome assembly CEUS01 (sample SAMEA2622837, study PRJEB7988) | marine metagenome | biome: marine biome (ENVO:00000447); feature: marine epipelagic mixed layer (ENVO:xxxxxxxxx); material: "saline water (ENVO:00002010), including plankton (ENVO:xxxxxxxx)" | depth 140 m | reverse complement strand
GGTCGGCCTTCCGGCAGCCGAGCGGCCCCGCTTCTGGGATTCGGCCCACCTCCTTCGCCGGTCCGCCGCCGGCCGCCTGGGCGTCCTGGGCATGGTGTCCGGCCATGTCGTGATGGTCGCCATCATGACGATGACCCCACTGCACCTCCGTCACGGCGGCCACCACCTCGAGGTCGTCGGCTTCGTGATCTCGCTCCACATCATCGGCATGTATGCCTTCTCCCCCGTGGTGGGACGCCTCGCCGACCGGCTGGGCGAGCGGCCGGTCCTCGTCGCTGGCGGCGTTCTCCTGCTGGGAGGCGCACTGTGGACGGCATCCACCGGCGAGGGTGGGGTGCTCGGTGTCTACCTCGGCCTGTTCCTCATCGGCCTGGGATGGAGTTGCGGGATCGTTGCCGGCTCCTCGCTCCTGGTCGGGGCGTTTCCCCCGGCGCGACGCGTCCAGGTGCAGGGGCTTGCCGATCTCGTGATGACGGCCGCCGGGGCGGCCGCAGGGCTGGCCTCGGGGTTCGTGGTGGCCTGGACGGACTACGGGGTGCTTGCCCGGTGGAGCGGCGTCCTCGGGCTTTCGGCCACTGCGGTGGTGACCATCGAGGCCGTTGGAGGGCGTCGTAACGGTGTGCTCCGGCCCTAGCGGGGATCGCCGTGCCCGGTCGCCAGTTGGCGGCCCTCGCCGACCGCCGCGCAGGCGGCGACTCAGAAGGCGAAGTAGATGAAGGGCGCGACCCCGTCCGGTCCCAGTAGGTCGATGCCGAGGATCGCCACGACGACCACCGCTGCCTGCACCAGCACCGGCGCACGGCCCAGCGCGGACCAGGCGGGCGCAAGTCGGCCACGGGGGGCGAACTGCAGGAAGAGTCCGAGGAACAACAGCGCCACCACGCCACCGTCGACGGCAGGTGCCGAGGTCCATGAGCCGCCCAGGGCACCGAAGACCTCGAGGGCCCGGTCGAGGTCCACGGCACGGAAGAAGACCCACCCGGCGCACACCAGGTGGAAGGTGGCCAGCGTCCGGAGGAAGCGGCCGACCGGGCCGTACGTCCTAGCGTCCTCGCCCTGCCGATCACGCACCCAGCGTCCCAGCACCAGCCCCCCGCCGTGCAGCAGGCCCCACAGCACGAAGGTCCAGCCCGCTCCGTGCCACAGGCCGCCAAGGAACATCGTCACGAGGAGGTTCCGGTAGGTCCGCCCCCTCCCCCGCCGGCTGCCTCCCATCCCGATGTACAGGTAGTCCCGCAGCCAACTGGAGAGGCTGATGTGCCAGCGACGCCAGAAGTCCTGCAGGGTGACCGCCCGGTACGGCTGGTCGAAGTTGTCCGGGAAGCGGAAACCCAGCAGCAGGGCGATCCCGATGGCGATGTCGCTGTAGCCGCTGAAGTCGCCGTAGATCTGGAGGGCGTAGCCGTAGACGGCGAGCAGTGTCTCCAGCCCCGTCGCCCCACCGGGATCGGCGAAGACGCCGTCGACCAGCCGGACGGCCAGCACGTCGGCGAGGACCACCTTCTTGAAGAGGCCGCCGAGGATCAACTGCATCGACCGCCCGGTATCGAGGGGCGCACGGTCGTTCGTCGCCAGTTGCGAGAGGAAGTCCCGGGCCCGCACGATCGGGCCGGCCACCAGTTGCGGGAAGAAGGCCACGAACAGGGCGAAGTCGCCGAGGTCCCGGGTCGGCTGGAGCACGCCCCGGTGGATGTCCAGCGAGTAGGACACCGTCTGAAAGGTGTAGAAGCTGATGCCCACCGGGAGGATGATCCCGAGGGGTCGGGCCGACACCGTGATGCCCAGGTCGGCGAGCAGGTTCACGAACTCGACCACGAAGAAGTCGGCGTACTTGAAGAAGCCGAGCATCCCGAGGTTCGTGGCCAGGCTCAGCGCCAGGAAGGCCCGTCGACGACCACGGTCCGTGGAGGCGGCGATGGCCAGCCCGGTCCCGTAGTCGACCAGCGTCGAGATCCAGATGAGGCTCAGGAACCGCCAGTCCCACCAGCCGTAGAACACGTAACTGGCCAGCAGCATCGTGAGCTTCCAGGCGCGTGGGCGATGCAGGAGCACCGTGTGGACCGCCAGGACGAGGGTCAGGAAGACGGCGAAGGTGATCGTCGGGAAGAGCATGGCCGGACCGAGTCTGCCATCCCGCACTCCGGGGTCCGGCGACGGCGCCGCCGGGACCGCTCCCCGTACCGGCCTCAGCCCGCCGGTACGATCCGGCGACGATGGCGGCTCTACCACCACCGGACGAACTGCCCGACGGCGACCTCGACGCCCTCATCGGTGCCTCCGGGATCCGTCGCGTCCACCTGCTGGCCTGGCGCGACCTCGACGACCCGGAGGCCGGCGGCTCCGAGATCCACGCCCACGAGGTGGCGAGCCGGTGGGCGGCGGCCGGACTCGAGGTCACGTTCCGGACCTCCCATGCGGCCGGACACCGGGCGGCGACCCGACGCGACGGCTACCGGGTGGTGCGCCGGGCGGGGCGCTACCTCGTCTTCCCCCGCGCCATTGCCGCTGAACTCCTCGGACTACACGGTCGCCGTGATGCACTGGTCGAGATCTGGAACGGGGTGCCGTTCTTCTCGCCGCTGTGGGCGGCCTTCCCCCGGATGGCCTTGCTCCACCACCACCACGAGCTCCTGTGGCCCATGGTCCTCTCGCCGGGGCTGGCCCGGGCCGGCAGCCTCCTCGAGCGGCGCATCGCACCGCCCTGCTACCGGAACACCCCGGTCGTCACCCTCTCGGAGAGTTCGCGGGCCTCCCTGGTCCGGGATCTCCGGCTGCCGGCTCGTCGGGTGCATGTGGTCGAGCCCGGAATCCACCAGCGCTTCTCCCCCGCCGGCCACCGATCTTCCACGCCCCTGGTGGTGGCTGCCGGGCGCCTCATGCCCTCGAAGCGCGTCGACGCCCTCATCCATGCGGTGGCAGGCGTCCGAGAGACCGGCCTCCCCGCCCGGCTGGAGGTCCTCGGCGACGGCGAGGAGCGCGACGTCCTGCGGGAACTGGTCACTCGACTCGGCGCCGAGGAATGGGTGGCCCTGCGGGGACACGTCGAGGAGGCGGACGTGGTGGACGCCTACCGGCGGGCCTGGGTCGTGGCCAGCGCCTCCTCGAGCGAGGGCTGGGGCATGACACTGACCGAGGCCGCCGCCTGCGCCACACCGGCGGTGGCGACCCGCATCGCCGGACATGAGGACGCCGTCGACGACGGGATCACCGGCCTGCTGGCAGACGATGACCGGGAACTTTCGGCCCACCTGGCCGACCTTCTCGGCGACGCTGACCGTCGAGCGGCGTTCAGCGCGGCGGCACGAGACCGTTCCGCCCGGTTCGACTGGGATCGCACGGCGACGGAGGCCTTTCGGGTGCTCGCCTCGACCGTTCCGGTCAACCGGTGACTGCGGTCCTGCGCCACCTGAACGGCCGGACCCCTGCCACCGGCCGGGGGGATCGAGGCCAGGTCCTCACACTGGCGGCACTGTCCTGGATTCCCCTCCTCCTCACCCACCGCGGCATGGTCGCCGCCGACACCAAGCCGTACCTGACCCTCGACCCGTGGGGACTCCTCCTCGACGCCACGTCGATGTGGCAGCCGGACTTCGCCATGGGGACGGTCACCCACCAGAACATCGGGTTCCTGTGGCCCATCGGACCCTTCTTCGCGGTCGGCGACCTCCTTGCACTCCCCGACTGGTTCGTGCAACGCCTCTGGCTGGGTTCGATCCTGTTCGCCGCCGGAATGGGCCTGCGCTGGTTCCTGCGCACCCTCGGTTGGCGGGGGGCACCCGTCCTCGTGGCCTCGCTTGCCTACATGCTCAGCCCGTACCTCCTCGACTACGTGGCCCGAATCTCGGTCATCCTCCTGCCTTGGGCCGGCCTGCCGTGGATGCTGGCGCTCACCGTCCGCTCACTGCGCACGGGCGGCTGGCGGCATCCCGCCCTCTTCGCCCTGACCACCCTGACCATCGGCGGCGTCAACGCCACCTCCCTGTTGCTGGTCGGCCTGGGGCCCGTCCTGTGGATTGCCTGGAGCGTCCTTGAGGGTTCGGTCCCGTGGCGGCGCGCCCTCGCGGTCGCGACCCGCATCGGCCTCCTCGTCGCCGGGACCTCCCTCTGGTGGATTGCCGGGCTGCGGACGCAGGCGGCCCACGGCCTGCCGACGCTCCGGCTGACGGAGACCTACGAGGTCATCGCCGAGGCCGCCACCGCCCCGGAACTGTTCCGGGGGCTCGGCTACTGGTTCTTCTACGGGCAGGACAAGCTCGGTCCCTGGATCGAACCGGCCCACGCCTACACGCGCTGGGCCCTGCCCCTCTCGTACGCCCTTCCCCTCCTGGGCCTTCTCGCTGCAGCGGTGACCCGCTTCCGACACCGTGGCCACCTGCTCCTGCTCTTCGGCATCGGAATGCTCACCGCCATCGCCGCACACCCGTTCGACGCCCCCTCCCCCCTCGGCCGGGTGTTCAAGGCCTGGACGGAGACGGACGCTGGCCTCGCCATGCGCAGCACGCCACGGGCACTCCCGCTGGTGGTACTCGCCACCGCCGTGTTCCTTGGCGCCGCGGCCGCCGCCCTCGCTTCCCGGATGCCGGAACGCCGTCGGAGCATCGCCGTCGTCCTCTGCCTGGCGATCATCGCCAACCTCTCGCCGCTCTGGACGGGCCAGCTGCTGGGCGACAACCTCGAGCGGCCCGAGGAGGTGCCGGACCACTGGCTCCAGGTGGCGGGTTCCCTCGAGTCGCCGGCACCCCACCAGACCCGCGTCCTCGAGATTCCCGGCAGCGACTTCGCAGCCCATCGCTGGGGCAACGCAGTTGACCCGATCCTCCCCGGACTGACCAACCGTGGATACGTGGCCCGGGAGTTGGTGCCCCTCGGCACCCCGGCCTCGGCTGCGCTGGTCGTCGCCCTCGACACTGAGGTCCAGGAGGGCCGACTCGACACCGGTGCCCTCGCCCCCCTCGCCCGGCTGATGGGCGTCGGCGAGGTGGTGTTCCGCGGCGACCTCCAGTACGAGCGCTACCGGACCCCACGGCCACCCGACCTCTGGGCCGAGCTCCTGGAGGCCCCCGGCCTCGACGAGCCTCGGCAATTCGGGACGGGCCCCCCGAACCTGCCCTTCCGGGAGCGGCCACTCGTCGACGAGCACACCCTCGACCGCCCACTGGAGGCGGCCGTCCCCCCCTACACCGCCGTCTTCGCCGTCCAGGACGCCCAGTCCATTCTGCGGACCGCCGATCCCACCCGGCCGATCGTCCTTTCGGGCGACGCCGAGGGCCTGGTGGCAGCCGCCGGGGAGGGCTTCCTCGAACCGGGCCGACCGGTCTTCTTCAGCGCGTCCCTCACGGAATCGCCCGAGGTCGTGAATCAGGCCGGTGCCCTGCTCCTCATCACCGACACCAACCGCAAGCGCGGCCAGCGCTGGGGGACCATCAGGGAGACGCAGGGCTACACCGAGCGTGCCGACGAGGTGCCCCTGGCCGACGACCCGACCGACCAGCGCCTCGCCGTGCTCCCAGACGTCCCCGGGAGCCGCACCGTGGCCGTGCAGCATGGCGTGCGGGCCTCGGCCACCGCCTACGGCAATCCCGTCACCTTCGTCCCCGATTCCCGCCCGTTCCACGCCGTCGACGGGGACGAGAACACGGCCTGGAAGGTCGCTGCCTTCTCCGACGCCCGCGGAGAGCGCCTCCTCCTCGAGTATGACGAGGCGATCCCGGTCCCGGGACTCGACCTCCAGCAATTCTGGGCCGCCGGCCAGAATCGCCACATCACCGAGGTCCGCATCCGCACGGACCATGCCACCGTCGAGGCCATCCTCGACGAACGTTCACTACCGCCGGGCCGGCAGCGGATCGACCTTCCCTCCGGCACCACCGACCACCTCGAGGTCGAGATCCTGGCCACCAGCGATGCCGGACGCCGGTGGTTCTTCGGCGCCAGCTCGGTCGGGTTCACCGAGGTCGACCAGTCACCGGTGGCGTCCGACGAGACGATCGCCCTGCCGAGCGACCTCGGCGCCCTCATCGACGGAGACCGCGGCCAGGAACTGGCCGTGCTCCTGACCCGGCTTCGGTCCGACCCGCTCGACCCAGTGCGCAACGACGGCGAGACCCACCTCGACCGCACCTTCACGCTGCCCTTCGGCCGCAACTTCGACCTCGAGGGCGAGGTCAGGCTCTCGGCGGTCGCCCCGGAGCAACTGGTTGACGACCTTCTGGGACGTGACCCGGGGATCGTCGCACACGGGTCGACCCGACTCTCCGGGTCCCTGCGGTCGGGCGGAGACGCCGCACTGGACGGAGATCCCGCGACCGCCTGGATACCGGCCTTTGCGCCACAGGAGGGTCAGGTCCTCACGGTCCGCTTCGCCGAGCCCATCGCCGTCGGCGACCTCCAGGTGTTGGCACGCCGCGCCGACCACCACTCCACGCCGACGCGGATCGCCCTCTACGCCGACGACCAGCATGTCGCCACCAGCGGCGTCGTTGCACTCGACGAGGACGCCGTCGCCTTCGACCTGCCCGTCGATCGCCAGGCCACACTGCTCGAATTCGTGGTCGAGGCGATCGACCCCGTCGTCACCCTCGACTGGTACAGCAGCCATCCCGTCGTCCTGCCGGTGGCGATCAGCGAGGTGCTCGGTCTCCCCGCCGTCCAGACGGCGGCCATGGTGGATGGCGCCTGCCGGGAGGACCTGCTCGAGGTGGATGGTGCCGCCGTGTCGGTGAGGGTCGAAGGTGCGACGGCGGATGCCCTGGCGAGGAAGCCACTCGGGCTCTCCCTCTGCGAGGGCCCACTGGACCTGGGTCCCGGCGAGCACCGCCTCCGGACCGCTGACGGCCGGCATACCGGCATCGACGTCGACCAGCTGCTCCTCCGAGACCTGGTGTCGTATTCCGGCGTGGCGCCGACTCCACCGACCGTCACCTACACTCACTGGGACAAGACCGCCCGGGACCTGGTGGTGGCCTCCGAGGGGGAGCCCTTCTGGCTGGTCCTCGGGGAGAGCCACACCGACGGCTGGCGACTCTCCAGCCCGGATCTCAAGGTCGAGCCGGCGCCGGTGCTCGTCGATGGCTACGCCAACGGCTGGCTCGTCGATCCCGACGGCGCCGTGGGTGACGTCCGCCTACGACTGGCGTGGACCCCACAGCGTCTGGTCACCGCCGGACTCCTACTATCCCTGCTGGCCGCACTGGCGTGCCTCGTCCTCGCACGACGGGGCCGCCGAGACGAGGCAGGACCCGCAGTGTCCATCGTCTCACTCGTCGATCCCCGGGGCACCCTGGCGGCGATGGGCACCCGCGGTTCGGTCACCACCGGGCTCCTCGTCACCGCCGTCGCCTGGCTGAACCTCCCCGCCTGGCCACTGGCCGCCCCCCTGCTGGGGCTGCTCACCGGCCTCGTGCTGGCCGGCCGACTCTGGCGGCGACTCCTGCCGCTGCTGGCCACCGCCTCCATGTCACTCGCCGCCCTGCTGATTGTGGTCGACCAGATCCGGTACCGGTACCCGAGGGACTTCATCTGGCCGGCCTTCTTCGACCGCTACCACGTCCTCGGGGTACTGGCGGTCCTGTTCGTTCTGGCCGAGGCGATCCGCACATTCCTCGCCCGTCGACACGTGCGCAGCGAGAGCGGCTGACGGCTCAGAACCGGTCGGACGTCCCGGTCCAGAGCCAGGTCACCAGCACCGCCCCGACGGCGACCGCCGGCACGGCGCCGACGAGCACGCGGGCGACACGCGTCGAGAGGGCCTCGAGGCGCAGCACCGCCCAGCGAGGCGAACAGGAGAGGGCCATCAGCGGCAGGAGCGGCGCCGAGTAGCGGGCCATCTGAAGCCCGATCGTGTCGTAGGCGGCGTGGTCGGTGAAGTACACGAAACTCGAGGCGTAGAGCACGACGAGCAGGCCGGCGGCTCCGAGGCCGAGCAGCCAACGATCCACACCCACCAGGCCACGCAGGTCCGGGGCGTCGAGGCGCAGGACGGCCACGAGCAGGCCGGCCAGCAGGACCCAGGCCAGGATGCCCGGCAGGTCCGAGGGGAAGAATCCGAAGGACCGGAACCATCCCTGGACGTAGTCGTCCAACTCGGTGAACCAGGTCTCGACCGTGGCCCACAGGAAGCCCGGCAGGTCGCCCAGGAGCCGTTCCTGCTGCAGGCCGGTATCGAGGTGGAGGCGGTCGTCGATCATGGTCGAGGAAACCGCCTGGTAGTCCGTGGAGGAGTTCAGGAGCGTGACGAGGAGCCCGAGGCCGAGGGCCCCCAGGCCGATGCGCCCGACGAGGCGTCCCGACGTCGTGCCGAGCTGGAAGCCCGTGGCCGGCAGGAGTGCGAGGACCAGGAAGTACGGCGGCTTGGCCAGTGCCGAGAGGAGGCACACCGGCAGCAGCATCCGGACCGGGATCTCGACGCTGGCCCGGAGCCGCGACCAGACCGCGAGGACCAAGAGGAGCGCCCCGAAGGTCACCGCGTCGGGCGAGATGGTGCCCCCAAGGGCGAGGTGCATCGGAAGCAGGGTCCCCGCAGCGAGGGTCCAACGGAATGCTGCAGCTGAGCGGACCGCCAACCAGGCCAGCGCCAGATAGGCGGCCAGGTTGGCGAGGCGACCCGACCACATCGCCACCACCGCCGGGGCCTCCATCTGGACCGGCACGACCATGCCGACGGCGGCCGGCAGGTAGGCCGTTGGTGGTGCCGCCTCGGTGGCGCGAAGGTCCACGTTCACGGTGCGGCCGTCCGGACGGCTGGCCAGCAGGTCGCCCGTCGAGGAGGCCGTCCAGGGAGCGTTCCCACCCAGCCAGTTGGCGATGACGATCCCGCCGTCCTCGACGTAGGTGGCGGCAACCGGCGTCGGCGGGACGCCACCGTGCTCCCCGGGTGGGTCCTGCAGTTCGCCACGGCTCGGGAAGAGGGAGCCGTCGGCCATGTCGGTGCCCCGGAGGAAGTGCGTGTGCTCGTCCCACCCGGTCCACGCCGGGGTGAACAGGACGATGAGGAGACCCAAGGGCACGCCGACGGCCAGGAGGAGGCGCTGCGGGCTCACCGGGCCAGCGTACCGAGGGGCCTCCCGGCACCCGAGGAGGGCGGTGCCCCCAACTACGGTCCCCCGTCGTGTCCGCACCGCCCGTCGTCCTCGTCCACGGATTCGGCACCTCCCACGCCGCCACCTGGGTCAGCAACGGCTGGACGGCGCTCCTCGAGGACGCCGGCCGCACCGTCGTCGGCGTCGACCTGCCCGGGCACGGATCGGCATCGAAGCCCCACGACCCGGAGGCCTACCGGGACCTCGAGGCGCAGGTCCTGGCGCAACTGCCCGACGAGCCCGTCGACGCCGTCGGCTTCTCCTACGGCGCCCGGACGCTCCTCGTGCTGGCGGCCCGCCATCCCGACCGCTTCCACCGGCTGGTCGCCGCCGGGGTCGGCGCACGGCTCTTCGAGTCCGACCCGGCCCGGTCCGAGGCACTGGTCGAGGCGGTCCGGACCGGTGAGGCACCCCACCCCCTGCTGGCCTACTTCGCCCGCCTTCCCGAGACGGGCGACGCCGATCGGGAGGCGCTGGCAGCCTTTCTGCAGCGCCCCGACGGGCGCCCGCTCGACGCCGCCGACCTGGCCGGCGTGTCCGTGCCGGTGCTGGTGGTCCTCGGGGACCGCGACGAGGCCGGACCGGCCGATCCCTTGCTGGAGGCGCTTCCCGATGCCCGGCTGGTGACCCTGCGGGGCGTCGACCACTTCGCAACGCCGAAGGACTTCGGCTTCATCGACGCCGCCCTCGAGTTCCTGGGGGCGTCGCCCTTCTGAGGCCAGGGGTTCGGCTAGTGCAGGGGTTCGGCTAGCGCAGGGGTGCCGCCGTCGGAGCGACCGGTGACGGCAGCCGGGTCGAGCCGCTGAGGGCCCGGTCGACGGCGGCAGCGCAGGAGCGCCCCTCGGCGATGGCCCAGACGATGAGGGACTGGCCCCTGCCCATGTCGCCGCACACGTACACCCCGTCGACGTTGGTGGCGTACCCGCCGTCACGGCCCACGTTGCCGCGACCATCCAACTCCAGGCCGAGTTCCTCGAGCAGGGGGCCCTGCTCGGGGCCGGTGAAGCCCATGGCGAGGAACACCAGGTCGGCCCGGAATTCCTCCTCGCTGCTCTCGACGGGCTCGAACGACATCCGGCCGTCCTCGAACACCTGCTCGACCCGGTGGGTGCGCAGGCCGGTGAGGCGTCCGTCCTCGCCGAGGAACTCGGCCGTGTTGATGGCGTAGACCCGCTCCCCGCCCTCCTCATGGGCGGAGGAGACCCGATACACCATCGGCCAGGTGGGCCAGGGGTTGGCGTCGGGGCGCTCGTCCGGAGGCCGGGGCATGATCTCGAACTGGTGGATCGACGCCGCTCCCTGCCGGTGGGCGGTGCCGAGGCAGTCGGCGCCCGTGTCACCGCCGCCGATGATGACGACGTGGCGCCCCTCGGCGTCGATCGGCGAACGGTCGACGTCGCCCTCCTGGAGCCGGTTGCCCCACGGCAGGTACTCCATGGCCTGGTGGACGCCCTCCAGGTCGCGGCCGGGGATGGGCAGGTCCCGCCACTGGGTGGCGCCACACGCCAGCACGACGGCGTCGTAGTCGCTGCGGAGTTCCTCGACGGGGAGGTCGACGCCGACGTCGACGTTGGTCCGGAACTCGGTGCCTTCGGCCTCCATCTGGGCGAGACGCCGGTCGAGGTGCCGCTTCTCCATCTTGAACTCGGGGATGCCGTAGCGCAGCAGGCCGCCGATGCGGTCGGCACGCTCGAATACGACCACGTCGTGGCCGGCACGCGTCAACTGCTGGGCGGCCGCCAGGCCGGCCGGTCCCGAGCCGATGACTGCCACCTGGCGCCCGGTGCGCTCCTGAGGCGGCAGCGGGCGGATCCAACCCTCCTCCCAGGCCCGGTCCACGATGCTGACCTCGACCTGCTTGATCGTGACCGGCGGTTCGTTGATGCCGAGCACGCAGGCGGCCTCGCAGGGGGCCGGGCAAAGCCGTCCGGTGAACTCCGGGAAGTTGTTGGTGGCATGGAGGCGCTCGATGGCCCCCTGCCAGTGCTCCCGGTAGACGAGGTCGTTCCAGTCGGGGATGAGGTTGCCGAGGGGACAGCCGTCGTTACAGAAGGGGATGCCGCAGTCCATGCAGCGGCTGGCCTGCCGGCGCAGGTCCTCGTCCGGGAACGACTCGTAGACCTCCCGCCAGTCGAGGAGTCGGACGGGAACGGGCCGACGGTCGGGAAGGTGTCGGTCGTGCTTGAGGAAGCCGCGTGGATCGCCCATGGCAGCGCCTCAGGTCCTCGTCGAGGCCATGATGGCAGCGACCTCGTCACCGCCGCTGGCCCGGGCGGCGGCGGCGGCCTCGAGGACCCGCCGGTAGTCCGTCGGCATGACCCGGCGGAAGTCCGCCACGGTGGCGACCCACGAGGCCAACAGGCGCTCGGCCACCTCCGAGCCCGTCTCGGCGTGGTGGCGAACCAGCACCTCGCTGAGCCAGTCGGCGTCGTCGCCGTCGAGGTCCTCGACCTCGACCATCTCCGCGTTGACCCGGTCCGCGAAGGTCCCGTCGACGTCCAGGACGTAGGCGATCCCCCCGGACATACCGGCGGCGAAGTTGCGACCGGTGGGACCGATGACGACGGCGCGGCCACCGGTCATGTACTCGCAGCCGTGGTCGCCGATGCCCTCGACGACGGCGAGCGCACCCGAGTTGCGCACGCAGAACCGCTCCCCCACCACGCCCCGGATGAAGGCCTCGCCGCCGGTGGCGCCGTACAGGGCCACGTTGCCGGCGATGATCTGCTCCTCGGCCCGGAATGGGGCGTCGGCGGGCGGCCGGATGGTGAGGCGGCCACCGGAGAGGCCCTTGCCGACGTAGTCGTTGGCGTCGCCGACCAGCCGCAACGTTACCCCCCGGGGCACGAAGGCGCCGAAGCTGTTGCCGGCGGAGCCGTCCAGGTCGATGGTGATGGTGTCCTCGGGCAGGCCCTCGCCGCCGAAGCGTCGGGTCAGCTCGTAGCCCAGCATCGTGCCCGTCGAGCGGTCCACGTTGCCGATCTCGGTCGTGATCGTGACCGGCAGGCGGTCCTCGAGTGCCGGTGCGGCCTCGGCGATCAGGAGCCGGTCGAGGATCGCCTCCAGCCCGTGCTCCTGGCCGACCGCCTGGTGGCGCACGGCCCCCTCGGGCAGGTCGGGGACGTGCAGGATCGGCGTGAGGTCGAGTCCGTCGGCCTTCCAGTGCTCCACCGCGCCGGAGACGTCGAGGCATTCGACCTGGCCGATGGCCTCCTGCAGGGTCCGGAACCCCAGTTCGGCGAGCAGCTCCCGCACCTCCTCGGCGATGTACTCGAAGAAGTTGACGACGAACTCCGGCTGGCCGGTGAACTTCTTGCGCAGTTCCGGGTTCTGGGTGGCGACCCCGACCGGACAGGTGTCGAGGTGGCAGACCCGCATCATCACGCAGCCCGACACGACCAGTGGTGCGGTGGCGAAGCCGAACTCGTCGCCGCCGAGGAGGGCGGCGATCATGACGTCGCGGCCCGTCTTGAGCTGGCCGTCGACCTGCACGACGATGCGGTCCCGCAGGCCGTTCAGGAGCAGTGTCTGCTGGGTCTCGGCCAGCCCCAGTTCCCAGGGGGCGCCGGCGTGCTTGATGGAGGTCAGCGGCGAGGCGCCGGTCCCGCCGTCGTGGCCCGAGATCAGGACCACGTCGGCGTGGCCCTTGGCGACACCGGCCGCCACGGTCCCGACGCCGACCTCGGCCACCAGCTTCACGTGGACCCGTGCCTCGGGGTTCGAGTTCTTGAGGTCGTAGATGAGCTGCGCCAGGTCCTCGATCGAGTAGATGTCGTGGTGGGGCGGCGGCGAGATGAGTCCCACGCCCGGGGTGGAGTGCCGGGTCTTGGCGATCCAGGGGTACACCTTGTGGCCAGGCAGCTGGCCGCCCTCGCCGGGCTTGGCGCCCTGGGCCATCTTGATCTGCAGGTCGTCGGCGTTGACCAGGTACTCACTGGTCACGCCGAACCGGCCCGAAGCCACCTGCTTGATGGCGGAGCGGCGCAGGTCGCCGTTGCCGTCCGGGATCCAGCGCTCCGGGTCCTCACCGCCCTCGCCGGTGTTGGACTTGCCGCCCAGGCGGTTCATGGCGATGGCGAGCGTCTCGTGGGCCTCGGCGGAGATGGAGCCGTAGGACATGGCGCCCGTGGAGAACCGCTTCACGATCTCCGAGACCGGCTCGACCTCGTCGATCGGAACCGGCGGACGGATCCCCCCCCGGAACTGGAAGAGGCCCCGCAGCGTCGCCAGGTTGCCGGCCTGCTCGTCGACGAGCGACGTGTACTGCTTGAAGACGTCGTAGCGACCCTCGCGGGTGGCGTGCTGAAGCCGGAACACGGTCTCCGGGTTGAACAGGTGGTACTCGCCCTCCCGCCGCCACTGGTAGTCGCCGCCGACCTCGAGGGTCCGGTGGGCCCGCTCCTCCGGGTTCCCGGGGAAGGCCGCCTGGTGCCGGGCCGTCACCTCGACGGCCAGCACGTCGAGCCCCACGCCGCCGAGGCGGCTCACGGTTCCGGTGAAGCAGGCGTCGACTACCTCGGCGCCGAGGCCGATCGACTCGAAGATCTGGGCGCCGGTGTAGGAGGCCACCGTGGAGATGCCCATCTTGGACATCACCTTCAGGATGCCCTTGTCACAGGCGGCGATGTAGCGGCGACGGGCCTCGTCCGGGGTCAGGTCCGGGGAGAGCCCGTGCAGGCCGTCGGCCAGCATCCCGTCGATCGCCTCGAAGGCCACGTACGGGCAGACGGCCGAGGCGCCGTAGCCCAGCAGCAGGGCGACGTGGTGCACCTCGCGTGCGTCGCCGCTCTCGACGAGCAGGCCCACGCGCGTCCGGGTCTTCTCGCGGACCAGGTGGTGGTGGACGGCACCCACCGCCAGCAGCGACGGGATCGGCGCCTCCTCGGCGGTGACGCCCCGGTCGCTCAGGACCAGCAGGGCCACGCCGTCGGCGATCGCCGCAGAGGCCTCGCCGCGCAGGTGCTCGAGGGCGTCCGCCAGGCCCTTCCCGCCGTCGGCGACCCGGTAGCGGGCCTCCAGGACGGCGGTGCGGAGTCCCTCGGGCCCACCACCCCCGTCCACGTGGACGAGGCGGGCCAGTTGCTCCTCGGTGAGGACCGGGTGCGGCAGGTGGACCTGTCGGCAACTGTCCGCCGTGGGATCGAGCAGGTTGCCCTCCGGACCTATCGTGCCGCAGACGGCCGTGATCAGTTCCTCGCGGATGGCGTCGAGGGGCGGGTTCGTGACCTGGGCGAAGAGCTGCGAGAAGTAGTCGTACAGCTGTCGGGGACGATTCGAGAGGGCCGCCACGGGGGTGTCGGTGCCCATGGACCCGATCGCCTCCTTGGCGTCCCTGACCATGGGGGCGGCCAACAGCTTGAGTTCCTCGTGCGTGTAGCCGAAGACCTGCTGGCGCTGCAGCGGCGTGCCCTCCTCGCGGATGTGGCGCTTCCGGACGGGGAGGTCGTCGAGGTGGAGCAGGTTGTGCTCCAGCCACTCGGCGTAGGGTTGGGCGGCGGCCAGTTCGGCCTTGATCTCGTGGTCGCGCACGATCCGGCCCTTGGTGGTGTCGATGAGGAACATGCGACCCGGCTGGAGGCGGCCCTTCTCGACCACGCTCGAGGTGGGCACGTCGACCACGCCCACCTCGCTGGCCATCACGACCAGATCGTCGTCGGTGACCCAGTAGCGGCTGGGCCGGAGGCCGTTGCGGTCGAGGACGGCGCCGATGACGGTGCCGTCGGTGAAGGCGATGGAGGCCGGCCCGTCCCAGGGCTCCATCAGCGAGGCGTGGTACTCGTAGAAGGCCCGACGCTCGGGTTCCATCGACTCGTGGTTCTCCCACGGTTCGGGGATCATCATCAGGACGGCCTCGGGCAGCGAGTAGCCGCCGAGGCTCAGCAGTTCGAGCGCCTCGTCGAAGGCGGCGGTGTCGCTGGCGCCGGGCGTGCAGATCGGGAAGATGCGGTCGAGGTCGCCGGGTAGCAGGTCCGTGGCGAGCAGCGCCTCGCGGGCCCGCATCCAGTTGCGGTTTCCCTGGACGGTGTTGATCTCGCCGTTGTGGGCGATCAGGCGGTACGGGTGCGCCAGCGGCCAGGCCGGGAACGTGTTGGTGGAGAACCGGGAGTGGACGAGGGCGAGGGCGCTCTCGACCCGCTGGTCGGTCAGGTCGGGGAAGAACTCGGCCAGCTGGGGCGTCGTGAGCATGCCCTTGTAGACGATGGTGCGGGCGGAGAGCGACGGGAAGTAGACGCCGTCATGGGCTTCGCTGGCGCCGCCCATGCCGCCAGCGGCGCTCGTCGACGGTGCCGGTACGTGGATCTCGTGCTCGGTGCGCTTCCGGAGGACGTAGGCCAGCCGGTCCAGTTCGATGCCGGTGCGCCGGCCATCCGGTCCGTCGGGGCCGGCGAGGAAGAGCTGCCGGAAGATGGGCTCGGTGCGCCGCGCGGCGTCGCCGATCATCGAGTCGTCGACGGGGACGTCGCGCCAGCCGAGCACCTCGAGCCCCTCCTCGGCGGCGAGCTGCTCGACCTGCGCCGCCACCGCCCCGGCCTGGCCCGGATCGCCCGGCAGGAAGGCGATGCCGGTGGCGTAGGCGCCGGCATCGGGCAGGTCGAAGTCCACGACCTGCCGGTAGAAGCCGTCCGGCACCTGGATCAGGATGCCGGCCCCGTCGCCGGTGTTCTTCTCGGCACCGAGGGCGCCCCGGTGCTGGAGCTTGCAGAGGGCGCCGATCCCGAGTGCGACGATGTCGTGGCTGCGCTCGCCCCGGAGGTGACAGACGAAGTTGACGCCGCAGGCGTCGTGCTCGAACCTCGGGTCATAGAGGCCCTGGGCGCGGGGCAGGCCGGCAGCGGCTGGCGGCTGCGTCGGGAGGGAGGAGGTCATGAGGGGAATGGGGCTGGAGCCTTCGCGTGGGGTGGCTACTGGGTGCCGCCCGTGTCGTCGTCGAACGGGGCGGGTCCGGGCCGGGGCCCGGGATGACGACGCTGTCGCAGGACGGGTACGACGGGCGGGGGCGGCCGGTGCGGCCCTGCCGGTCGAGGGTGGGGCCGCCTCATCGCGGCTTGGGTTCCCACTGCCCCGTCCTACGGACCAATATACGCGGATGCTCCCGGTGCTCCTCCATCGGTCCGCCGCCCGGCGGACCCCCCGTGACCCATGACCGTCCCCTCCCCCGACGCCGCTGCGTTCGCCCGGGACCTGTGCGCCTACATCGACGCCTCCCCCTCGCCATTCCATGCGGTGGCCTCCGCCGTCGAACGCCTCGAGGCCGCCGGCTTCGAACCGGGGACGCCCGGTGACGGCCCCGGGCCGCGGTACCTGCGATCCGGCGGCAGCCTGGTTGCCTGGATCAGGCCACCGGGGGCCTGTGCCGGCTTCCGGGTCCTCGCCGCCCACACCGACAGCCCCAACCTGCGCCTCACCCCCAACCCCGACCGGGGTGCCCATGGAGTGCGCCAGTTGGGCATCGAGGTCTACGGGGGCGCACTCCACAACGCCTGGCTGGACCGGGACCTGGGATGCTCCGGGCGGTTGGCGGTGCGCGACGGAGACAGCGCCACCGAGGTCCTGGTCCGCCTCGATCGGGCAGTGGCACGCGTCCCCCAGTTGGCTATCCACCTGGACCGCGGCGTGAACGACAAGGGCCTGGTCCTGAACCCCCACCGCCACCTCGCCCCCGTCACCGGCCTGGGCGACCTCGAGGAGGGGGCGTTCCTCGCCGCCGTCGCCGCGGCAGCAGGCGTGGATGCCGCAGACGTCCTCGGGTTCGACCTGATGCTGCACGACCTCACGCCCTCGACGCTGGCCGGCCTCGACGACGAGTTCGTCAGCGCACCCCGGGTCGACAACCTGCTCTCCTGCCACGCCGCGGTCGAGGCGCTCTGCGCCCTTATCCGCAGTCCGGCACCCACCCCGTCGACGCCGGTGGTGGCGCTCTACGACCACGAGGAGGTCGGGAGCGCGTCGGCGACCGGCGCCGGCTCACCGATCCTCCGCAGCGTCCTCGACGGGCTGCTGGCCGGTGCCCCCCTGGATCCCGGTGCGTCACTGGCGTGTTCCGTGGACGGGGCCCACGCCGTGCACCCCAACTACCGCGACCGCCACGACGCCAACCACGCGGTCGAACTGGGTCGCGGCCCGGCGCTGAAGTTCAACGCCTCGCAGCGGTACGCCACCGACGCCCAGGGGGCGGCACGGGTGCGTTTGGCGGCCGAGCGGTGCGGGGTGCCGTTACAGGCCTACAGCCACCGGGCGGACCTTCGCTGCGGCTCGACCGTCGGACCGATCACGGCGTCGGTCACGGGCCTCCCGACGGTTGACTTGGGAGCGCCCCAGTGGGCCATGCACAGCGCCCGCGAGACCTGCGCCACCGCCGACCCGCTGCACCTGCGCAAACTCCTCGAGGAGCTCCTCCGCTCCTGAGTGCGGTCCCCCGGCTGAAGGAACTGCTCCGCTCCTGAGGCGCCTTCCTCAGGCGTCCGTGGCACGACGGCGGTCGAGCAGCAACCGGAGCGGCCCCCTCGGCGCCATGCGGCGGATGCCCCGGTAGGGGGCGATCAGCATCAGCACCATCGGGAAGATCTCGAGGCGACCGACGAGCATCAGCATCGCCAGCACCATCCGGGCGGGTGCGCTGTAGCCGTCCACGAAGGACGCCGTCGGGCCGGCCTCACCGAGTGCAGGACCGATGTTGCAGAGTGCGACGATCACCCCGGTGAAGGCGGTGACGAGGTCGGTGCCCAGCGCCGCCACGACCAAGGTCCCGATGACCGCGAACATGCCGAACACGACCATGAAGCCGGCGATCCGCTCGACCAGGGACTCGGCCACCACACCACGGCCGTACCGGACATGGAACAGGGCTCTCGGCCGGCGCATGGCCCGAAGGGCCCGGTAGGCCTGCGCCGCCCCGATGCGCAGCCGGGTCACTTTGATTCCGCCCGCCGTGGATCCGGTGCAGCCGCCGACGACAAACAACACCAGGAGCAGGACGAGGGCTCCCGCCGGCCAGGTGGCGAAATCGCCGTCGGAGCCGGGCTCGGTGGCATTGCCGAATCCCCCGCTGGTCCCGAGTGTCACCACGTTGAAGGCCGCCATGCGGAGCGCCCGCAGGGCATCCATGCCGTCGAAGGCGAGTAGGGCAGCGACCGTCAGGGTCATGCTGCCGAGAATTCCGAGGTACCACCGGAACTCGGGGTCACCGAGGTGGACGAAGCGGCGTTGACGGTAGCTGCGGGCGTGCAGAGTGAAGCTGGCGGCGCCGAGGAGCATCACCGCCATGACCGCCAGCTCCACGGCGAAGCTGTTGAAGTAGCCCAACGACTGGCTGTGCGTGGAGAAGCCCCCGGTCGAGATCGAGGTGAGTGCGTGGGCGACAGCGTCGAAGGGCCCCATGCCGACCGCCAGGAAGAGCAGCGCCGCCGCCAGGCTGAGGGCGGCGTAGATCCGCCAGAACGCTCGCGCGGTGTCGGTCACCTTCGGCGTCAACTGGTCGGCACCCTCCCCCGGGGCCTCGGCGTCGATGAGGCCGAGGCCGCTGGCCCGGAGGCCCGGCAGGACCGCCACGACGAGGACCACGATGCCCATGCCGCCCAACCACTGGGTCATCTGCCGGTAAAGCAGTATGCCCGAGCCCTGGGCCTCGATCGGGTTGTGGCTCCCGAAGATCGTCGATCCCGAGGCGGTGTAGCCGGAGACCGATTCGAAGAAGGCGTCGGCGAGGACGACCAGTGTCCCCGCCCCCTCGCGGACGAAGGTCCCCGCGAGCAGGTAGGGGACGGTGCCCACCAGCGAGACCAGCAGCCACGTGAAGCCGACCGCCGTGAAGACCGTCGTCCGGTCGAGTTCGCCTGTTCGGGTCGTGTAGCGCAGAAGGCTGCCGAGGACCGCGATCAGGAGGGTGGCAACGAGCATCGACACCGCCTCGTCCCCGTCGACGAACTCGACCAGTGTTCCGACGGCGACGGCACCCGCCACGACCAGCAGGGCGATCCCGCCGACATGTGCCGTCGCG
>CEUS01084629.1_pt1 | contig 19074 bp, 30 predicted proteins | sample 427031 | NCBI WGS metagenome assembly CEUS01 (sample SAMEA2622837, study PRJEB7988) | marine metagenome | biome: marine biome (ENVO:00000447); feature: marine epipelagic mixed layer (ENVO:xxxxxxxxx); material: "saline water (ENVO:00002010), including plankton (ENVO:xxxxxxxx)" | depth 140 m | reverse complement strand
TCTGTTTTTGTTTTTGCTCCTCCAGACATGAATACATGTGCTTTTCCAGCAGATCTTACTGCCCAATTAAATGTTTTTGGATCTCCACTGTATTTTATTTTAACTGCATCAGCACCTAATTCCATTCCAATTCTTGCTGCATAAGCTACTATTGCAGGATCCATATCTCCTCCAAGTTCTTCAACTTTACCACCTCGTGGGTAAACCCATGCAATTGCTGGTAAATCGTTTTTATGCGCTTCTTCTTGTATTCTTCCAAATTCTTGAAACATTTCAGGTTCATGTTGACTTCCTGCATAAATTGTATAGCCGATGCCTTTTGCTCCAAGACTCACTGCTTCTTCCACTGAACATACTTGTCTTGATAATGGATCTCCTTTAGTTAGGTTATCTTTTCCATTTACCTTGATAATCAAAGGAATTCCTGAAGACTTGTCATAATATTTCTCAGCACATCCTTTGCCAAATATTACACCTGAAAATCCTCCATTAACAGCAGCGTCCATAATAAATTGCGGATCAACATTTCTGTCATCGAAATCTGCACTAGGACCATGTTCTAGACCTTGGTCGTATGCTAAAAGGGCACTTTTTCCATCTTTGATAAACGGTTTCATTAAATCATCCATATGCTATCTAGATAAATCGTACAAAACCTCCTAATAATTCTTATCTTCTAAACTAGATTATTTCAGATAAAGAATTTATATCACCTATTATATCTCCACCCAAAGTCAAAAATAACGCCTCATTGATGTCTTTTCTTGTTTTTCTTATAATTGGACAAATATTCTTCTTTTTATGAACTGAAAAACCACTAGCTGTTAATTCTTTATTAAATGAAGGTACTGTGATAATCTCTAAATCTTCTTTTTGATTTCCAAATAACGCATTTGTTTTTGCTTTTAATATAGACCATATTTGATATCCCGAAAGTGGACTGTCTTTTTGATTGTATATTGGATGTAAATGTCCAATAATTATTCTATTTACTCCTTCAAATGTTTCATTTATGTTAGTGTGACCATGCAATAACACTGTAGAATCTATTTTAATTCCTCTCGAATCAACTAATTTCACATTTTCAGGTAGTAGATATCTTATATTTCCATCATGATTTCCTGGCACTACTGTAATATCAACTAATTTCGAAATCTCCCTAAAAAATCTTGGAACTTGTATTCTTTCTGACTTTGTTATTGAAGATATACTATCTTTAACATCTCCTAAAACAATCACTTTATCTGGTTTCTCTTGTTCTATTAATTTCACTAGGACTTCTTGCATCTTCTCAGTAGAACTCTGAATTGATACTCCTTGTTTATTGAATCTTTCTTCAAATCCAATATGTAGATCACTGATAACGATGTAATTTCCGTTTTCATTGTTTAGTATTAATGCTGGTTCTGGATATAGGATCTTTATCAATTCAATCTTGATATATTGGTAATTGTATTAAATCATTCATGAAGAAACGGTCTTCTGATGACCTTATCAACGTATTAATCAACGAAGGTCGTGTAAAGCTACATAAATTTCAACCTAGTGGAAGAGAAATATGGACTGTTATAGGAAATTATGGTGACCAACTTGTTTTTACTAACTCTGATTATTGTAGTTGTCGTGGATTCTATTTCTCCTTAATGAAACAAAAATCATCTTCTTGTTATCATCTGAAAGCCTATAGAACTGCTAGACAAAGAAGAAAATATTCACTTATTGAGATTTCTGATTCTGATTATCAAATATTTCTAAAATTACTTACTAAAAGTATTAAAAAACAAATAGAATTAAATTAATTTTTTTTATTTATGATGACTTTTCCCCATCTGCATTCTAATTTGTTATTTACAAATAAAGTTACAGCTCTGATTAATGCCTTATTCTCACATTCCCTTCCTGCTTTTTTGATTTCTTCAAGAGATTTTGTTGTGTCTAAAGTAAATGCTTCTTGCGTAATAATTGGACCTTGATCAAGATCTACAGTTACAAAATGTGATGTCGCACCTGAAATCTTAACTCCTTTTTCAAACGCTTGCATATACGCCATTGCTCCTGGAAATGCAGGTAATAGAGATGGATGTATGTTTATTATTCTATTTGGATAATTCCATACAAATTTTGGAGATAATATCTTCATATATCTAGCCAATACAACAAAATCTATGTCATTCTCATCCAATATCTTAAGAATCTTGTCTTCTCTTTGTGTTTGTTGTTTATCTTTTACAAAAATAAATGGAATTTTATGTTTCTTACATATTTTTTCTAATATTTCAGTTGTACCTACCACTATTGGAATATTTACATTTAATTTTCCCTTCTTAGCTGCTTCTAATAATTCAATTAATACATGATCTTCTTTAGTTACTAAAATTGCCATATTCTTCTTTTGTTTCTGTTCATCATAGAAAATCCTTGCCTTCATTCCTAATTTTTTTCCTTCTTTTTCTAAACCTTTCTTAAATAATTCTTTATCAAATGTTTTTTTATTAATTGATATTTTAATATTCATAAAGAATGTACCATTTACTACATTCTGACTTACTTCTTCTATGTTACATTGATTATCAAAGATAAAATTAGTTATAGTCGCTACAATTCCTTTCCTATCTGGCCCAATAATTGAAATGTCCGCACTCTTCATTTAATCTCTTAATAATATTGACAATTTAATTGTTAATATAATTATCATAGTTCTCTTATAATTTCCTAATATCTATGAAATTTTGTAAAAGCTTCGAGAGGGATTTGAACCCTCGACATCTTGCTTACAAGGCAAGCGCTCTGACCGGTCTGAGCTACCGAAGCACCATTTTTAATAGACTATCTATTAAGATTGATTAATCTGTCTTTTTTTATATTACTTACTCTATTATAATTTATACTATGAAGATTGATGTTTTAGATGCTGGATTTATAGAGGCTATAGATCATTTAGGTGATGATCTTACAGTTGTAAATTCTGCACGTGTTTCCTTTGGTAAACGTAAAACTGTATATGAAGATGGGGATAAGAAACTTGTAACATATCTTGCTAAAAACAAACACTATTCTCCCTTTCGCCATATGGTTGTCCAATTCCATATTAAGGCACCTGAATTTGTTATGAGACAGTGGTACAAACATGTAGTTGGCATTGAAACTACTAATTCTTCTGCTACAAAAGATCATGCTTGGAATGAAATTAGCGGTCGTTATGTACCTGTTAAAGACTTTTACAAACCTTTGGTTTGGCGACAACAATCTACTGATAACAAACAAGGCTCAGGCGAAGATATGCCCGAAAACATAAACCAGGAATGTCAAGAAATATTTGACAATTTTATGACAAATGTTGAAGAGTCTTATGAAAATCTTCTTAAACTTGGTGTTGCTAAAGAACAAGCTCGTACAATTCTTCCTCTTAATCAGTATACTGAAGTTTATTGGACTGCTTCATTTCAGGCTATAATGAATTTTATTGAATTGCGAACCGAAAAAACTGCTCAGTGGGAAATCCAACAATATGCAAAAGCAATTAAACAAATTGTTTCAGAAATCTATCCTGAAACTACTAATATTTGGTTTGAGACCCACGGTTTACAGGAATAATTGTTTATTCTAGTCTTTATTTTGTAAATATTTGCAAGTATCTTGAAATTTACATTCTTGACAACTTGGATTAATTGGTTTACAAATTAATTGACCGAATTTCACAAAGTATTCATTAACATGTATCCAATACTTTTTGCTGGTAATCTTCTCTAATTCAATTTCCGTTTCCTCAGGAATTCCTGTTTCCACTAATCCTAACCTGTTTGAAATTCTATGCACATGTACATCTACTGGTATTGCTGGTTCCCTAAACCCATATACTAGAACACAATTAGCTGTTTTTCTACCTACCAAAGGCAATTCTAATAATTGTTCCATTTCCTTAGGCACTTTACTGTCATATTCTTTGTAAATAATCTCTGCTACTTGTTTTATTTTCTTTGCCTTGATTTTATAGAATGCAACAGGTTTAATTAATTTTTTTATATCAGGAACTTTTGCCCGAGCTAATTCCTTAGGATTTTTGTATTCATTAAATAATCGATTGGATGCTTTGTAAGTTGTATCATCCTTAGTTCTCGATGATAAAATCGTCGATATTAATATTTTGAACGGACTTCCCTCTTTCTCTACTTCTCCAAGCATTGTTAATTTATTAGTTTGTTTTGCATCGATCATCTTTTTCATTTCTAAAAGAATCTTCTTCATAAATTATTTCCACTCTTTATTTTTTTCAAATCATCGATAAAAGTTTCAATCTTCGTTTGATTTCTTAATATTGCTGCAGGATGATATGTTAAAAGATATTTGCTTTCTTCTTTATCTATGATTTTCCCATGTTTTTCTTTTAATTTGACATCTTCATATTGTTTCTTTATGGCAGTTTTACCTAGTAATACTGTAATATTTGGGTTGATAATTCGGATTTCTTCTTTTAAATATTTATTACATGAATTTATTTCATTTTTTGTTGGTTTACGATTATTGGGAGGTCTACATTTTACCAAATTCGTTATGTATACTTCATCTTCTTTAATTCCAATTTTCTTTATTGTATTTCTTAATAATCTACCTCCTCTACCACAAAATGGAATTCCTTTTTCATCTTCTTCTGCACCAGGAGCTTCTCCAACAAATATTATCTTATTCTTGTCTTTTCCTATACCCGGTACTGAATTATTCCTTGTTTTATACAAATCACATTTCTTACATTTTTTCACATCTTTTGCTATGTCTTCTAGTGATTTGTAATTCATATTATGAAATAATTTACTTTAACTCGAATAAAAGATAATTGTACGTTTATTATTGTTATATTATGGACAATCTATTAAGCAAACGTGTATTTCTCTTAGATATTGAAGGTGTTCTTTGTGAAAGTATTGATAATGAAATTCCTCTTTCTTTTGTAAAAGAATTTATCTCTTCTCTTCGTTCTCTTAATATTAAAATTGCTATAGTCACTAATATTTCTCGAAATCCTAAATCAATAGTCTTTGATAAACTTCAATCCATGGGAATCTCAATTAAATCTCATGAACTATACACATCAAGTTCTACTACTGTTTCAATAATTAAAGATAACTATACTGACCCTCGTTGTTTTGTAATTAGTGAATGGGGTCTTAAGAAAGATCTCGAAGATTCAGGCGTATATGTTTCTAATAATGACGCAAATATTGTTGTAGTTGGCGCTAACCGTAATCTAACTTATAGAGAATTAAATCATGCAATGCGACTTGTACTAAATGGCGCAGAACTTATTTGTTCTGGAACTACTCAATTCTTTAAAGGCACACACAACTCTGAAACCGGGTATTTTATTGGTGAATCTGCAATTGCACAAGCAATCAGTCATGCTACTGGTAAACCAATTCGTTATATTGGCAAACCATTTCCTGAAATCTTTAATCAAGTCTTGTCTGATTTTAATGTAAACGCTAATGAAACTGTTATGATTGGAGATACTCTTAATTCGGATATACGAGGTGCTAATTTACTTGGAATTACCAGTATTCTTACCACTAATGATCGTAATATTGATATGACTTCTATTACTGAAAATGACCGACCTAATTATTCCGTAAAAAATATTGAAGAACTTTATAATCTCTTATTCTAATCTCTCATAAATAATATTGAGCCAAATATTATTAGTAATAACGATGCACCCAAATTAATAATAAATGGGAGGCCTATCATGTTTGTTAAATAATAGGCAACAGGACTAATTAAAATTAATAATGATGAAATTATGCTAGTTGTAAACTTATTGTCTTCTGATTTCATGGAAAAAGGTATTTGTATGAATGCAGATTGCAAGAACATTACTGCTGTAAATAAGATTGGAAATCTTCCTGTTATGAATAACCCTATTGGATTTGTCTCAACATCAGACACTAATATTGCTTCTCCTAAAGATACTAATACAACAATTAATCCGATAATTCTCATTCGTTTTGCATGAATTCCTATTAAGACTGATCTTTCACCTTCATCTGTCTCCCTAATTTGAAAAATTAATCCAATACTAATTGCTAATAATGAAATGACAAGCCAAAGTGGATTTCTTGTTACTGAAAGAAAACTTTCTTGTGCAGTTAATCCTGTAACACCGATATCAAATGCACTAATGCCTAGATACAATGCTAAAGGCACTAAATAAAGCCCGAATGAAATATCTTCTACAGTATCTGTTTTCATCTTCTTCTCTCCTTAAAATTCAGCCTTTAACTGTATCTAAACTTTTCCTTGCAAATGTTAGATATGTTGTATGTCCAATCATTCTCATTGCAGGCCTCGTTTTTCCTTCTCTTACTTCCATATCTCTCATTAGAATTTCTAATGTTTCGATCTCTAAGAAACCTTCATTCTGTAATTCAATCACAACTTTTTCTACTTGATTGATTGTAGGTGATACTGAAGCTAATATGCCTCCTGGCCGAAGACAGTCTTTCATAGTTTTAATCAGTGTCCAAGGATCACCCAAGTCTAATATTGCTACATCCATATCTCTCTCTTCTAAACCTAATTTCGCATCTTTAATTTTTAATGTAATAAATTCTGATAATCCTGCCTTTTCAATATTCTTCTTAGCAGTCTCGTGTGATTCTTCTCTTATATCATAAGTATACAAATGTCCATCTGGCCGAATTAGGTTTGCTATAAAACAACTTAATGATCCACTTCCAGTACCAGTTTCTATTACTTTCTTTCCATGACTTAAATCAGTCCAACTCGCAATTATTGCCATATCTTTTGGATATAAAATTTGGGTTGCACGTTTTGATTTAAAGATATAATCATTCAATTTCGGATATAGTAAATATATTTCTTGATTTGTATTTGTCATTACAGATGTTCCATATTCTTTTCCAATCACATTTTCTACTTCAATATATCCGGCATGAGTATGAACTTGTTTTCCTGGAGAAACTTGAATTAACCATTTCTTTCTTGGTGATAAATAGAATAAAACAAAATCATTCTCTTTAACTAAATTGTCTTTCATGTATTTTGCGATATCTATTATAATATAAAAATGAGACTAAGCTCTCCACCATTCAAATGATAGAAATTCTACTTCGTCAGAATTTTTTACAATAGCAATAAGAAATTTCTTTTTAACAGTTGTTGCAAGACGTCCAGCAAGTACAATTGCTGTTGCGGTAAGATTTGATTCAGGTTGCATTACTTGTATAATATATGGAGCATGATCAATTCCTGGCCCATGTTCATATACTGCAAAATCACTTCCGAATTTAATTCCAGGTGTGACGATATATCCTCTAGATCTTAACTCTTTATAGACAAGAAATTTCTCTTTAAATAAAACATATTCTCTCTCACATTTCTCTACTAATTTCTTTTTTGAAACAGCTTTTCCTGAATTCGAGTCCTTAATAGTTAATTTCTTCTCAGAAACAAGATGGTAACCTTCAATTAAATCTAGAATTAATGGAGCATCAAAATCTGTTCCTTTGGGTTTGGGCACACCTAATGGCTTTCCATAATAACCATCGCCGAATATTTTCTTTGATTGTTCTATGTCCCAAATTACAATTCTATTCTCTACAAGTTCTCCTTTAAACAACTTATTCAACATATTATAATCCAATTGCTATAATTGTTATTGAATCAGCTGCTGACGAACATCTATCTGCCATTTCTTCTATATGTTCTGCAGCGTCTTTTAATAGCATTGCCTCTTTTGCTGCTGTAATTTCTTTCATTGATGTTTTTACAAGATTTCTATATTTCAAATCTGTTTCTCTTTCAATTTTTTGTAATTCATTTGCAATTTGAATTACATTATCTGGATTAACTGCAAGTGATCTTACCATTTCATTCAATTTATTAACTAATTCAATAATCATGTTTAATAATTCTTGAAATTCATTTTTTATTGAAGCTTTCTTGAGTGATTTTGTATCTACTATTGAAAGTCTAAATGCAACTCCACTAGTATACCCTGCTATTTCTTCAATTTCATAAGCTGTTTTCAATAAATCTTCCCTATTCATTAATAGACTTCCTACTTCAGCTAATTCTCTAGTTAATGCTCTTCTATATCCTTCAACTTCATCTTCAGCTTCGCCTATTTTCTTAATACCGTTATTTACTTTTTTCTCATCATTTTCAATAACTGCATTAAATACATTTACTAATTCTCTTGATGAATCTAGTACCTTTCTTGTTTCATCTAGTAAAACTGCTTGAGTTTTTCCCCTTGCTTTATCTTCAGAACCTCCAGAAAACATACTTATTATCTAGATTATACAAACTAAAAAACCTTAATTTATTTTGATATTTTCTTTAATTGTTTTCCATATTCGCTCATTATTTCCTCTGTGGAAGTTACATCTTGAGGTTTCTTGTCATCTCTTATCCTTCCGGTGAATATAGGAAATCTTAATGCTAGTCCAAAATTCTTTCTAACCTCGTCTTTGTTTGCTGTATGAATTGGACTAATAGTTATTTCTGATCCACTAATTTCTAATACAATATTTGGTTCAAACCATACATCCATATCCATCTTTGAATCTACTCTTACATGCTTATTTTTTATTATATCTTTTTGAAGTACTTGATGTATTTTATGTAATTGTTCATCGGAGAAACCTGTGCCTACCTTACAAAAACTTCTAAACATATCTTGTTTTTTATCATATACAGCTAACAATAATGCTCCATATTTGTTTACTCGTTTTCCTTTTCCATACATTGCTCCTATGATTACTAAATCTAATGTATCTGCCATTTCTGATTTATATTCTCTTTTTAATTTAATCCAAAGATATTCTCTTGCTCCAGCTCTATAATTTCCTTGTAGGTCTTTTATTACTAATCCTTCACATCCTTCTTCTATTGCTTGTTCGAGAAAATCATCGATCTCATTTGCATCTTGCGTAATATTATTTTTAATAATCTCTAATCTTCTATTCTTCTTAGATATTTTCATTAAGATTTTCCTTCGTTCTTCATAGCTTGAATCTGTTAAATCTTGATCATCAAGATATATTATATCAAATAAATTGACTGATATTGGGTAGTTTTTTACTGCTTCTTCAATATTGTATTTTCTTCTTCTATGCATTAATTCTTGAAATGGCAAATATGATTTTGTTTGTTTATCAATTGCAACTGCTTCTGCCTCTAATATCATATTTTTCACTTCTATTTCATTCATTATTGCACATACATCGGGATAGTAATTAGTTATGTTTTCCAATTTTCTTGAAAAAATTTCTGTTTGTTTATTATTTACATGAATTTGTAATCTCTCTCCATCTAATTTATATTCTAAACTCATTTTTCCATCTACTTTTTTTATGATTTCTTGAGATGAACTTAGTCTTTCAGCAAGCATTGGTCTAATTGGATTTCCTACAACTATGTTTATTTCTTCTAATCCTTTTAATCCCTTATTCGCAACTAGTCTTGCTACTCTTCCTAAATCACTTGAAATATTATATGCTCTTTCTAAATATTTTCTATTCGATTTATCATTTGTATATGTGACTGATAATGCATCTAATACTGTATAGTCTGCTATTCCTAATCTTAGTATCCCTGTTAATGTTCTAATAATGTATTTTCCTTCTATTGGCGTACAATCTGATAATAAACCTGCTAAGTGCGCAATTTTTATTTCTACTGATCCATGTCCAGAAGTACTTGCAATATCTTCAAACGTTTGATAAACTCTTTCTACAGTTAATTTATCTCTTACTAATGTTGTTTGTACTTTATTTGATAGAGAAATTCTTGTTACTTCCCCTAAATCTCCTGTTCTTTTATACTCTTCCATAATCTTATCTTTAGACATTGCAGTAGATTTCTCTAATACTTTCATTACTAATTTATCAGACATTCCTAATTCTATTCCAAAGAAATCTGGTTTTATCTTACCTTGTGTTAAATAGATAATCCTTTCAATGACATTTACTGGTGTATTTCTAAATAGTTCTGCTAAAATCTCTAAAAGTTCTAACCTCTTACGAGTTTTTTCCATATCTTCGTATGCTTGAGCCACTATACTATAATCCACATATAGTGAATAACTCTCAAATATTATTAATTTAGTCTTTTTTAATCGTGGTAAAGTTTATCTTACTATGTTTTTTGATATATTATACATGTCTGAGACAGAAAAAGATACAAAGTCCACTAAAAATCCAAAGGAAAAGTCTATTGATGATATTAATCACGGACTCTCTACGCCTAAAGTTGACGAGTCAAAGCTAAAAGAGCTCTTTGGAGGAACTAAAGCTATTACTTTATACGAAACATCCAGAATTCTTAACGTTAACGCATCTGTTGCTAACAAATTTCTCCATGATCTTGAATCTAAGAACCTTATAACTCGAGTTGGAGGTTATTCGGGTCATTATATCTGGAAATTAATTGAATAAATCTAAATTATAGTTTTGAAAATCACAATGCTTAAAAATCAATTCACGGTTATTTTATTTTAATCAAAGTGATTTAGTATGGGTAGAAAACATTCAGCTCCAAGGCGCGGTTCTCTGGCATTTAGACCAAGAGGTAGACATGGTACTCTCAATGCAAGAATTAGAAACTGGCCTGATATTAAATCTGACGAACCTACTTTACTTGGTTTTATGGGATTCAAAGTTGGTTCTATCAACGTTTTAACTATTGATAATGTAGATAAGTCTCCTACTTTTGGAAAACCTATTTTTAATCATGCTACTGTTTTATCATGTGCACCAATGACTATTATTGGTCTGCGAGCATACACAGATAGTTTAGACGGACTTTCTGTTTTCAGTGAAGTCTATACTAATAAACTTCCTAAAGAACAATCCAGGAAACAAAAGTTAAATTCCGATTATGAAACAAATATTAATAAAATTAAAGAAAATCTCGAGTCTTTAGAAAAACTTTGTGCAATTGTTTCTGTTCCTCCTAAACAAGCAGGCCTATCACAGATTAAACCGTATTCATTTGAAATTGGAATAGGGGGTGCTACATTAGAAAGTCAATTTGATTATCTTAAAGATAACTTAGGAAAGAATGTTTCTGTTTCAGAAATTATTAAACCTGGAATGTTAGTTGACACTCTTGGTGTTACTAAAGGTAAAGGATGGCAAGGTCCTGTAAAACGATTTGGAATAAAAAAGAAACAACATAAATCTCGAAAAACTGTTAGAGAAGTTGGTACTGTTGGTGCTTGGAGTCCTCAAAATATTATGTATACTGTTCCTCGTGCAGGTCAAATGGGTTTTCATCAAAGGACTGAATATAATAAAAAAGTTCTTTTCATTGCAAATGAAAAAGAACAAAGTATTAATCCTGATGGTGGATTTTTACATTTTGGTTTAGTTCCAGAAGATTATGTTATAATTAAGGGTTCATTACCGGGTCCTATTAAACGCCCTGTAGTACTTCGATATCCAATTAGATCTAAAAAACAAAAATTAGATGTTCCTAAAGTCATAAAACTTAGCACTCAAAAAGGTGAATTAGAATGATGTTACCTGTATATGACTTAGATGGAAAAGAAATTGAACAAATTCAAGTTCCTTTGGTCTTTTCCACTCCGTATAATCCTAGATTAATTAAACGTGCAGTTCTTGCTATTCAATCTCATTCTCGAATTCCTAAAGGAACTGATCCACTAGCTGGAGAACGTGGAAGTACTGAATCTTGGAATACTGGCAGAGGTATTTCTAGAATTGGTCGTATCAAATCTCATAGTGGCCCAAAGGCAGGTAGTGCTGCAGGAGTTGGTGGTGTTACTGGAGGACGTAGTCCACATCCGCCTGTTAGTTCAAAGAATATTTATCAAAAATTAAATAAAAAAGAAAAGACCTCTTCTCTCATGTCTGCTATTTCTGCATCAATGAACCGTGAACTTGTAATAAATCGCGGTCATAAAATTGATAATCTCTTAAATCTTCCACTAGTAATTGATGATAATCTAGAATCGATGACTAGAACTAAAGATCTTCGACTTACTCTGATTAATCTAGGCCTTTCTGATGAACTTGAGCGTGTATCTAATGTTCGTCTTCGTTCTGGTAAATCTCGATTACGTGGACGTTCACGAAAAATCAAAAAAGGTCCTCTAATTGTCTGTTCTAAAGATTTAGGAATTGGAGATGCTTGTAAAAATATCTTAGGCGTTGATTTAGTAGAAGCAAAAAATCTTAATGTTTCTGATTTGGCTCCTGGCACGGAAGCAGGTAGACTTGTTATTTGGACTAAGAGTTCTTTTTCTAATTTATCTAGTAATCTCTTAAAAGCGGTGGAAATTAATGCGTCCTGATCAAGCTTCATCTATAATTATTCGACCTTATGTCACGGAAAATACATTTGACCGTATTGAAAAAGAGAATAAACTGGTTTTTATTGTCAGCGAAGATGCCACCAAAAACACTATAAAACAAGCTCTTAGTATCTTATATGAGGTTAAAGTGAAAGCAGTTAATACAACACAAACCATTCAAGGAAAGAAGGCTTTTGTTACTTTTGATGATGATTATTCAGCCTTAGATCTTGCTACAAAATTAGGTGTTATGTAAGAAAATGGGTAAAAGAATTCTTGTTCAACGTCGTGGCGATGGCGGTATGCGGTATAGAAGCCATAATAAAGGTAAAATTGCTCCTGCATCGTATCCATTTTTAGATCCATCAAACACTACTAGTGGTATAGTGAAAGACTTACTCCACGAACGTGGTCGTTCTGTTCCTCTTGCTAAAGTAGTATTTGGTAATAAAACATCTTACCTTCCTGCCGTTCATGGACTTAAAGTAAATCAAGAAATTTCAATCGGTTCTAATTCTGAAATTCAAAATGGAAATATTCTTCCACTAAGTGATATACCTGAAGGAACTTCTATTTGTAACATTGAACGAACATATGGAGATGGTGGAAAAATTGCTAAAAGTGCAGGTACTTCTGCATTACTTTATAGTAAAACATCTTCAGGTTCTATAGTTCGTTTACGTTCTGGTAAAAGTATTCTTATTCAACAAAATTGTCGTGCTACTATTGGTGCACTAGCTGGTGCAGGTTTCAAAGAAAAACCATTTCTGAAAGCTGGTAACAAAGCACATTACGCTAAAGCCTATGGAATTTTACATCCTAAAGTTCGTGGTGTAGCTATGGGTTCACATTACCATCCCTTTGGCGGCGGTAGACATCAAAGCCCTCATCAAAGTACATCAACTTCTCGAAATGCACCTCCTGGTCGTAAAGTAGGTTCAATTGCTGCTAGTAAAACCGGTCCAGGTCGAGCAAGAAGAAAATCCAGGATTGCGGAGGTCTAATAAATGGCTAAAGAATTCAAATACCGAGGCCATTCAATGAAAGAACTACAAAGTATGTCTCTAGAAGAATTTTTGAAACTTGTTCCATCTCGTCAAAGACGTTCTTTAAGTCGTGGACTTTCTGATAATAAAAAGAAAATTCTATCACAAGTTGATGATTTGATCAATAATTCGTCTGATCAACCTATTCGTACTCATTCTCGTGATTTAATTTTATTACCCAAGATGTTAGGACTGACAATTCATGTATATACAGGAAAAGAATTTGTTCCTGTAGAAGTTAAACCCTCAATGATTGGTCATTATCTTGGAGAATATGCTATTACTAATAAAAAAGTACAACACGGAACACCTGGAATTGGTGCTTCCAAATCAAGTCTATATGTCCCACTGAAGTAGGTCTTAGAAATTGCAAAAACTTATATTTTTATTAAATAATTTTTAAATTCTATAATTGAGGTTAAGATAGAAAAATGCCTAAGTTTGGATATAGTTTCAAGGATTATGACCCAGTTGTACATGCACGTGCCTCTGGTCGGGAAATCAATATGAGCCCAAAGGCCGCTCGTGAAGTTTGTAATACTATTAAAGGAAAAAAACTTTCTGATGCAATTAGTCTACTTGAAGATGTTGTATCTTTAAATAAATCTATTCCATTTCGCCGACATAAAAAAGAAGTAGCTCATAGACGTTCTACTGATAAATTTCATGCTGGCCGATATCCTGTTAAAGTCGCTAAACATATCTCTCTTATACTTAATGAAGTTGAATCTAATGCCGATTTCAAAGGTCTAGATGTTTCGAATATTCGTATTATACACGCTGCTACACACCGCGGACGTACTATTCCTGGTTATATTCCTCGTGCTATGGGACGTAGTTCACCTATGAATCATGAATTGGTTCATATAGAAATAATTGCAGGTTGATTAAACTATGGAAAAATCTCAAACATCTATGATTAAAAAAGTATTAGCAAAGAATTCAAGTCTTACTGCTCTGAATGATTTCCTTAAAGCTCAATTACAGGAAGCTGGTTATTCTGCAGTTGATATTGTTAAAACCCCTGTTGGTACTACATTAAATTTATTTGTAAATAAACCCGGACTTGTAATTGGACGAAGAGGTTCTGGTATACGTTCACTTACTGAAGCACTAGAAACAAAATTTGATATTACTAATCCACAAATATCTGTTACAGAAGTTAAAATTCCCGAACTTAATGCACAGATTATGGCTAGTAGACTTGCATCATCTGTTCAACGCGGTCAACCAATCAGGAGAGCTGCTAATTGGACAATGAGAATGATTATGAATAATGGTGCACGCGGTGTGGAAATACAAGTTGCTGGAAAAATGCGAAGTGATCGAGCAAGTTTTGAAAAATTTAAATCTGGCGTAGTTCCAAAAGCAGGTTTTACTGCTTCACAATCTGTAGATGTTGCATCATGCGAATCATTATTGAAAGTTGGACTAATTGGAATCAAAGTATTCATTGCATTACCTGATAAACATATTTCAGAATTTAAGCATCTTACCCATAAAACTAAAGATGCTAATACCACTGTAACTACCGAAGCACCAGCCGAAGCACCAGCCGAAGCACCAGCCGAAGCACCAGCCGAAGCACCAGCCGAAGATTCATCTGATGAATCTGAAACTAAGGAATGATTGAACTATGGCTAAAAATAACATTCAAAATTATCGTAATATGTCTGAAGAAGAGTTACTTGAAAAACTTAGTAATCTAAAAATTGAACACTCTCAAATAAAATCTAATATAAAAAGAGGTCTAATTAAAGAAAACCAGGGTAAAATTCGCCCTGTGAAAAAAGAAGTTGCTCGTATTCTTACTGTGTTAAATCAATTAAGGAGTAGTAAAACTTGAATAACTTACATGATTTAAAATTTAACGAACTTACTGGCAGAACACTTACTGTTCTCTCATCTACTGATTCTTCTCTTAATGGTGTTAGTGGTCTTGTAATAAATGAAACAAAAAACACCTTTCATATTTTGAATAATCAACGTAAAAAAATTATACCAAAATCTAATTGCATCTTTAATTTTAATGATAATTCTGAATCTATAAATGGTTCAATATTAATTGGAAGACCTCAAAATCGTTTAGCAAAGGTGAGAAAACTATGAAAAATATTGGATTAAACGTAGAAAAACCTAGTACTGATTGCGATGATCATCATTGTCCATTCCATGGACAAATCTCTATCCGAGGTAAACTAATTCAAGCAAAACTTATTAAAACTCGTGCACGTCGAACTGCAGTTGTTAGAATTGAATTCTTTCACTATGTAAAAAAATATATGCGATACGAAAAACGTAGAAGAAATATTATTGCGCATATTTCACCATGTCTTGACGTTAAAGAAAATGAAATTGTAACTATCGGTGAATGCAGACCTCTTTCTAAAAGTGTCTCTTTTGTTGTTCTCGGGAGGGTTAATTAGTAATGCCTGCTAAAGCCAAAGTTCAAGTTGCATCAAGACGATATATTACTCGAGCTTTACCTGTTGGTGCTACAATTACATGTGCAGATAACAGTGGAGCAAGGACTTTAAAAATTGTTATGGTTCAAGGATGGAAAGGTCGTTTAAGTAGGCTACCTGCTGCTACATTGGGAGACCAAGTTACTGTTGTAGTAGAGAAAGGACCTCCTGAATTACAAAAACAAACATTCCCTGCTGTTATTATTCGTCAAAAATATCCTGTTCGCCGTCCCAATGGTGTAAGAATTTCATTTGAAGATAATGCCGCTGTAATAATTACTCCTGAGGGTGAAATGAAAGGAACTGATATCAAAGGCCCTGTTGCCTCTGAAGCTGCTGAAAGATGGCCGCGTGTCTCAAACGCTGCAGGTACAATTGTTTAGGTGATTATGTTATGGTAAAACGATCAAAAATTATGAAAGAATACTATAATTCACCTCAACACGTAGTCTCTAAACGTCTTAGTGCTCCTTTGTCCGACTCTCTTCGTTCACAATATAATACAAAATCTGTTCGATTAAGGAAAAATGATGTTGTAAAAATTCTTCGAGGTGAATACAAAAATCTTGATGGAAAAATTACACATGTTTATATTAATGAAGGTATGATTTCTGTAGATGGTATTACAAGAGAAAAACTTGCAGGTGGAACTACACCTGTGAAGATACATGCTTCCAATGTCATTATTACTTCATTGGATCTTAAAGATTCTAAAAGGAAAACAAAATTAGAAAAGGTGAAATAGATGGGGAAAAAAGCAGGTTCTAAAATATTAAAACGTACAATGTCTCCAAGTTTCTGGCAAATAGAGAGAAAAAACAAACGCTTTGTTACTAAACCTAGTTCTGGTTCTCATCCGTCTAAACAAAGTATTCCTCTTACTGTATTACTTCGTGATATTCTTAAACTCACTAAAACATATTCTGAGACTAAAATTATTATTCGAGAAGGACAAGTAAAAGTCGATTCTCGTATAAGAAAAGATCCAAATTATCCTGTTGGTTTGATGGATGTTGTTGAAATTATAAAAACTGATTCAATTTATAGATTAGTTCCATCTAAAAAATTTCTTTCTCCTATTATAATTCCTGATAATGAAAAAGACGTTAAATTATGTAAAGTAGTCAATAAGTCATCTGTTGACAAAGAGACTTTTCAATATTCGTTCCATGATGGACGTACAATGAATATTGCTTCTTCTACTAACGTTCCTGTTGGATCAACCTTTAAAATTTCATTACCATCACAAAAAGTTGAAAAAATTATTGAAATAAAAGTCAATAATCTTGTTGTTTTAACTGGTGGACAAAATAAAGGATTGATTGGAACAATTAAAGATATTAAAGAATCCTCATTTTCCCGTCCTAGAATGATTGATATTGATGCTGATAATCGAGCTATAGAAGTTAAAGCTGACCTTGTTATGACCATTGGCGAAAAAACTTCTGAATTAACTCTGAAGGGAGATGAATAATATGGCTAATCCAATTGATCAAGTAAAACTTAGTAAATTAGTAATTAATATTGGAGTCGGAAAATCCGGTGAACCCCTTGAACAAGCTAAAAGAATCATTCTAGAAATATGCGATCAAACTCCTGTTACTACTTATGCTAAAAAATCTTATCGAGAACTTGGAGTTCAAAAGAATTCCCCTATTGGTGTAAAAACTACTCTTCGAAAAGAAATTGCTGCAGAAACTCTCAAAAAGTTACTTATCGCTCGTGGCAATAAAGTTTCTAAACGCTCTTTTGATTTAACTGGAAACTTTTCATTTGGTGTTAAAGAACATATAGAAATTCCAGGTACAAAATATGATCCACAATTGGGAATCTGGGGAATGGATGTCTCTGTATCCTTAGAAAAAATTGGTTATGGTGTAAAAAGAAGACAAGTTAGACCTAGTATTGTTGGAAAAAGACAACAAGTTAGTCAAGAAGAAGCAATTAATTTTGCAAAAGAAAATTTCGGAATTATTGTGGAGGAATAAATATGGCTATAAAAATTAAACAAAGATATCCTACTTGGCGCAATAAAGACGGTTCAGTTAGAAAATTTGGTAAAGGCGCACGTACGTGTGTTCGTTGTGGCAGATATTCAGGAATAATTCAAAAGTACGGGCTTAATCTCTGTAGACAATGCTTTAGAGAACAAGCTTCTAAAATAGGATTTCGTAAATACGATTAGGTGATATTGATGCCCGCACAAAATACCCTCGCTAACCTCTTTTCAAACCTTCAGAATGCTGAACTAAGAAATAAACATGAATGTTTAGTCATTCCTTCTTCAAAACTAATTATTGACACATTGAATACTATGAAACAAAATAACTATATTGGTGAATTTGAAGTGATTGATGATAAGTTGGGTGGTAAAATTCGAATACAATTACTTGGTAAAATTAATCGATGTGGTATTGTTTCTCCACGATTTTCTGTCTCTAAATCTGATTATTCTCTCTGGGAAAGACGTTTTCTACCTGCAGTCGGAATTGGTATCTTATTAGTTTCTACATCTAAAGGAGTTATGACTCACGTAGATGCAGAAAAATTAAATGAAGGAGGAAGGTTATTGGGATATGTCTACTGATCGTAATTCGCTAATTCGGGAAATTATTCTACCTGATGGAGTTAGTGCTCAATTCGTTGATGATTTGTTTACTATTACTGGTCCATTAGGATCTACTTCTAAAGATTTCCGATTAATCCGCGCTAATTTAAAAGTTGATTCAAATAAAATAATTATAGAATCTCTTGGTTCAAGAAAGAAGCAACGAGCTACTTTTGGTACTACTGTAGCTCATATCAATAATCTGATTGTTGGTGTGACTGAAGGATATACATACAAACTTAAAACTGCATTTGCACACTTTCCGCTTACTGTAAAAACAGAATCTGATAAAATAGTTGTTGAAAACTTTTATGGCGAACGTGGTAATCGCATTGCAAAAATTATAGGAAGTTCTAGTGTATCAGTTAAAGGAGATGATGTTATCATCTCTGGAATTAATATAGAAGATGTTTCTCAAACTGCAGCTAATCTTGAACAATCAACTCGTATAAAAAATAAAGATTTACGTGTTTATCTAGATGGAATATATCTCTTTGAAAAAGGACGTGGTAAAGAATGAGCCAAGACAACAACAATATTCCTGATACAAAACCTGTTTCACCTGATGATTCTGAATCTAAACCTAAAGCTGCTCCAAAGAAGACAACTGCTAAGAAAGCTACT
>CEUS01101094.1_pt1 | contig 19106 bp, 18 predicted proteins | sample 427031 | NCBI WGS metagenome assembly CEUS01 (sample SAMEA2622837, study PRJEB7988) | marine metagenome | biome: marine biome (ENVO:00000447); feature: marine epipelagic mixed layer (ENVO:xxxxxxxxx); material: "saline water (ENVO:00002010), including plankton (ENVO:xxxxxxxx)" | depth 140 m | reverse complement strand
TTGTCGAACTATTTGATGCACTATTCCATACAATGATGCGGCTTACATCAGGAATAATAAAATTCTTGCCAATTGGTGTTTTCGCGCTTATCACGAGAATGGTGGCTACTACAGGTTTTGAAGCATTCCAGTCACTTGCACTATACGCCTTAACCATAGCTAGTGGCTTAACTATCCATCTTTTGGTGAGTTTGCCAATCTTGTTAATTATTCTCGGCCGGATTTCTCCACGAATTCATTTTGCTAACATGCGAGAACCACTTTTGATTGCATTTTCAACAAGTTCGTCTGGTGCTACTCTCCCGGTAACCATGAACGCTGTCGAGAACAAAGTTGGAACCTCGAACAGAGTTGCTTCCTTCGTGCTTCCTATGGGAGCGACGGTCAACATGGATGGCACCGCAGTATTTGAATGTGCCGGTGCTCTGTTTATAGCTCAGATGCTTGGTTTCGACCTCACGATTGCACAGCAAGCCGTGGTAGTGTTAACTGCTTTGCTAGCATCTATAGGTGCTGCCGCGGTACCTTCGGCAGGCCTGGTGGTAATATTTGTGGTGCTAGAGGCTATAGGTCTGCAGGGCCAAGCTGTGAACGTTATAGTTGGATCAATGCTTGCCATAGATCGACCACTTGATATGTATCGTACAGCTGTGAACGTTTTCAGTGATTCGTGTGGTGCGGCTATTATTGCACGGTCTGAAGGTGAGATGGAAGTAGATACGGGTATTAGATAGGGCAACGGTACTGTAGATCAGGTTTTAGAAGGTGATGCTATCACAAGGGCAAGGGTGAAGTAAGGATTGGAAGAGAGAAAGGATCTGTATAAGCTAGCGGACACAATTATTTCACAGTGTCCCTTAAAATCAGATATTGGCCTGTGTTTGGGTGAATCTTGTGAAGGTCGTCCTATTTATGGATTTTGCTTAGGATCTGGACCTCTACGTATCAGCATAATCAGTGGTTGTCATGCAGACGAGCCGGTAGGGTCTCTTTTGCTTACCAGGTTGGTCAAGTTCCTAGGATCATTGGAATCCGACCACTCGTTACTTACTCATTACCAGTGGTGGATTGTACCCCATATTAATCCTGATGGCCAGGAGCGTAACAAGGGATGGCAAGATGTTGGCGATGGTATAGGGTTAGCAGATGTCTATGATCCAGCGCTTTATTTTTCCCATGTAAAAAGAGAATTACCAGGGCAAGATCTGGAGTTCGGTTTTCCAAGATCCAAAGATGACCCTGGAGTTAGGCCCGAGAGTAGAGCAGTGGAGGAATGGTGGAGAAATGCTGATGGGCCTTTTCATATTCATGCTACTCTTCACGGTATAGCTTTAGCTGGTGGTCCTTGGTTTCTATTAGAACCCGAATGGTTAGAAAGAGTCGAGCACGTGAAGTCTTGCTGTGCTGAAGAGACGAGTAACTTAGGTTATGTTTTGCATGATGTAGATAGAAAAGGCGATAAAGGTTTCCATAGGATTGCCCCTGGTTTTTGTACTAGACCGAGTTCTATGGAGATGCAAGATTATTTTCTGACCATTGGAGATGAAGATACGGCTACTCTTTTTCGGCCAAATTCGATGGAAAGCATTCGTTCCCTTGGCGGTGACCCTCTAACTTTAGTGAGTGAAATGCCTCTTTTTATAACACCAGGAGTGGGAAAGGTGCTTGGTCCTCCAGATCCAGTGGCAGAGAAATGGAAGCACCTTCGCGCTCATTGGGAATTATTGCTAAGAGGGGGTATTCCCCTTTCCGAAGAAAAGCGTGAGTTGATTTCTAAAGAGATTAGAAATAGCGGCCTGAAACCTATGCCTATAATTGACCAGATGCGGCTTCAATGGCGATTAGTAAGTGCAGGAATCGAACAGGTGATTATTAATAATGGAACTTAAGCTCACTGCTTCAGATTCAGATCTCTTAGCGGGTGAAAGTGGGGAAGGGGCACGTTTGGCCATGTCTATTTTAGTGCGTGTGGCTGAGGTGCAAGAAGCAGAACAGTTTATTCCGGTGAAATCTGCTCATATCGACAGTTCTCTCTATATGGGAGATGCTACTCTCGATTACGCTGAGCATCTTGTTCGATTGGGGGCTGAAGTTGCTGTGCCTTCTACGCTTAATGTGGCTGGTGTTGACCCTCACGGATGGAAAGATTGGGCAGTTCCGCCCAAATGGGCTGAGAAAGCACATCGGCAGATGGTTGCCTATCAGAGTATGGGATGTATTCCATCCTGGACTTGTGCACCATACCAGACTGATGAAGCACGACCTGGATTCGGAGATCAAATAGCTTGGGGGGAATCCAGTGCTGTTGTGTTCGCAAACTCAGTCTTAGGAGCTAGAACTGAACGATATCCAGATCTACTTGATATTTGTGCCGCCATTACCGGGCGCGTGCCCTTTGTTGGATTACATTTGACCGAAAATCGAGCAGGGAAAATATTGTTCCGTTGCCATGGCATTAAATCCTCCTTGCTCGCTTCAGATGAACTATATCCAGTCTTAGGACATTTGGTGGGCAAGATAGCCGGCAATAGGGTTGTTGTGTTAGACAATTTGGATGTTGAACCTTCAGAAGATCAGCTCAAGGCTTTTGGAGCAGCTACTGCCTCATCGGGGTCAGTAGCTCTTTTTCACTGGGTAGGAATTACACCTGAAGCTCCAAGCCTGAATGATGCCGTTCAGGGCAGAAGTCCTGAAGAAGTTCACGAGGTTACCATGGATGATCTCAGGGCTTCTCGAGATGAACTTTCAATCTCAAAAGGAGAGCAGATAGATATGGTGGTTCTTGGCTCTCCTCATTTTTCGTTAGAAGAGTTCAAAGTTTTAGTACCTCTTCTTGAAGGCCGTAAAAGACATTCTGATGTACGTTTTTTGATCACTACAGGACGGGGTGTGAAGCTTATAGCTCAAGAAATTGGCCTTCTAGATTCAATCCATTCTTTCGGAGGAGAAGTCACTGTAGACACCTGTATACTTACTAGTCCCATGCTACCCAATGAAATAAAAACTCTAATGACTAACTCTGCAAAGTATGCTTACTATACTCCAGGCATACTGGGTAGAGATATGTTTTTTGGTTCTACTAAAGACTGTGTGGAGTCTGCGGTTCTAGGTCGGATAGTCCGAGACGACAGCCTATGGTACTAAACAGCTGTGCCTTAATATCGGGTGATGCCAGAGGGAGTCTTCTGGTATCTCAAGAACCTCTGAGTTTCTGGGGCGGATATGATTCTGATACCGGAGAAGTGGTCGATCGTCGTCACCCACTTTCAGGAGAAAACGCATCAGGTCGGATCCTAGCTATTCCAGGCACACGAGGATCTAGCACTACTACGGCTGTATTACTTGAATCTGTTCGCCGAGGAACGGCACCGTCAGCGATTCTGACTTCAGATGTTGATACTTTCTTAGCCTTAGCATTTATCGTAGCAGAGGAAATGTACGGCAAATCTCCTCCACTTCTTGTTCTTAGAAAAGAAGATTTCGTAAGACTAGTTAGCGGTCATTATGCGATAATTAAGTCTGATGGAACTGTAATAATTGAGGATGATAGTTCTGTTTAATTGCAATGATTAATTTTGATGTTGTCTCAATATTTCAGACTTCACCAATGCTCTCCAGACTGCTGTTGGTATAGTGGCGATGGGGAATATGATGAGTGCCAGGCCGATGTCGGGATAAAGCTCAATAAGTTTTGCTATAGACATTTTTGCTATTCCGAGGATTACAACTAAGGGGATTGTTACAGTAATCATTAAATCTAGAATCAGGCGACCGACAATCGGCAGAGTGTGTGCAGTGGCCCTGGGAGAGCCGATCTTTCTCCAACGCTGATACCAACGGACAGGCTTGATTGCCTCTGTAATGACAAATATTAACAGTGCTATATGTAATATTCTTTCCCACGGAAATAATTTTCCTTGAGTTCCTCCAATAATTCTATTGACAGTGCCGTAAAGCACTACATTAGCAGCACTGGAGCCCAATCCTCCTGTGCGGTTGGCGAGGACGATGATCCCTATTTTTTTATCTGGGATTATTCCTAGAAGGGCGTGAAATCCTAAACTGACTCCTTCTTTATACCAAGCTTTATTTCTTGATCCGGGCACGGAATTCCATGTATGATCTTTTTCATGGGAGATTATCTGGTTAGCAAAAGACGCCCTGTCATGCCATGGTAGGGTTTCGGTTTCTAAGGATGACAGCAACCTGTTTTTACTGGTAATATCTTCATTAAGCAATAGAGATAAGAATCTTCCAAGCTCGGAAGCACTTAAAGCCAAGTGAACATCAGATGCCCTTATTTTTTCAGGGGTGAGTTCTTTATTAGCGATAGGCCATCCGAACAAGTAGTTGTGTCCCGTTGCCACATCCCTACCTAACAAAGATTCATCGTAAGTGTATGGATTTTTGATCCCCAAAGGCTCAAAGACACGTTCTAACATATATTGTTGGTACGACTTATTAGATACGGACTCTAGTACCATTCTCAGGATCATGTAGTTTAGTCCGGACACCTCTGTCTTTGTTCCGGGATCGTGTATGAAATCGATGTATTTAAAGCTTCTCTCCAACTGAACTCTGCGACTGAAGAAGCTAATTGACGAAAGTCCGCTTCGGTGGGTTAAAAGGTTGCGAATAGTCAAAAGTTTGGTGCGACTCTGATCACTTAAATCCAGGGCAGAGAGGTATTGGCTGACGGGTGTGTCCATATCTATTATTCCGTCATCCACAAGTTGCATGACAGCAAAGGCAGTTAGGATTTCGGAGATTGAACCGATGTGAAAACTCTGGTTACTTATTTGAGCATTTGTGGCACCTTTGCTTTTCAGGCCCCCGAAAACACTATTTGTCCTAATTTCAGTTTGATATAGAAAGCCTCTCTCGCCAACCACAGCTACCGCTACATCCGGAAGCTGTCCGATCTTTGATGTCGATTCTATGTACTTAGATAAATTAGTAGTATCAAAGCTTGAAGGTGCTTGACCATTCACTCCGATGGGTGTCAGTACCAGAAGATAGGAAAGGAGTAGCGTTCTCATTTTTTATAAGGGTATAGGACTATGATTTGGCAGGACAAAACTAGAAAGGTTAGGTAGACGATACTCAAGAGTTAAGAGAAGTGCTATGTTGCTCGTCTTATTAAGACTCTTGAATATCGGGTGGCCAACAAGTATCTCTTTCTGCTTGCGAGTATAAATGCCTTTTAATCTATTCCAACTTCCTATTTTTGTTAGCTCTCTGAATTTGACCCCAAGTACTTAATAATGGAAACCAAGAGACCTACTAACCCGGTTGCAGAAGAAATTCTCGGAGGTTATTTCCCCGTTCTTGACCATGGATTTGTAGCTTTAGTTGATTACATGGGGACTGACGAAGACATAGAGCGAGCTGCTCGGGTTAGCTATGGTTATGGAACCCGTAAGGTGAGCCAAACTCGTGGGCTGATTCGCTATTTGCGCAGGCATTACCATACGACTCCCAGTGAAATGGTAGAGCTGAAATTCCATTGTGCAATGCCCATGTTCATAGCACGCCAGTGGATTAGACATCGCACAGCCTCTGTCAACGAATACAGTGGGCGTTATTCACTTATGCCTCTTCTCTTCTATAAGCCAGATCCAGAGAACTTTGGATTCCAGAGTGCCGATAATCATCAGGGCCGAAAGTCTGAACAGGTTCCTGGGGAAATTTATGAGAAAGCAGCAGAGTACTGGGATAGGGTTCGTTCGGAGGCCTCTGAAGGTTACCGGTGGATGGTAGCGGAAGAAGTAGCTCGAGAGCTTGCTCGCATAGACCTACCCCTGTCCACTTATACTCAATGGTATTGGAAGATAGACCTACACAATCTTTTTCATTTTCTAACACTTAGAATAGATCCACATGCACAGTGGGAGATTCAAGAGTTTGCAAAAGTGATGGCAGGTATTTTGAAGCGTGTAGCTCCTCTAAGTTACGAAGCATGGTTGGATTACAACGTTGGTGCTCAACCTATGAGCAGGGCTGAGATGGATGCTCTACGTTATTTTCTTGAGGGCGATCAAGATGGTGTTAGGATCAAGCCAAATAATACCGGTCTCACGAGTTCTGAGTTAAAGGATATGGGGCTTTCTGGTAGGGAGGTCAGAGAATTGATAGATAAACTAGAACCCCAAGAAATTACTGATTATGATCTAGATCTCTCAACAATGCGTAAGGCCGAAGATGTTGCTTTAGAGATGGAAGAAGCAGTTCCTGGATCCTTTGAGTAAACAAGATAAAAAATGCTGAGGAAGACACGAACAGTTTTGGTAATACTTGTCCAGGATGTTTTTCTTAAATAGTTATGATGTCAGAAACACCTTCCCATCAATACGATTCCCGTTCAGGGGCACGTCATACTCTCATAGCCCTAGTCGTTACAATCATTATGCTTTTCTTGGGATCGTTGATATTTATGATTTTGGAGGGTGGAGATCGGATACCTGAAGGAAGATTGGTGTTGGCAGTATTCCCTTTTCAAAGCTCGACTCTTGATTCCAATCGTTACAATGGTTTTGGTGAAGGCCTGGCTTCTTATTTTGGTCGCATCGATCCAAAAGAGCTAAGTGTTTTCGGGCCTGCTAGCACGGCACGTCATGTTTATCCAGGTGGTAATAATCCTGTGAGGGCAGGAAGAAAACTTGAAGCAGATATCATTCTTGTAGGGCATGAAGAACATCGTGATTCTGGAGTTATGTTGATAGCTGAATTATTTCAGGTCGAGAGCGGAAACCTCCTTTGGAGCAAAGAATTTTCTGTGAATGAGAAGGAAGACCTGCGCATCTTACAAACTCTTATAGGTACAGAGGTTACTGAAATCTTAGACCTTCCCCGTTAAGACCTTTCCTGAGTATCTCTGTTTTCAGGATACCCATACTGTTTTTACGTTAACAAACTCTCGAATCCCTAGGGGGGATAGCTCTCGGCCGTATCCACTCTGTTTTATTCCTCCAAAAGGGAGTCGCGGATCAGATCGGGGAAATGCATTAACGAAACATATACCCGCATCTAGCCATTCGGCAGCTATACGTTCTCCTTTTTCTACATTTGCCGTGTATACAGAAGCACCTAAACCATAAGCTGTATCATTGGCAACTCGCAGTGCCTCTGTTTCATTAGGAACATTTATAATAGATGCTACTGGTCCAAATAACTCTTCTTCGTAAGCTGGCATTCCGGGGCCCACATTGGTTAGCACAGTAGGAGGATAGAAGAAGCCAGGGGGATCGAGTAATTTGCCACCCAAAAGCTTTTGGGCACCCATAGATACACTTTCGCTTACCTGTCTATGTAGATTCTCCCTGAGGTCAGAACGGGCTATGGGTCCTAAACTGGTTGCGGGTTCCATTGGATCACCCATAATAGCTTGAGACATTCCTTTAACAACCAGTTCTTCGAACTGGTTACGCACCTCATCTACCACAATTAGTCTTTTGGCTGCTATACAGCTCTGTCCAGAATTTGTGAGACGACTCGTGATGCATTCAGTGGCAGCATGAGCCACATCAGCGTCCGCTAAAATTACACTGGGATCATTTCCTCCGAGTTCCAGGACTGTCTTTTTTATACTTGATCCTGCCTCTAAAGCAACAGCCTTTCCTGCCCTAGTGCTTCCAGTAAGTGTGACTCCCTTAATACGATCGTCACGAATGATTGATGCTACTGTGGGTACATCCACCACTACAATACGAAAGACGTTATCTGGATAACCTGCAGCCAGGAACAATTCTTCAAGCGCCATGGCACATCCCGTAACATTGGGCGAATGTTTTAGGATAGAGGTGTTGCCTGCGGTTAAAGTTGGAACTGCAAAGCGTATGACTTGCCAGAAAGGGAAGTTCCATGGCATGATGCCGAGTATTGCCCCTAGAGGTTGATAGGTCACGAAACTTCGAGAAGCGTCTGACTTAATCATTTGATCGGCCAGCAATTCAGTAGCGCTATCTGCGTAGTAGTCGCAAACCCATCTACATTTCTCAATCTCACTCAAACCATCAGAAAAGGGTTTCCCCATTTCTTTGCTCATCAGCTCGGCGTATTCGGCTTTATTTGCATCCAGAAGGCTAGCCAGGATTATTAGGTGCTCCACTCGGTCTTTGAGATTTGTACGGCGCCATATCTGAAATGCCGAATCTGCTTTGTTAAGGATGTCCTCAACCTGTGAATTCGACATTTCAGGGTAATCTGCCAGTGTTTGGCCAGTGGTAGGGTTTACGGTCGTTATAGTCACAAGATTAGAGTTATAGGGTTGATGGTATTATCTATCATTCTTCGACGACAGTTACATTTGCTGTTCCAGCGGTAACTAACACTCCCGGTATACGGGCGTCAATAATTGCACCACCAACGGATACGGCTGTCACTAGGCCGTTAGAATTTACGGTGGCAACTGGCTCGTTGAAACTGCTCCAAACAAAGGTTGCACTGTTTACGATTTCTCCATTGACGTCTATAGCACTGGCTGAGAGTTGTACGGTGTTGCCAATTCCTACAATGGTAGGTGAGGGTGGGGTAACAGCGATCACGGCTATGACCCGATCATCGATGTCCGAAGTGGAGTTGCCTGTACAAGACACTAATATCATGAGCATTATAAAAAAATTAATCCTTTTAAGTTTTCCTGCTCTCATGAGGGCGTGCTCCTGATGTTTTAGTATGTAGGACTCTAGCTTAGTTAGGGATTCATTCTAGCAAACATTCTCCCTAGGCCGCCAGTAGGATTTAGGGTCTGGGATAACATTATGATATAGTTGAGAAAGATGGTTTGTTAAGTTGGTCCTTATTGCGTGTGTCCATAGCACTCTAGATCTTTATCGAATGCAAATTAGCTACTTAGATGGTCCACGTCTCCGAAAAGCCCTTTTAGCCGGGTGCCAATGGGCACAACAGCATCGTCGTGAGCTCAACAGGATTAATGTATTTCCGGTTGCTGATGGAGACACGGGAACCAATTTATCTTTAACTGTGAAGGCTATAGAGGATCATTTACAGGATAACAGTGACAGTGCTGTAGGATCTGTAGCTAATCAAGCGGCAGACGCCGCTATTTTAGGGGCTCGTGGCAACTGTGGCATGATGCTATCCCATTTCCTTCTAGGCTTTGCCAATAGACTCAAGGACCAAGAGCGTATCGATGCTGAAGAGTTTGGCATCGCTCTCTCGAGTGGGGTGGATAATCTGTATAGGGCTATTGAGCAGCCAGTAGAGGGAACCATTCTTACTGTTATACGTGAGACTGCCCAAGCTGTACATCAATCTCAAATGGCTGATTTCGCTCTTTTGGTGGAGCATATGTTGGAAAGAGCTAATGATTCTTTAGCACGTACCCCAACTCTATTGCCTGTTCTCAAGTCTGCAGGAGTGGTAGATGCAGGTGCTAAAGCGTTCGTTAGTCTCCTGGAGGGTATAGTTCTTTTTCTAAATGGAGATTCGCTGACCTCCAACGAAAACTTAAGTGCCAAACCGTTATCTACGGTTATGGTGGAATGCACCGATGTGGAGGAGAAATATCGTTTTTGTACTGAGGCGCTGGTACGCGGGGAAAGCTTGCCCACGCAGCAAGAGGTGCGCGAAAAGTTACGTAATTACGGTGACTCTTTGATAGTTATTAATTCGGGCGAAGTGCTCAAAATGCACATACATACTGACCGTCCTGATGAAGTTTTCTCATACCTCAGGAGTTTAGGTAATTTGGTGACCCACAAGGCGGAAGATATGAATGTCCAAAAAGCTGTTATGGGTCGCTCTGGAGGGTCACATTTGTCTATAGTTCGTCGTCCTGTTGGTATTGTAACAGACAGTGCTGCCGACCTTTCTGAAGAGGTCATACGAGCTCATGGCATCCAGGTTGTACCTCAAATCCTTATTGAAGGAGACGTATCTTATCGGGATGGAATTGATATTTCGGCAGAACAGTTTCACAAAATGCTCTCAACTCAAGTTTCCCTACCTACTACGTCACAACCTTCACCCGGTGCTTTTCTCGGAGGGTTCACAAGAGCTGCCGAAGATGCTGAACAGCTAGTCGGTGTGGTTCTGAGCTCAGGTCTTTCGGGGACCTTCACGGCTGCGGAGACCGCTATTTCAACTGAAGATTCTCCTTCAGTAGCACTTATGGATTCTCGAGGAATATCTCTACTTCAAGGCCTTCTTGTATTGAAGGCCGCTGAGCTTGCAGAGATAGGTAAGAGGCCAGCTGAGATTGTTGCTGAACTGAATCGTATCCGTGCTCAATCTGGTATTTTCTTAACAGTAGATACATTCGAACGACTTTTAGCATCCGGTAGGGTTGAGAAAGAACAGGCTTTCTTTGGCAAATTGTTTAACCTGAAACCTATTTTAGCATTAGATATTGATGGCAAAGTGATTACCAAGGGGAAGGTTCTTGGTCGCAAACGTGTATTAACAAAAATTCTAAATCTATTGGCTGAGGAAATAGGGGCTTATCCCCAAAAAATTCGTTTTGGTATTTCACACGTGGGTGCTCCCCATATAATACCTGACGTTCGGGAAAGACTAATCCAAATATATGGAGACGTGGAGATTCTGAGTGCACCAGCTACCCCGGTTATATCAACTCATTTAGGGACAGGAGCATGGGCGCTTGCATATATGCTGGAAGATTAAGCTAAATACGCTCAATCCACTTCGTGACATTTACTACTTGAAATATACCTTGTCCTAGTTCTAGGGCAGGGCTTCCCCAATGGCTACGATAGCATTCATCGGAACTAGATGGAGATCGTCTTCTACGAGACGTGCTGCCTCATGGAGAATGATGACTAAGGTGCCAGGTGTCATCCCTTCATCTTGTCCTGGAATGTTGTATTCGTCACTGGGTGTGTGAAGAACAATTTGGCCTCTGCGGAGAGTACGGTCAGCACAAGTTCCGACTAGGCGTACGGTTGCCCAGCCTGGGCGTGGAGACCAGACCATGTTAGTTGGAGTTCTCATTCGTTTTTCTTGCAACATAGAATATTCCTTATTCTCGTAACTGCTGATGTCCTGCAACAAGTAAATCATAAGTAGCTTGTTGTGCTGATGACAACTCAGGTGGCAGTCCCACTATAAGAGCTCGCACCTTACTATCTTTGGGAATGTGTAGTATGAGACTGCCCTGAGGAGATGGTGGTTTGTATTCATGGGTTTGCCCGGTCACATCAACCTCTACTGGCATACCTGGGACACTTAGTTGTGCTAAGAGACATCCGTATTCCTGCCAAGCGTTTAAAGGGTCTATTCTTTTTTCTACGATACAGGGTATTAGTTTTTCTTGGTAGTATTGGACTGCCTCACGATATGCATCAGGATCAGAAGTTTTAATATCGCTTAGACGTTTTCTATAGAAATCCCGAGGATCTTTGGCATTTGTTTGCTTAATCCTCTCTTCGAAGAGGTCAGTAGCTTTTTCCTGAAGAGTTTCGTACATGTATTTTATTTTATAAGTAGCTTGCTTTTCACTATTATGTTATACGTAATATCTGTAAACTAATATTTCAAATATATCATTCACCGCTTGCTATGGAATCAACAAACTCTTGATTTGAGTTGGTTTTTTTCATGCGGTTCAGAAGAAATTCTATAGCTTCTGTGGCAGGCATATCGGCAAGAAAGTTGCGGAGTAGGTATACGCGATTCAGTTCGTTTTCACCAAGGAGAAGCTCTTCTTTACGTGTTCCTGATTTATTGATATCAATGGCAGGGAATATCCTCTTATCGGATATATTACGGTCAAGGATTAATTCCATGTTACCAGTACCTTTGAATTCTTCGAAAATCACTTCATCCATACGGCTTCCAGTATCCACTAGGGCGGTAGCGATTATTGTTAAAGATCCTCCATCGTCAATGTTACGAGCAGAACCAAAGAAATGCTTAGGTTTATTGAGTGCGTTTGAATCCACGCCCCCAGAAAGGATCCTGCCTGAATGTGGCATGGTAGAATTATAAGCGCGTGCCAATCGTGTTATGGAGTCCAAAAGGATTACTACGTTTATTCGGTTCTCCACAAGTCGCTTTGCTTTTTCTAAAACCATTTCTGCTACTTGAACATGGCGCTTTGCAGGTTCATCAAATGTAGAAGATATGACTTCTCCAGTTACGTGTTCCTTCATATCTGCTACTTCTTCAGGACGTTCATCAATTAGTAATACAATAAGATGTACCTCTGGATGGTTATCTGTGATAGAATTGGCAATCTTTTGAAGGAGAACGGTCTTGCCTGCCTTAGGAGGTGACACTATCAGTCCACGTTGCCCCATTCCAATCGGTGCTACTAAGTCCATGATCCTCATGGAAAGATCTGCACCAGGATTCTCTAGAGTAATTTGATTTTCAGGGTAACTTGGTCTGAGATTCTCAAAAGAATTTCTTTTTTTAGATTTCTCGGGATCGTCATTATTAACGATTTCGATTTTTAACAATGCTAAGTAGCGCTCTCCCGATTTTGGAGGTCTTACTTGGCCTAAGACATAGTCTCCGGTTCTGAGGTCGAAACGCTTTATTTGCGTAGGGCTTACATAGATATCATCAGGTCCATTTAGGTAATTCCAGTCCTGTGATCTTAAAAAACCGTAGCCTTCGGGTAGTATCTCCAGTACGCCCCCTCCCCTAAGGATAACTTTGTTATCAATAAGGCCCTTCTCAATACGGAATATGAGATCTTGTTTTCGAAGTCCTGAATAGTTCGGGATACCAAGCTCTTCAGCTACTTCGTGAAGGTCTCCAACACTCTTACTCCTCAACTGCGCAATGTCCACTTATGCTCCGTATTGTAAGCTGCCTGAGTTCTTTTTAATGATAAGACAGATAATTGTTGGGTGGGCTATGATAAAAAATAAATAATTTGTGGGGAATTACATTTTGATACGGTGGGAGCTAAACTTCGAAACTCATTTGAAAAATCCAATAAATGCTAATCAAGCATTGTGATAGGGTCAAGGGAAAGCCATTTTGATATTTATAGCTTTTAAATGTTTTTAGAATTTTAAATGGTTCAATACAACATAACCAAAACAGAGTATAGTGCTGGCGGGGTAGTGGCACGCAGAATTGGAGATTTGATCAATTTTCTGATTATCAAAGATCCATACGGCAATTGGGGATTGCCTAAGGGCCATATAGAGAACGGAGAGTCCTCAGAAGAGGCAGCTATTCGTGAGGTTAGTGAAGAAACTGGACTATGTGAACTCAGTTTGGGCCCATCTCTCGGAACTATTGATTGGCATTTCCGGACAAATGAAAATTTAGTTCATAAGTTTTGTGAGTTTTTCTTCATTATATCAAGAAAAGGTGAAGCTAGGCCTCAACTTGAAGAAGCTATAACAGAATGTCTCTGGTTGCCTGTGCAGGATGCGATTGTAAATGTAACCTATGACAATGCACGCCAAGTCATGAAAAGAGCAGCCGAAATGGTTGAATCTGACGAAATCACTGTTCCGCTATGATTATCAGTATTCAGTTTAAGTTTATATAAGATTTACTTTGCCCATCGCTTCTTATTCCCCTGGTATTGGAGTTGCCACCAGAATCGCTGTTACAAGTAGGATTACCCACCCACCCACTAGTTCGATAGTCGCAATCAAAGGTAATCGAGCTGGTTCAGGAGATATTTGCACATAGTTACGTGATCGTTTCCAATTAAAAACTCCGCAACCCAGTACAATCAGCAGTGCTGCCAATTTTAAACTCAAACGCTGTCCGTAAGGTGAAATCCACATCGATGATATTTCATCCACGTGTACCCATGAGGCAAAAATTCCCGTGATGCCAATGGCAGCCGCAGAAGCTAGGGCCAGGGGTGAAAAAGATGTGACCCACCCGATGAGGTCATCTTTCGAGACACGGCTACCGCGCCATTTGGAAATTGTAATCGTTCCTACTATTACGAATAGTGTCCCAAGCCACACACCAGCAGCGGTAACGTGTATGAAATCTCCAATTACGAGAGCAACCGTCCAGTTCTCTGATCCATAAGCGTGACCAGAAAAGGCAGGAGTAATCGAGAGTACAGCGACTGCCAGTCCTGCTATAATCCAGGGCAGAGGTGATGTAACCTTGTGTCGTCGGCCAGCTACGATGAAGGCGAATAATGCGATGATGCCGAAAACAACTTGCCAGATCCATGCTTGTCCCCACGTGGTGCCCCCTACTAGCAACGAAAGATCGCTTGTCAATGAAGCATAAGGATCGCGAAATACCGCGAATTGAGATGCGAGCCTCGCCAGTGACCCTAGCAGTAGAATGCAAATCGCAAATATTCCAAAATAAGCGGTATCTACCACCCTATCAAAGGGATACTCTTCTTCAGATAGTTGTGTATGCGGCGAGTGTCGCGGAAGAATAAGAACACGAAATACGAGTGATCCAACAGCTGTGAGGAGGCCGGCAAAAACCATCCATCTCGATAGAACACCGAGCATATACCACATAGCGGCAGTCTTTAGTTACAGGAGAGAGACGACCGCATTAATTTGATCTTTCAGCTTGTAACTCGAACTTAAAATCACCGCGTACAACGTGGCCGTCCCGCGACATGGCACGCCATATGACCTGGTAGGTGCCGTATCCAAGACGTATTGGGATAGAGGCTGACACGATCTTGTCGTCGTCTGCCATCGCTGTTGTCTTGCCGATATCGATCGGATCAACATCGATCGGGAGAAGGCGTATGGATGTGCCTTTCATCTGCGGAGTTTGAGTAAATCGAAGTCGAATATGCTTGGGTGAATCCGTGATTTTCTCATCTGCTTTCGGCCATGACTCAGCCAAGGCAAGGTGCATTGGGTTTGCAGTCGCACCATTTGGAATCAGGGTTCCGAAGAGTAGTGATACTCCCAACAACCCGATGATTCCTGTAAGAGGTAATCTGGATGGCATATCACTCCCTATTACAAAAGATCGTCATGTGACAAGTTAAGTTATAAAAATAAAAAGAACGAGGGGTTGAGAATCCATAGTTTACTCAACCCCCCGAAAGCCTGCCAAGGGGGATCCATTGAAGCCCGGGGACACTATATGGTGACCTCCCTCCGAGTTCCGCCTTCCCCGAAGGGCATGGCGTAGTTCGGAAGAGCTAGTCCCAGCTTCAAGTATGTTGCCTCAATAGAAAAGCCCCTTAGCATGCTATTATCGAATGTAGGATGTGATGATAATGTCTGTCCAGTCAGACAAATATCCGTATTGAATTTTTCTTTAAATACGGAATGATCTTAAGAGAGTTAAATTTCGCAAATCGGATGTGATCGGGTCATCGTCCTTAGGGGTTTCTAAGATCTTAGGTGTCTTCTCGAATCGAGGATCGGTCATAAGATTCCGAAAAGGTTTTTCACCAAGAGTACCCTTGCCGATATGCTCGTGCCTATCACGTTTTGATCCTAAATCTCCTTTGGAATCGTTCATATGAAAGAGAAGTAAGCGATCGAGTCCTAGGGTGTCTTCAAAGGCATGGAAAACCCCTTCATAATCCATAACGAGATCGTATCCTGAAGCATATGCATGGCAGGTATCGAAACATATTCCAATTCGAGTAAGGATGCTCTTTGGGATTTCTTTGATAATCTTTGCAAGGTTTTCGAATGTCCCACCTACAGATGTTCCTGACCCAGCAGTAAGTTCGAGTAAGAGAATAGGGCCTGCTTCAGATTTTTCCAGAGCCTGGGTTATGCCCTCTGCATTTCTAATGATTCCACTTGCTATGTCTCCATCGGTAGCGTTACCAGGATGGCTCACAACAAAATCGAGACCTAGTTCTTTAGAGCGCTCCAATTCTCCTGTAAAGCATACTAGAGAATGTTTCCATAGTTTTTTGTCTGGAGATGCCAGGTTGATAAGATACGAATCATGTGCTACAGCAGTATGAATGCCATTATCCTGTCGTTCTTTATGGAAATCCTTACAAATTTGAGCTGAGATGTTCGGCTCTGCCCAGCGGTTCGGTTGCTTGGTAAAAAGCTGAAGTGCTGAAGAATCGATTTCTCGAGTCCGAGCTGGGGCCATGTTGACCCCTCCAGCAGCTGATACATGAGCACCGAGTTCGTCGGTCATCCTGCAGTTCCTTTATTCAAGAATACCGGGCTCCGTCATTTTTCGTACATCAAGAACTTCTTCTAACTTATCTGGAGGTATCAGCTCATGTTTCTCCAGGACCTCTCGGATAGATAAATTTTCACGGATAGCTATTTTCACGACCTCAGCAGCCTTATCGTATCCTATATGGGGATTAAGGACTGTAGCTATAGAAGGATTATTATCCAGAATCTGACTAGCTCTTTCTTCGTTAGCTTCAATTCCATCCACACATTTTTCTGCAAAGGAAGTGGCCATGTTGGCCATAATAGTCACAGATTCTAGCAGTGAATGGGCCATGACTGGCATCATTACATTCAATTCAAAATTCCCTAACTGACCAGCGGTGGTAATAGTTGTATGATTACCCATCACTCGGGCGGCTACCATCATCATAGCTTCACACATTACGGGGTTAACTTTTCCAGGCATTATTGAGCTTCCTGGCTGAATAGCAGGCATACTAATTTCAGATATTCCTGAAGTTGGACCACTAGATAGCCATCTCAAGTCGTTTGCGATCTTAAAGAAGCTTACAGCTATCGCATTCAATGTGCCGGCAACATTTACTACTGCGTCCTTGGAAGCTTGAGCTTCGAAATGGTTTTCAGCTTCGCAGAAATCTAACTCTAGGTACTCGGATATCCGCGCGATGGTTTTTGATCCAAAATCATGGTGAGTGTTAATACCTGTACCCACTGCGGTCCCCCCCAAAGCAAGCTCGGTGAGTTCGGTTGAAGAAGTACGTATTCTATCAATACCTTTAGTAATCTGGTGGGCATAACCACTGAACTCTTGCCCGAGTCGTATGGGTGTAGCATCCATCAGATGGGTACGGCCAGATTTAAGAATGTGATCAAAAGATTCTGCCTTCGCAGCAAGGGAGTCTCTCAGATTAGTTAGAGCTGGTATAAGTTCTCGTTCTATGCTCATCCGAGCTGAGATATGGATTGCGGAAGGAATGACATCGTTCGAAGACTGGCCAAAGTTGACGTGATCGTTAGGGTGGATCTGATCTTCATGGTTGTCTAGGATCTGATTAGCTCGGTTTGCTATCACTTCATTAGCGTTCATGTTAGTAGAGGTGCCAGAGCCCGTCTGATAGATGTCTACAACGAATTCTTCATCCCATTTTCCAGAAATCACCTCTTCAGCTGCAGCAGCTATTGCCTCGGCTATATCAGGGCTGAGATTGCCTAACTCTAGGTTAGTTAGGGCAGCACTTTTCTTTATCATTCCCATTGCTTGAATAAAACTTCGGCTGAAACACTGTCCGCTGATCCTGAAGTTTTCAAAAGCTCTTTGTGTCTGAGCACCGTACAGTGCATCGCTGGGAACGTTTACTTCTCCCAAAGAGTCTCTCTCTATACGATAACTTTTGGACATGCCTGCCTCATTGTTGAGTGCGTGAATATGTCACGTATTTGGAATACCCCAAAGCCGGTCGATCGGCCCCCGCGCCCGTAGGTTCAATCCTCTGTTGTCACATCTTCTATAAGGTTACTTGGGCCTCCATGAGCTAGCCAGCGCTCAGCATCGAGAGCAGCCATGCATCCTGTGCCTGCTGCCGTTACAGCTTGCCGGTAATAATCGTCTGCAACGTCTCCGGCTGCGAACACTCCAGGAACAGAGGTCTCCGTTCTCCATGCCACAGGTGTCCTTATCCAGCCATTAGGCTTGAGTTCTATTTGTCCATCCAGAAAATCTGTATTGGGTGTGTGTCCGATAGCTATAAATAGTCCCCCAATCTTGAGCCTGCTCTCCTCACCTGTTTGTGTATTTTGAAGCGTAATGCCAGTAATAACATCGTCTCCCAAAACGTCAGTAACTATCTGATCCCACTTGAAACTTATTTTATTTTCAGCAAAAACACGATCCTGCATAATCTTAGAGGCTCGGAGGGCTTTACGTCGATGTACCACTATTACTTCTTTGGCAAATTTTGCCATGTAAAGAGCGTCTTCCATGGCACTGTCACCGCCTCCTACTATTGCTATTACCTGATCTCGAAAATGAGGTAATGCCCCATCACAGACAGCACATGCTGACACACCACCACCGCTTTGGGCTAAGCGTTTTTCATTGGATAGTCCGATCCACCGGGCGTTAGCACCTGTAGCTATTATGACAGTATCGCTCTCTATTTCTTTCCCATCGCTAATTTTAAGGAGCAGGGGGCGCACTGAGAAGTCTACCCCCACTACATCCTTAGTAATCACTCGAGTATTGAAATGGAGAGCCTGATTTTTGAAGTGGGCCATCATCTCAATCCCATCGATCCCCTCTGGGAATCCAGGATAGTTTTCCACCTCTGTGGTGAACATAAGTTGTCCACCAGGGATCATAGTTTTGCTACCGGCACCCTCTATTACAAAAGGACTTAGGTTAGCCCGTGCAGCATAGATTGCGGCTGTCCAAGCGGCCGGTCCTGAACCAATGATCACGACTTGTTCATGCTGGCGTTCAGACATGATTGCCTTCCTCGGATGGATTGCATCGTTTAGTGATCGGTATACAAACCTTCAGAGGCTTCAGTGACGCCTCCTTAATCTGCCTATTTCCTGTTTGGCTCCAGTCAGCTATTTGTCTTTAAATATAGATAGGTTTGTGGAATGGCCAGGGTTTACACGAGCTCCAGGATCCAAGTAATTTACTGCATTGTTTACGGCAATAGCTGCCTCTCCATAGCCAGTGGCGATGAGATCTAATTTTCCTGGGTAAGAAACGAGATCTCCGGCAGCATATATACCTGGAATCGATGTTTGCATAAGCTGGTTCACCACGATTCTTTTTCCACTGAGTTCTAAGCCCCATGACTTTATGGGACCTAAATCAGGCTTGAATCCTAAGAAACATAGCACAGCGTCTACTTCTAGATCTATCTCTTCGTCTGTTCTGTTGTCATATATGGTGACGGATTCAACCCTTTTTTTGCCGTTGATCTTTCGGACTTCAAAAAAAGTCTTCAAGTCTATTTTGCCAGCCTCCCTAGCGGCATGAAGCTCATCAATTGATGACTGGTA
>CEUS01013172.1_pt1 | contig 19127 bp, 16 predicted proteins | sample 427031 | NCBI WGS metagenome assembly CEUS01 (sample SAMEA2622837, study PRJEB7988) | marine metagenome | biome: marine biome (ENVO:00000447); feature: marine epipelagic mixed layer (ENVO:xxxxxxxxx); material: "saline water (ENVO:00002010), including plankton (ENVO:xxxxxxxx)" | depth 140 m | reverse complement strand
GGGAGAAGCTGCGAACGAACTCGTAGGGCTACATCTGGATGAGTCGACAAGAGACTTCAATTTAGATGTCATTCATGGTTCGGATATCAATATTGAAGATTTATCCCGCATGGTTGCTACTCCCCCTATGATGGCTGAGTGGCGGGTGGTCATGGTCAAGGGCTCTGAGGCCTTAGCAGGTTCTTCTCGTGCTCGAGATCTGGTATTAAGTATAGCCGAGTCTCCACCACCAGGCCTAGCTCTAATACTTACTGCATGTATACCCAGTGGATCCAAGGCTAAATTCTACAGTAAGCTCAAAAAAATCGCACAATCTATAGAATTTCCTGCTATCACCGAAGATGATGTACCAGGATGGCTTATGGATCAGGCAGAATCTTGTTTCGCTATGGAGCTGGCACCAGAAGCAGCTAGAGCTATCGCTAGTGGTGTTGGGGCTGATCTCGGAATTTTATCGCAGGAACTGAAGAAACTAACTGATTTTGCGAGCGAAGATGATGTTATAACTATTGAACACGTACATGAAGCTGGGACTATTATTCCCAAAGCAGATCGTTGGCACTGGTTTGATTTAGTAGGTGGAAGAAAATTCAATGAAGCGTCTCGGGAACTCCCCATTCTACTTTCTCAGGGAGAGAGCGGAGTCGGTCTGACCGTAGGGCTTGCTACTCATTTTCTTAGAATTGGTATTGTAGTAGAACAAGGCAAGAAAAGTCTTGAGGAAGTGCTTCCTCCACACCAGAAATGGCTATCTCGACATATAGAACGCCAGGCTGACGGTTGGACTTCAGCTGCCATCAGAGAAGGAATTCTGGGGCTCCTTCGAGTCGACCGATTATTAAAGGCGAGTTCTTTCTCAGACCAACATCACCTTGAAGAATGGCTGTTAGGCCTTATGGTTTTCAAAGATATTATGGATAAGTCCAACTAAAAAATGTTTCTTCGATCTAAGGGTGTCACTGATTTTTTAGTTTTTATGACTCGGAAATACCCTCTAAAAAACTTTGTAAGACAAGTCTTAATATTTTCATTGTTCTCCTCTATTGCTCCAGGCCTGGCAAGTGGCCAACAAGGATTAGACATGGTCGATGCTTTAGCTATTTCCGGACGCACCGAAGAGGCTAGAACTGTTCTAGAAATATGGTGGAACAATGACAGAGAGGAATCCGGCAGGAGCGATCAACAACGTGGTTTATGGCTTCGAGCAGTCTTAACGGTAGATCCAAATATGGCAACCTTAGACTATCAGCGTCTTGTAGTTGAGTATCCGGGCGGGCCATACTCAGATAAGGCTTTAGTTCGCTTGGCAATGATTGCTAAGGCTGACGAGAGATTGCTAGATGCGGCAAGATATTATAGGAGCCTCTTACAAGATTATCCCCAGAGTACAGAACGTGTGAGGGCAATACAATGGCTCTCTGACTATTCGGAAGAGATTAATAAAATGGATAGTTTTGTTGCACAGAACGAAACCGATTCTTTAGCGGTTGGTGCGGCACACACAGTTCAGGTTGGAGCTTTTTCTACTAAAGAACGTGCTCACAAGCTTGCTCAAATTTTAACTCAGGCTGGATTTAAGGCTCGTGTAGTTCAAACTGAAGGAAATTCGCTAGTTCGAGTTCGTATAGGCCATTTCACCGATCTTTCAACAGGGCATGAACTCATAACCAAGATCGAAAGATTAGGATATGATGCTACGATAGTGTCGGGTATAGCTAAAGAGTATTTGATTAAATGATTATGACGGGTTGAATGTAAGAGTTGAATATGGCATTAGATAATTGTCATACAGAAGTCGAGTTACCTGTGCATGGCCTACACTGTGCTGGTTGTGTTGTTTCTGTAGAACAATCCCTTACGGAAGTAGAAGGTGTGTGTGAGGTCAGTGTGAGCCTAGTCGGAGGAAGTGCTCAACTGAAGGTGGATTCAGAAGTTGTCGATCTGACAAGTCTCATCGATGCGATAGTGCAGGCTGGATACAAGGTACCCTTACTAACACAAGAAGTATCAATCCGTGGCATGACATGCGCTGGTTGTGTTCGACGAGTGGAAATGATACTCGATAAAGTACCTGGTGTCATTTCATCTAATGTAAATTTAGCTACTGAATCTGCCTGTATCGAGTACATACCTGGAATGCTCGATTCTATCGTGATGCGTGATATTGTTTTGGCTGCTGGTTACGAACTAGGAACAAGCTCTGATACTGAGCTTGTCGAAGATGTTATAAAGCATCGAGATGAGGAACGGGAACGGGAGGCAAACAATCTCCTTAGGAGATTTTGGGTAGGAGCTTTCTTGAGTATTCCTGTTGTCATTATTGGGCATGCTAATTTTATTCCAGGCCTCCATAACATTGACCATATCACCATGCGTTGGCTTTGGGCTCTGAGTGGATCCCTCACGGTTCCCATTATGTTATATGTGGGAGGTAGTTTCTTTGTCGGTGGATGGTCTGCTTTCCTGAGACATAATGCCAACATGGATACCCTGGTGGCTACTGGTACTGGAGCGGCTTGGGTGTATTCAACTGTAGTGGTAGCCTTTCCATACCTCTTTCCTGAAGGTACCGGACACCCTTTTTACGAAGCTACTGCGGTTGTCATCACTCTGGTTGTCCTGGGCCAATATCTGGAAGCCCGAGCAAAGGGACAGACTTCCCAAGCTGTTCTCAGGCTCATGGACCTACGTCCCCTAGTGGCTCGTGTAATAAGGGATGGTGCCGAAGTAGAGGTTTCTGCTTCCAATGTTAAAGTTGGAGAGATAGTTGCAGTTCGTCCTGGTGAAAAAGTGCCATTGGACGGGTGTGTCCAAAAAGGCCAGAGTGCTGTGGACGAATCTATGGTTACGGGTGAGAGCATTCCTGTGGAGAAAGGACCTGGGGACGAGGTTGTGGGTGGTACTATTAACATGACCAGCATATTCTATTTCCAAGTTGAGAGAGTCGGCCGAGAAATGGTTCTGTCTCAGATTGTGGATATGGTCCGGAAGGCTCAGGGTGCTAAACCGCCAATACAACGAGTCGTGGATATAGTAGCCAGTTATTTTGTGCCTTCAGTGATGATTATTTCGATTACATCTTTTGCAATCTGGTATACTTTTGGCCCAGAGCCAGTACTGAATTATGCTATGGTGGTAGCTGTTACCGTTATGGTAATTGCTTGTCCTTGCGCGTTGGGTTTGGCCACGCCTATCTCTATCATGGTGGCAGTGGGTAAGGCAGCGGAGCGTGGAATCCTTATTCGTAATGGAGATGCGTTACAGTTAGCTCGTTCGGTGGACACGGTGATTTTTGATAAGACGGGTACCGTAACGCAGGGGAGACCTTTTCTGACTGATGTTGTACCTATAGATGGTATTTCGGAAAAAGAACTCCTGAGTTTATCTGCTACTGCTGAAACAGGTTCGGAGCATCCGTTAGCTAGGGCAGTGGTCGAAGCTGCTGAAACTAGAGGTGTTGATCTAGCAGAGATGTCTGAATTTGAAACATTACCAGGCCTAGGCATTAGAGCTAAAGTCTATGGCCAGCAAATACTGATAGGGACACAGGACTTGCTTGAGCAGTCTGGAGTGGATACGAGTATCATGGAAAGGCAAGCTTCTCAACTGGCAGAGGCAGGCCGCACCCCCATATTAGTTGCTGCAGAGAGCCAACCCCTGGGGGTACTAGGGATTGCTGATCAGATTAAAGAAGATTCAGCTGATGCCATTAAGAGGCTTCAAGGAATGGGCCTAGATGTGATAATACTCTCGGGAGATCACGAGGCTACAACACATGCGGTGGCTCGGGAGGTAGGTGTGAAATCGTTGTTCGCACGTGTTCTTCCGGAACATAAGGCTCAGAAGATCAGGGAGCTCCAAAATCAGGGGAGAAGTATTGCTATGGTTGGCGATGGAATAAACGATGCGCCTGCATTAGCTCAGGCTGATGTGGGTGTTGCTATCGGTACCGGTACGGACATAGCTATGGAGGCCAGCGATGTGACACTTATGGGTGGATCGCTCGAGGGGGTGGTTGAAATGATGGAGATTTCTGAAGCCACTTTCAAAAACATCCGCCAAAATTTGTTTGGTGCTTTCATTTACAATACGCTGGGGATTCCTGTTGCCGCCGGTGTTTTATACCCTTTCTTAGGAGTCCTATTATCACCTGTGATTGCTGGTGCAGCCATGGCATTCAGTTCTGTGACAGTTGTTGCTAATGCTAATCGATTACGAAAGTTCATGCCTCGTGGTGTGGTAGCCTAGGGCAGTGATTATTTTACGGATATCAGAAATCCGGCATGGAGAATCCAGATAAATGTTTCTGGCATTAGACGTTGTGCTTGTGAATGTTGGGGCTGTTGTGGCTATTACTTGGGTAGTTTGGTACTTCTGGTTATCTGGAAACAGGTAGCGCTAGCCTTTATGAAAATTTTTTCCTTACCGAATGCTAAAGACTGACGACACTCCACTGATGCGCCAGTGGCGAGAAGTGAAATCTCGTAATAGGGATTCTTTATTATTTTTCCGAGTCGGGGACTTCTACGAACTTTTTTGGGATGATGCAGAAGAAGGTTCTCGTCTCCTTGGCCTTACTCTCACCTCTCGTAATAATGGTGCTGCTGCACGAGTGCCTTTAGCTGGAGTGCCAGCAAAGGCACTGGATAACTATTTGAGCGAGCTGGTTAAGTTAGGTAGAAAGGTGGCCATCTGTGATCAAGTAGAGGATCCATCTGAGGCTAAAGGTATTGTTCGTCGTGAAGTTACTGAAACAGTAACTCCAGGGACCGTTCTTCAGGACACACTCCTTACTGCAAAACGGAATAATTTCTTGGTCGCTCTAACAGAACCCAACCAACAGAGGGTAGGTGTTGCTACTCTGGATATTTCTACAGGAGAACTTTCTGCACAGGCCGTACTACTAGCGGAACTAAAGGATGAAATAGGCAGGCGGGATCCAACTGAACTTCTTCTGCCTCGATCGCTTGAAAAGGTAAATTTTCTGAAGGATTTTCGTAACAATCAGAATATATCAACAGAGGCCAATGGATCAGATTCTCTTTTAGGTATCCTCCATACTTACCGAGACGACTGGATATTTAACTACGAAATTGCAGCCGGCCAGCTAAGGAGTCAGTACGGTGTACAGAGTATAGATACTTTCGGTTTTTATGATGATGACGATCATATACTGGTTTGTGCCACTGGGGCACTTTTAGCCTATGTGACCGAGATTCGGCCAGGAGGACTAGAGCACCTGCGCTTTCCTCAGATCATCCATCGTGGGAGCACCATGTTTCTCGATGAAATGACTCGTCGAAATCTTGAATTAGTTGAACCCCTACGATCAGGTGATGAAGGTGCGACCCTCATATCTGTGCTAGACGAAACCGTCACAGCTTTGGGGGCTCGTGCTCTCCGTCGCTGGGTTCTTCATCCTCTAGTGGATGCTGAAGAAATTTGGAAGCGTCAGGATGCCGTGGCAGAGCTTTTTAACGACTCTGAACTTAGGGATTGTTTCCGAGAGTCCCTAAGTCACGTCGCCGACCTCGAGCGATTAGCTGGTAAGATAGGGGCTGGGCGCGTCTTGCCCCGTGAACTTCTGGGATTGGCTCGTTCTTTGAACGCACTGCCCACAATCAGGGACCTTGGCAAGGCTACGGAAAGTATTTTTTTAAGTACCTTGCTATCAAAGATGGACATTCTTGACGATGTCCTTGAGGAAATTGAAAATGCTATTTCAGTTGATTCACCGGCCACCCTCCAAGATGGTGGTGTTATACGGGAAGGTTATTCGGAAGAGTTAGATGATCTTCGTTATACACGGAACAATGCCAGAGATTTTATAGCTACTCTTCAGGAGCGAGAGCGACAACATACAGGCATATCTTCTCTAAAAGTTGGTTTTAACAAGGTTTTTGGATACTACTTAGAGATTACGAAAGCCAACTTAGACAAGGTTCCTGAGGGTTACATTCGTAAACAGACGTTAGCCAATTCTGAGCGCTATTTCACTCTGGAACTAAAGGAGTGGGAAGATAAAGTTTTTGATGCCGAATACCGCATAGAGAAACTGGAGGCTGAGCTCTTCGGTGAAATTCGAATATGGATAAAGACTGAAGTGAAACGCATCCAAAAAGCTGGCGTTCTTTTGGCTGACTTAGATGTTTTTACAACTCTGGCACATGTGGCTGACCGAAGGCAATACGTACTCCCCGAGGTCCATACGGGTTTCGAATTGGAAGTTGAAGCTGGTCGCCATCCAGTTGTGGAAATAATGATGCCCACTGAGTCGTTTATTCCCAACGACTTATTTATGGATAATAACGGACGCATAGTAATTCTCACCGGGCCTAATATGGCAGGTAAATCGACAGTGCTTCGACAGATAGGGCTTATCCAGATGATGGCTCAAATCGGGTCTTTTGTTCCAGCAAAACGAGCCAGACTGCCAGTATGCGATAGAATATTTACTAGAGTAGGTGCTTCTGATAACCTAGCCCGTGGACAGTCTACATTTATGGTAGAAATGAATGAGGCGGCTTCAATAATCTACGGTGCTACGGATAAGAGCCTGGTACTTCTGGATGAGATAGGAAGGGGTACTAGCACTTACGATGGAGTTTCTATTGCATGGGCCATCACTGAACATATTCATGAAGAAGTTGGCTCCAAGACTATCTTTGCTACCCATTATCATGAACTCACACAACTAGGGGATTTGCTCTCGGGGGCAAAGAATATGAACGTGGTTGTACGAGAGTCAGGTGATGAAATTGTTTTTCTTCGAATGCTTAAAGATGGTGCAACAGATCGCTCTTATGGAATTCAGGTAGCACGTCTAGCGGGCTTGCCTCCTGAAGTTATTGCACGTGCAAGGGAACTTCTGGTGGAATTGGAGGGAAAACATTCCAGAGAAGATGATAACTCGGATGACCTCGAGGGTCATCCTGCAGTTGTATCCTCGCACGATCAGCCGTCTTTTTTTACGGACGAAGAGTTACGTGCTCTGGGTATATTAAGGGATATTGATCCGGAAAATATGACGCCGAGAGAAGCTTTGGAAATCTTATTTGACCTAAGAGGTAGATCCTGAAAGATAGACATATAGTGTGCCGGTTTTCGTTAGGCCAAAGTCTCCATGTTTACGGGTCTCAGTTGTCACGTTCCATCTTCAATTGTTTTGTGTCGATTATTAGTGCGTCAATGTTTGTAGGTGTATTGAGTTGTACTGGTGAATCTGATATTGAAAACCCTTCACCCTTATCAGTTTCAATTCCGATAGAATATCCTTTGGAAATGTGGGACCAGGGTATTGAGGGACACTGTATTCTTAAGGTTCGTGTAACAAATTCAGGTGATGTAGATAGTGTGATAATATTAGAATCAAGCGGGCATATCGCTTTTGATTCCTCTGCCATCCAAGGTGCGAAGGCAATGAAATTTAGCCCTGCTCGTAGGAATGGAGAAAATATTGAGGTGTGGGCTCAAGTCCCAGTTCACTTTTCTAAGGAGCAAGAACCTTGAAGATAAACAAATTATGGCACATGATTCTGACATTTGCAGTGCTCCTGTGAAAGTAGTTGTCCTTTTGGGTGGGGAGTCGTCAGAGCGTAACGTATCTCTGGTTTCAGGATGTCAAGTTGCGGATGCTTTGAGGAAAGCAGGCCACGATGTAGTGGCAGTGGATTCCGCGAAAGACGTTTTATCCGAGTCCGATGAAAGGAATATTATGGCTGCAGGTGTTCAGGTTAGCCCTCCGATCACCGACACACGCTCTACGGGACATTCTCAGTTAGCGTTTTTGGTAAAACAAGAGGAATTTATCCGAGCTGACCTCGTTTTTCCTGCACTCCACGGTGGCATAGGTGAGAATGGCACTCTCCAAGCCTTGCTGGACATAAACGGTATTCATTATGCTGGGAGTGGAATGCTTGGATGTGCACTGTCTATGGATAAGGATTTAACTAAACGCATCCTCCGCAATGCGGATCTTCCTACTCCTGATTGGTTAGTTAGCCCTACTGCAGATGAGGTTATGGATATCCTGGATGTTCCAGTAATTGCTAAGCCAGTTGATGGGGGATCATCAGTGAGATTGTCCTTGCTCCGAGATCAGGCCGAAGTAGCTACTGCTGTAAATGAAGACTCCCAAGCTCCTTCTCCCATGATGTATGAGTCATACATCGAAGGTCGTGAATTTACGGTGGGTATTTTAGGTGACGAAGTTCTCCCTGTTGTTGAAATAGTTCCTAAGCACGAGCTTTTTGATTATGAATGTAAGTATCAAGCGGGAATGGCTGAAGAGATAGCCCCGGCCGATATTCCAGAGGGGCTAGCTAATATTCTTCAAAATCGAGCCCTGGAAGTTCATCGCCTATTACACCTACGTGATTTTTCGCGAGTGGATTTTATCGTGGATAAGGATGGGGAGTCTTGGTGCATCGAGGCCAATGCACTTCCAGGACTTACTGGCAACAGCCTTCTTCCTAAAGCTGCCCTAGCGAATGGTATCAATTTTTCTGATTTGTGTGACAGGATAGTATTTCTTGCAGGCCAGAGAATTATGACACAAGGTCTTTGATCATAACAGGATATGTGGCTGGCGGCAGCATAAATATCAACTATCAGTTGACTCCTTGGGTCAAACGGTTGCTGATAGCCAATATTGTTGTTTTTGTGCTTACTTCGATTGGCGATGAAAGATTAATCTTTAGGTGGTTTTCTTTTCAATCTTCCGAAGTTCTGTTTCGTCCTTGGGGTGCTGTCACTTACATGTTTCTTCATGGCGATTTCTGGCACTTATTCATGAATATGTTAGTGTTATTTTTCTTCGGTCCACCTCTTGAGTCCAAATGGGCATCCAGTGTATTTGTCAAATATTACATAATATGTGGACTCGGTGGTGTTGCACTCAGCTTCTTCTTTGACACTTATCCCATTATTGGTGCTTCAGCAGCGGTCTACGGTATCATGTTGGCATTTGCCATAACGTGGCCAGAGGCACCTATATACGTCTGGGGAATCTTTCCCGTAAAAGCTAAATGGCTTATGGCTTTTCTGTTTGTGGTGACCTTTTCCAGTGCATTTGGAGAAGCTGGTGGTGGCGTGGCCCACTTCGCACACCTTGGTGGGCTAATCACTGGCTTCCTATACTTGAAAACAGACTGGAAGATTTCAAGTCAGATTAAAAAATTTATCAGAATAAAGTGGGGCAGGTTTTTGTCGATTTTTCTCCGAGATAAAACCGAAAACAGTTACAGTACTTTGTTCAGGGCTGACAATTCAAAAATCGACGCAAAAGAGAAAGCAATGTTAGATGCAGTTGATGTAGTTTTGGACAAGATTTCTGCCGAAGGCATTAGCTCGCTCACGGAAACTGAGAGGAAGTTGTTAGATGAAGTTTCTAGGAAACATCGCACGAACTAAACAGGCCTTGAGATGAGTGGCCATGTCAAGTTCTATTATTGCTGAACCAACTTGGTCTGGACGCATGAGGCCCTTGAACCTACAATCACCGTCCTTTTGAAAAGATAAAATCTAAAAATGAGATACAGATAGGAGGGCTTAATGGCTTCCGCCAAAGAGTATACAACGGACAAAATCAGAAACGTTGTGGTTCTGGGCCATGGTGGAGCCGGAAAGACTACCCTAATAGATTCTCTATGCTACACGGCTGGCACATCTAAACGTAAGGGTGATGTGGATGAGGGGCACGCCCTTACTATGTATACTCCGGAAGAGGCCGCACATGAGATGTCCCTGCAGTGCACGCCTGCATACTGTGAACATCGGGGCACTAAAATCAACCTTCTGGATACACCTGGCTTTATGGATTTCATAGGTGATACACTGTCAGCTATCCGCGTTGCCGATACTGCTGTGATTGTTGTGAGTGCGACTTCTGGTGTAGAAGTGGGCACAGAAATGGTTTGGGAACATGTTCAAAATCGAGGCATTCCAGCCTCTTTTTTTATCTCGATGATGGATAAGGAAAATGCCTCTTTAGAAAGAGTTTACAAAGAAATTAAATCCTTAATGACAAATAAGGTGGTTCCCGTAGAAATTCCAATTGGCGAGGGTTTAGGCTTCCAGGGAATCGTGAACCTCTTCAGTAAACGTGCTCACATCTTCAAAAAGGGTACTGATAAAGGTGAGTATGATGAAGCGGACGTACCTGATGAACTGCAGGTGAAGTTTGAAGAATGGGATACCGAGCTCCAAGAAATCCTTGCTACCACCAACGAAGATCTCCTTGAACGCTATCTTGAAGGAGAAAAACTTACCCAGACAGATACCATTGAGGCCATGGCTGTAGGTGTTGCCAGTGGTGATGTCATTCCCCTCTTCTGCGGTTCTGCTCAACAATCTTACGGTACACAGACTTTGCTCGATAGCATAGTTGAAGTGTATCCCGATCCAACAAAAAACGGTGGAGAGGTTGCCAGTCAGGTTGGTGTGGAAGATGAAGTCAATATTGCCGCTTCTGACGATGAGACTTTTTCGGCTCTAATATTCAAAACGGCCTCCGAGCCTCATGTGGGAGAACTTTCCTATTTTCGGGTGATGAGCGGGAGTGTGGCCAATGGAACCGATGTCAAAAATGGAGAACGAGGGGGCACCGAAAAACTAAACCATCTTTCGATTCCATTTGGAAAAGATAGAGAAGAAGTCCCGAGGCTTCATGCCGGTGACATTGGGGTTGTAGCTAAGCTGAGGCATTCACACACGAATGATACTCTTACTGCCTCTTCTCGTCCCATTATTATACAGAAGATAGAATTTCCAAAGCCCGATATATCAGTGGCCATCCGAGGCTTGGCTCGTCATGACGAAGATAAATTAGGCGAAGTGCTTCCAAAGCTTCACGAAGAAGACCCAACTTTTGTGGCTGAGTTTGATCCGGAGTTAGCTCAGACTATTGCTAGGGGGCTTGGTGAACTTCATTTGGACGTTCAACTTGAGCGTATGAAACGTAAATATGGAGTTTCAGTTCAGACCGAACAGCCGAAGATAGCTTACCGGGAGACCATAACAAAAACTGCTCAAGGTCAGGGTCGTCACAAAAAGCAATCTGGTGGCAGGGGCCAGTTTGGTGACTGCTGGATTAGTCTTAAGCCCAGGGGCCGAGGTGATGGTTACGAGTTCGTAAACTCAATTAAGGGTGGAGTGATCCCGACTAAGTATATTCCTAGTGTGGACAGAGGAATCAAGGAAGCCTCAGGACGTGGAATACTGGCAGGCTTCTCCGTGGTTGATTTTCAAGCAGAATGTTATGACGGATCTTATCATTCGGTGGATTCGAGCGATATTGCCTTCAAGTTGGCTGGATCTGCGGCATTCAAGAGTGTGGCCTTAAAATGTAATCCTGTGATCTTAGAGCCCATTATTGAAATAGCTGTTACAACTCCAGACGACTACGTAGGAGATGTCATGAAAGATGTTAATCAGCGTCGTGGCAAGGTTTTGGGGATGGATCCTAAGGGTGGCCGAACCACAATTAAGGCACTCGTGCCCGAGTCGGATCTTTATAAGTATGCAACAGCTCTCCGGGCTATTACGCAGGGAAGAGCACATCACACTCGTAGCTTTTCTGGGTATGAGCCTGTTCCTACACATGAAGTTTCAAAGATAATTGCTACTATAAAAAAGGCAGCCGAAGACCATTAAATTTAGGATTGGTATTTGGATATGGAGAAGTCGGGAGGATGAGATGCCTCTCGGCTTCTTTTTCCTTACTTTGGCATTGACTAAAAGAATGTAAAGTAAACGGAGATTGATACAGTGTCTGGACACAGCAAATGGTCCACGATTAAACGCAAGAAAGCCGCTACAGATGCTAGGCGCGGAAAAATGTTCACCAAACTGATCCGCGAAATCACTGTAGCTGCCCGAGATGGTGGAGGAGATACGAACTTCAATCCTCGTCTTCGTTTGGCTGTTGATAATGCTAAGTCTGGAAATATGCCCACCGAAAACATCACTCGGGCCATAAAGAAGGGTATTGGAGAGATTGATGGAGTTAGTTATGAAGAGATGGCCTACGAGGGCTATGGTCCAGGAGGTGTGGCTATCTATATCGAAACTCTAACCGATAATCATAACCGTACTGTTGCTGATGTGCGACACATACTTACAAAACACGGGGGCAGCCTAGGAACTACAGGTTCAGTGGCTTGGCAGTTTGAACGTAAGGGCCAGATTTATCTAAGGGCGAGTTGTTATAGTGAGGCTACAGTATTTGAAGTGGCCATTGAAGCTGGGGCGGATGACATCATAGATGAAGGAGATGATTTTGTGGTTACCACTGAGGTTAAAGTATTCCACCAGGTACAAGAAATTATGAAGACATCTGGTGTCGATTATGAGCGAGCTGAACTTCAATGGATACCTCAGAATGAGGTTAAGGTTAATGGTAAAGAGGCTGAAAAACTCATCAAGTTGTTAGATGCTCTAGAGGACAGCGATGACGTACAGCAAGTGTCTTCTAATGCTGACATTGACGAAGAAATACTTGCTCAGGTTATATAGGTGGATTCCGAACTTATACTTGGCATAGATCCGGGGACTGCGGTTACTGGCTATGGCATTGTAGTAAAAGCGGAGGGTAGTGCTATTTCATTGTTGGAATGTGGAGTGGTGAGAACGTCGTCTGGTGAACCGCTATCATTGCGGATTAAAGAAATTTTTACCGAGATCAGTAAAATCATCGACCACCTCAAGCCTAACGTGATGGTGGTAGAGGATATATTTCAAGGTAAGAACGTTAAGAGTGCCCTTACCTTGGGGCACACTAGGGGTGCGATTATTCTAGCTGCATCATTAAAAGATATTCCTATTGTGGAGTACACACCTAGGGAGATTAAAAAGGCAGTAGTAGGAAATGGCAATGCTACTAAAGATCAGGTTAGCTTTATGGTGCAAAAGCAACTCCGGCTCAAGGACCCACCTGCTCCGTCTGATGCGGCTGACGGTGTGGCTGCAGCTTTGTGCCATTGTATTATGATGGGAGTGTTGAGGATTTGATCAGTCGTCTCAAGGGCAGGCTTGTCTACCGAGATGTAGACTATGTAGAAGTGGAAACGGCCTCTGGTGTGGTATATGAAGTACGGGTCCCTCTTTCTATCTTGGAGCGCTTACCTAAATCGTCTACTAACGATTTTGAAATACGTATTCTCCAAGTGGTTAGGGACGATTCGGTCACTTTGTATGGTTTCTTAGAACCATTCGAGCGAGATCTCTTCGCAAAACTTCTAGGTGCTAAGGGAGTTGGGCCCAAGGGTGCTCTCAATATGCTATCCACTTATTCGGCTCGCCGTCTAGCTCAGGCCTTGGTTGAGAAAGATGTTAACGCTCTAAAACAGGTGAATGGCATAGGAAAGAAGACTGCTGAGTATATTGTTTTGGAACTAGCTGATAAAGTGAAAGATATCGCTATCGATGACGAATTTGGATCTAGATCTGGAGGACAGATGCCTGGATCCCAAGAAGCAATAGCTGCTCTGGTGGCCCTAGGGTACACATTTGTGGATGCAGATACAGCAGTTCGGCGTGTTCTGTCTCACGGACAATCTGAAAGTACCGATGACTTAATCCGTAAGGCTTTGGGAAAAAAATGATCACAAACAAAATATGATGACAGAAAAACGTGAGATTACCACTCCTGAGGCACTAGCGGCAGATGCTGTATCCGAGACTTCTCTCCGTCCTCAATGTTTGGAAGATTTCATTGGTCAGGACAAAGTTCGAGATACGTTGTCAATTGCTATACAGGCAGCCAAACAAAGAAGTGAGCCCCTAGACCATCTACTTTTTCATGGCCCACCAGGATTGGGCAAGACCACATTAGCATCCCTTATTGCCCGTGAGATGGGTGTGGGCTTTAAAAGCACATCGGGTCCGGTTTTAGAAAAACCTGCAGACCTAGTAGGCATGCTTACCAACCAACAAGAAGGGGATGTTCTTTTTATTGATGAAATTCATCGTCTTCGGCCGATCATTGAAGAATTTCTATATCCTGCTATGGAAGATTGGCGAGTGGAGATTCGTTTAGCCGATGGGCCAAGGGCCCAAACAATGACCATGAACATCGAGAAGTTTACCCTTGTAGGGGCCACCACTCGGTTTGGGCTCCTAACCGCTCCTATGCGAGGACGATTGGGAATTATTCAGCGTCTGAACTTTTATCCACCTGAAGAACTGGCTGTTATTGTTACAAGGAGTTCGAAGATTTTAGGTGTGGAGTGCTCGACAGAGGCGGCTAGGATATTAGCAAGACGGGCTCGGGGCACCCCTCGAGTGGCTAACCGTATACTCAGACGTGTTCGTGATTTTGCTGAAGTTAAAGCTGAAGGGATAATCACTGAATTGGTAGCTGAAGAGGCCTTGGCTATGCTAGATGTGGACGAGTATGGATTAGACGAAATGGACAGCCGTGTACTCAAAACAATAATTGAGAAATTTGAAGGTGGTCCAGTAGGCCTTCAGACTTTAGCCGTTGCCTTAGGAGAAGACCCCTCTACCCTGGAAGAAGTTTACGAACCCTTTCTTATACAAGAGGGATTCATTATGCGAACTGCCCGAGGACGTAGGGCCACGGTACGTGCCTACAAGCATCTTGATTATGAGGGCATACCGGATGACGCTACTGATTATGAGGAATCGTCGTTGTTCGATTGAATAAAGTGAAGGAAGGCAAATTAACTTCAGACTACGATTATGAACTTCCGCATGGCCGGATCGCCTATTACCCCATTGAGCACCGAGACCAAAGTAGACTTCTTATAGTACCTCGGGATGCCCCCCATTTTCAGCATCGGCACTTTTTAAACTTAGTAGACCTATTGGATCCTGGCGATGTTGTCGTGGTTAACGAAAGTCAGGTTATCCCAGCACGTTTGTTAGGAACAAAGCCTACGGGAGCACCTTCAGAAATCCTGCTACTACGACCGTACATTGAGAGTGGACAGCCCTCCTTGTTAAATGCAAAATTAAATGATGTGAAAACGTGGGAAGCCTTGGTGCGTCCAGGTGGCAAACTTAAGCCAGGAAGATTGGTAAATATCGTACCTGGTTTTGACGTAAAGATTGTGGCTGGGGCCCCAGGGGGTGTCAGGATTGTAAAGCTTTTGGTGGAGGGTTCGGTACAGGAGGCCCTAGAGAGACATGGACACATCCCTCTGCCACCTTACATAGAACGGGAAGATGAGCTACTTGACCGAGATCGCTATCAAACTGTTTATGCAAGAGTACCGGGATCGGTAGCTGCTCCGACAGCTGGATTGCACTTTACCTCTGAACTTCTTGAAGCGATTAATTCTAAAGGTGTACATCGGGTGGCAGTAACTCTGGATGTGGGTGTAGGTACTTTTCGACCCATAGAAGTATATGATCCGGAAGATCACGAAATGCACGCTGAGTCTTACTTTATTCCGGAAGAGTCTGCGATGGTTATCAACGCTGCAAAAAAAGATGGCAAGCGTATATGGGCTATAGGAACTACTGTAGTGCGGGCCCTCGAAAGCTCTACATTTGATGGGGTTCTAGTTACAGGAAATGGAACAACTGATCTTTTCATTAAGCCGGGATATTCATTTCAGATGGTGGATTGTCTGGTTACCAATTTCCATCTACCGAAATCAACATTGTTGATGCTAGTAGCTGCGTTTGCGGGATATGATAGGACTATGGATGCGTATAAAGAGGCGATCCGAGAAAATTATAGATTTTACTCATATGGGGATGCGATGGTAATTGATTAAATACGGTGGGCAAAGTACTGCAACCTCTAGCATATACATTAATTGCATTTAATTAAAACTGGGTTTTTATATATACGACATGTTTGAGTTCACAATTGATGCCACTGATGGCACAGCTCGTGCTGGAACTTTCACTACCCCAAACGGTGACGTAGATACACCAGTATTCATGCCGGTGGGCACCATAGGATCGGTCAAGGGTGTTTCACCGGAAGAACTTACTGATACAGGTGCGTCGATGATCTTGGCCAACACTTACCATCTCTATTTGCGGCCAGGCCATGAACTTATTAGCGATCTGGGTAAGATTAGGTCTTTCATGAGGTGGAATGGACCCATTCTAACAGATTCGGGTGGGTATCAAGTATTCTCGCTTGCCAGGATCAGGGAGATCCGAGAAGACGGTGTGGTATTCCAGAGTCACATAGATGGGTCCAGTCATCTTTTTACACCAGAGATTGTTATGGAAATTCAGCGAGCTCTTGGTGCAGATGTGGTTATGGCATTCGATGAGTGCCCTCCAGGAGGCATAAGCTGGCAGGGGGCTAAAGAAGCCAATCGTCGTACACTGATGTGGCTCGAACGTTGCCGGATAAGCTTTGAAAAGATGGAGAGTAAAGGGCAGTCCGGTTTACAGGTTATGTTCCCGGTACTTCAGGGCAATATCTTCAAGGACCTACGTCTGGAACAGTTGAGAGCATTCCTTGATCTAGGAGACTGGAATGGTATGGGAATAGGGGGCTTAAGTGTGGGAGAATCAAAAGAAGATATGTGGCGAGTGTTAGAAGCTCTCAATCCTGCAATTCCTGCTGAAATGCCACGTTATCTAATGGGAGTTGGTTATCCAGATGATCTCCTGGAATCCATAGCCCGTGGTTGTGATATGTTCGATTGTGTGGCCCCAACTCGAAATGCTCGTCACGCTACAGCCTGGTCGGCTCACGAAGGCCAGATGAACATTAAAGGAGCTCGGTTCATCCGAGATACGGACCCGATAGATTTGGACTGTGACTGCTACGCTTGTCAAAAATATGACCGAGCCTATATAAGGCATCTTTGTGTTTCAAGAGAGCGTTTCGGTGAACGCCTTGTCTCGATTCACAATATTAGATTCCTTATTCGTTTGGCTCAACAGTCTCGGGAGCGTATTGCAAATGGTACCTTTCATTCCTGGTGTCGGGATTGGCTAAAGCGTTATAGGGATGCTAAGGGGTAGGCTAATTAATGGGCGGTGTTGATTTGAGGCTCCGCCAAACACTTAAAACACTCTAACGGAGATTGGTTTTGTCAGAAGCTGCATTGACATCGTCTATGGCCTTACAACAAGGGTCATCCAGTACCATCGTTTTCTTTATAAATATTACAGCAGTAGTCCTTATCTTCTATTTTTTGCTCATACGTCCACAGAGAAAAGCACAGGAAAAGCACAAGGAAATGATTGCTGCTATTGCCAAGGGCGACGAAGTTGTAACAACGGGCGGAATAATTGGTACGGTGGTCAGGGTGGAGGAAGACAACTTGGTTATCAAAACTTGCGGTGAGACCAAGATTACTATTGAGAGGACACAGATCGCCAGGAAAATCACTCAGGAGTTGTAACGTGGCGATACGTAAGATTGTCCTGATGGGAGATGAGGCTCTCCGTACTCCCGGAGAGGAAATTACTGAGTTTGATAATGACCTCCGTGCTTTAATAGAGGACATGTGGGAAACAATGTACCATGCTGAAGGAATCGGGCTTGCTGCCACTCAGATAGGGGTTCCTCTCCGTGTATGTGTTCTAGATATTAGGGATGAGGACAACCCTGAATCTGGTCGCCTAGCCCTTGTGAATCCAGTAATTTCTAGAGCCAGCAAGAAGAGAGATAAGGCACTAGAGGGTTGTCTGAGTATCCCTGGACTCGAGGAATTGGTCAGTCGTGCCTTAAATGTGACAGTCAAAGGATTTGATCTACAGGGAAATCCATTAGAAATCAAAGCTAAGGGTTCTCTAGCAAGAGTTCTCCAGCACGAAATTGATCACCTGGAAGGTGTCTTATTTATTGATCGTGTGAGTCCACTCAAGCGTAAGATGCTCCTCAAGAAATGGAAGAAAGCTCGAGAGAAAGAGTAGTCAAGCTGTGAGGATCCTCTTTTGGGGCACACCTAACTTTGCCGTTCCATCTCTTCTTGCTTTAAGTGAAGAGGGCCACGACATAGTGGGTGTGGTTACTCAGCCCGATAGGCCGGCCGGCCGTGGTAGGCAGATTAGAACTTCAGCAGTTAAGAGTTTTGCACAAGAACTTGGGATGACTCTTTTTGAACCTGAATCGCCTAATGAGGATACTTTCCTAGATAAGATATCCAACGTGAAAGCTGACATTTCAGTTGTGGTAGCGTATGGTCAGATTCTCAGACGTGAAGTTTTGGATATACCTTCTTTAGGGTCAATTAATCTCCATGCCTCTTTATTACCAGCACTTCGTGGTGCAGCACCTATCACCTGGTCTATTGTGCACGGTGATACTGTCACTGGAGTTACTGTCATAAGGATGGTAGAGAAGATGGACGCCGGACCTATAATTTTTCAGACTAAAGAATCCATCGACCCACTAGAAAATGCTTCAAAGCTCACAGAACGCCTTTCTAAATTAGGAGCAACAGCATTGGTGGAAGTGTTAAAGCTTTTTGATGCTGGTGCTATAAAGGAAGTAGAGCAAGATGGATCGGCTGCTACGTATGCTCCGAAATTAAATCGGGAAACAGCTCGGATTAACTGGGCAGTATCATGTTCAGATTTGGTTAATCTTATCAGGGGAATGGATGGTATACCAGGAGCATGGTCTAAGCTTGGAAGTAGTACTGTAAAGTTATTTCTTCCTAAGGCTGAGACTTATGTTGAGTCCCAGGAAGCACCTGGCACCGTAGTTGAAGCAGATCCTATAATGGGTTTACTGGTAGCTACAGCAACTGGGGTTGTCAGGATTGGTGAAGTCCAACCAGAAGGGAAAAAGCGCATGACAGCCAGTGAGTGGATAATGGGTCGAGGAGTAAGTATTGGACAGAGATTCGAGTGATCCCTCGGATCCATGTAATTACTGACGACTGGGTGCTTAGTCGAGATGATTTCCATGCTCGGGCTAGGGAAGTATTAGATGTGGGGTTCCCTGTTGCCCTTCATATTCGAGGCCCTCAAACCACAGGAGATTGTCTTGTGGGGTTGGCATCTCAATTGCGAAAACAGAAATTATATTCTGGGATTAAGATTTTGATTAACGATCGAATAGATGTAGCCCTTTGTATTGATTTGGACGGTGTCCATATTGGCCAACGTTCCCTATTGCCCGCAGAGGCCAGAAAGTTACTTGGACCCGATAGCCTACTGGGAGTTTCTGTACATGGTGC
>CEUS01042156.1_pt1 | contig 19135 bp, 18 predicted proteins | sample 427031 | NCBI WGS metagenome assembly CEUS01 (sample SAMEA2622837, study PRJEB7988) | marine metagenome | biome: marine biome (ENVO:00000447); feature: marine epipelagic mixed layer (ENVO:xxxxxxxxx); material: "saline water (ENVO:00002010), including plankton (ENVO:xxxxxxxx)" | depth 140 m | reverse complement strand
AAAGATACTCCTGATGAAGGCTTATCATCAGAACTAGTTAAACAGATGAATCAACAAATTAAAAATAAAGAGCAAACATTATTGTTTATCGGAAGAAGAGGCTTTAGTCATACTCTCCTGTGCAAGAAATGTGGTTGGGTTTCTAAATGTGATAAATGTGATTCCTACATGGCATATCATTCGAATGACAAAAAATTGTGGTGTCATCACTGTGGTTTTAAAAAAGATTATAATAATTCTAACAATTGCTGCAATGAGAGTGAATTAATTCCTCTAGGATTTGGTACGGAAAGAATTGAAGCAAAATTAAAATCTCTATTTCCATCATCAAAAATATTAAGAATTGACAGTGATAATATAAATACTACAGAAAAATTAAATGGCTTTATTAAAAAAGCAAAAGATGGATCAATAGATATACTAATTGGAACCCAAATGCTTGTAAAAGGACATGATTTTCCAAATGTTTCACTTGTTGGAATTATAGACATAGATTCTGGTCTACATAGTATTGATTTTCGTGGCCTTGAAAGAACAGCTCAACTAATGATTCAAGTTTCCGGAAGGTCAGGTAGACATAAAAAACAAGGAAGGGTCATTATACAAACCAGAAAACCAAATCACCCACTTATTTTAGAACTATTAAAAAACGGTTATAGAAGTTTTTCAAAAAAAGCATTATTAGAGAGAAAAAATACATACTTGCCACCATACAGCTATATAGCCCTACTTAAAATTGGATCTTACAAAAGAAATATTTGTTTAACATTCTTGCAAAAAATAAAAAATATTTTTGATACACATAAAAATATATATATTTTTGGCCCTATTCCTTCTCCAATGGCGAAAAAAAATAATATGTACTATTTTCAACTAATAATAAAATCCTCATACAGAAAACTTTTACTACAAAAATCTCAAGAAATAAGAGAATATATAGTAGAAAAGAAAATTAATAATGTAAGATGGTCTCTTGACATTGATCCTCTAGATTTATATTAAAAAGGTTTATACTAATTTGAAAAATAAAATAAAAAATCTGTTAATAGAAGCTCTGGAAAAAAATTTTGCAAAAGAAGAATTAATTAAATTAGTTGAAGTACAGCAAGCTACAGCCAAACATATTAAAGCAGACTATTTTTCTAATATAGCTATGAAATTATCTAAGGTCCTCAAGAAAGACCCTATGGAGATAGCAAAAGATATACTTAAAGATATAAAAGAAAATGATTTATGCGCTTATGATATTGCAAGACCTGGATACATTAATTTTATCATTAAAGATATTAAGAAGAACAATATAGTTTTAGAAATACTAAAAAATAAGAATCCGATTGATTCAATCAAGTCAAAATCTCCAAAAAAAATTCATTTAGAATTTGTTTCGGCTAATCCTACAGGGCCATTACATATAGGTCATGGAAGAGGAGCTATTTATGGAAATATAATTGCTAAATTTCTAAGATTACAAGGGCATGATGTTCACACAGAATATTATATTAATGATGTAGGCAAACAAATGGATTTATTATTTCATAGTATTTTTAAAAAGAACTTTGCAGATAATACTTCAGATGAAGATCTTTATAAAGGTGAATATATCAATGATATTGCAAAAAAATTAGAAGATAAATATCCAGAATTCAAAAACGTATCAAAACCTATTAAAGATCCAGAAAAGAGAAAATGGATTAAAGTGATTTGTAATTATATGATTGAGAATTATATTAAAAAAGATTTCGAGCAACTGGGTATATCATTTGATAACTGGTTTTATGAAAATAGTTTATTTGAAAATAAAAGTGTTGAAAAAATTTTAAAAAAACTTGATGGATCTGGACATACTAAAAAACATGAAGGTGCATTGATGTTGAAAGCGGATGAGCTGAGACCCCTTATAAAGTCAAATGGAGATTATACCTATCTTTCGTCCGATTTAGCGTATCATGATTATAAATTATCAGAATTTGATTTGGTGATTAATATTTGGGGAGCAGATCACCACGGTTATGTGCCAAGGATAAGACTGGGAATGGAAGCACTTGGTCATAATGTTAAAAAACTTGATATTCACCTTATTCAATTTGCAAATTTATATCGTGGAAAAGAAAAAATATCTATGTCAACGAGAAAAGGTGAGTTTGTTATGCTAAAAACTCTTATTGATGAAATTGGAAATGATGCAATAAATTTTTTCTATCTAACTAAAAAAAAGGATCAGCATCTAGATTTTGATCTAAATTTAGCTATTTCTGAAGATAAAAATAATCCTGTTTATTATATTCAATATGCACACGCGAGAATAGAAAAATTATTAAATGAAGCTGGGGACTATATGAATCATGATTACAATCCAGATGGCTTTGAAGATAATTTAGAGAAAAACCTCATTGATTCAATGAACACTTTTGGAGAAATCTGCGAAAAATCAATTACAAATTTAGAACCTCATCTGATGACACATTATCTACAGAAATTAGCACAAGATTTTCATAGTTATTACGCAAACGTAAAACTGCTAACAAAAAATATTGATTATAGTAAAATATATCTTATTGCTGCGGTTCAAAAGGTTTTAAAATGTGGATTAGAATTACTCAATATAAATGCGCCTAAACAAATGTAATGCAAAATAAGATTGCCATAGTTTATGATTTTGATGGGACATTAACGCCTAAAACAATGCAAGAATATACTATCATTCCAAAACTTGGGATTAAATCAAAGAGTTTTTGGAACTCAATTCAAAGAGAGTCTAATTCAACAGGTGGAGAATTAATGATGGTTTATATGAGACACTTGTTGGATGAAGCGAATGAAAGAAATATCAAAATCTCAAAAAATACATTTCAAAAAATGGGTAAAGATATTATCTACTATAATGGAGTGGAAAAATGGTTCTCTTTAATTAATAAATATATTCAAAATCTATCTAAAGATGTTCAAATTTTTCATTACATTATTTCTGCTGGTCATTCAGAAATATTAAATGGCGTTTCTATAAAAAAACACATAAAAAAAATCTTCGCTTCTGAATATTTTTATGATCGTAAAGGGCATGCAATTTTCCCTAAAATTGTAGTTACTGATACCACTAAAACACAATATTTATTTAGAATTAATAAAGGAAAAGAGGTTTTATCAAAAAGTATTAATACTCATATGCCAGAAAATAAACGCCCTATACCCTTTCATAATATGATTTATATAGGGGATGGAATGACAGATGTCCCTAGTATGGCATTAATCAAAAAAGAAGGTGGTCATTCAATTGCGGTCTTCCAAAAATCACAAAAAAAACAGATTAAAATTTGTAAACAACTTCTCAATGCTAAAAGAGTTGATTTTATTGCTCAAGCTAATTATTCAAGAAATAGTGAATTATTCAAGAGAACTTGTTTATTATTAGATTATATAGTCTCTAAAATTAAATATAATTTTGAATTAGAAAAATGTAGAAAAACAAAAGTATAATCTAATCTTGATCAACTAACGTCAAATCATTTTCTCTATCTAAAAATTTGTATTGTAGTTTTACCACATCAAATGAGTCTTTAAAAAAATCAAGGACCAAGTTTATTTTTATATCTTTACAGCTATATATATCAAGTTGAAATAGGCCTGGTATCTTTTCATCCCAAATATGTAATACAATATGGCTAGTTTCAATAAGGGCCATACATGTAATTCCACGGTTACCTTTCTGATCAATATAGGAAATTGATGGGGCATGCATAAGTCTCATATTAATTTTTTTAATTAAATCTTCCATCCAAACAAGAATTTTATGCATATCTTCTTTAGATGGTGTATTTGAAACTTCAGCTCTTACAATTAGATGTTTATGTTTTACATTCATTAGATATTATTTTTTGACAGAATATCATATTATAGGTTTTATGAAAAAAAGAATAGTCTCGGAATACAATAAAGATACAAAAACAGCATTTTCTATAACCATTAATAAAAAATTAGTAAATAGGAAGTCTGAATATCAAAAAATTGAAATATATGAATCTCATAAGTTTGGAAATGTTCTTTTACTTGATGGATGCTTTATGTTTACAGAGAAAGACCATCATTATTATCATAATAAATGCTTCGATCTAATAAGCCAAAAAAATAATAGGAAAGAGATTCTTATTATCGGAGGAGGAGATTTTGGTTTAATAAAAAAACTAAGTACCATGAATTCAATAAAGTCTATTAATTTAGTTGAAATTGACCGAATGGTCTTAGATTTGTGCAAAAAATATTTTCCTCAATTCTTTAAGATTAAAAAAGAATTTTTAAATAAAATAAAAATTTCTTTTAATGATGGTTATCTTTGGGTTAAGAATACCGACAAAAAGTTTGATTTAATAATAGTTGATAATACTGACCCCGTTGGTGTCTCAAAAAAATTATTTACAAGAAATTTTTATAAATATATCTACAGAGCCCTTAATATAAATGGTATTTATATACAGCAAAGTGGATCGCCTATCATACATGAAAAAAAAACTATTCAACCGATGGTTAAAATTTTAAATGAAGTTAAGTTTAAAAATATTACTATCAATCCTTTTTTAATGCCATCCTATCCATCAGGTTTATGGTCTTTTATGAAATGTGAAAGGCGCAGCAACTAGTAACAATTGAGGAGGTTGCTGCGCCACTCTATCACTATTTATTTTTTAGGATAGACAGATGGTCCTGGTTCAACAGATTTACTGAATTCTGGATAGGCTTGTAATCCACATTCAGAAATATCTACACCTTCACTTTCTTCATCCTCGCTCACCCTAAGGCCAATAGTCATTTTAATCATCATCCAAAATAGGTAGCTGACGATAAAAGTCCACAAGAAGATAACTATTATTCCAAATATTTGAGCACCTAATGTTCCAGTTGTCAGAGTAACTGCAAGTAGTCCCCAAATACCAGCTGTTCCATGAGCTGATATTGCTCCTACTGGATCATCAATTTTTAACTTATCTAATGTTATAATTGAAAATACAACGAGTATTCCTCCAACGATACCAATTATGAGAGCTAACCCAGGTGTAGGGGCTAGAGGTTCGGCAGTGATTGATACAAGGCCTGCTATAGCACCATTTAAAGCCATAGTTAAATCTGATCTACCAAATAATAATTTTGATAATATCAAAGACCCCATAACTCCACCAGCAGCAGCTAAATTAGTATTAACAAAAATCATAGAAACAGCATTTGCTTCTACAACATTAGAAATAATTAATTCTGATCCGCCGTTGAAGCCAAACCAGCCAAGCCACAAAATAAAAGTACCGAGTGTAGCGAGTGGTAAATTTGCACCAGGCATAGCATTTACTTTTCCATCAGATGAATATTTTCCTTTTCTTGATCCAAGGACTAATACCCCTGCTAATGCTGCAGTTGCTCCACAAAGATGGACCACGCCTGATCCAGCAAAGTCCGAAAAGCCGGCTGCATCTAGAAAACCGCCGCCCCATTTCCAATAACCCTGTATTGGGTAAATAAAGGCTGTCATTATTACGCAAAACCAGAGAAAAGGCCAAAGCTTCATTCTCTCGGCAACTGCTCCAGAAATAATTGAACAGGCTGTTGCTACAAATACAACCTGGAAAAAATGATCAGATATTCCTGAATAATAAATATCGCCACCACTTGCTAGAACAGCTTCTGCAGTATGGTCGGCACCTAAGAAGAAAGTTAGTGCAGGAATGACGCCCGAACCTCCTCCATACATTAAGTTATAGCCTACAATCATGTACATAATACATGCAATAGAATATAAGGATATGTTTTTGGTTAGTATTTCCGTGGTATTTTTGGCTCTAACAAGTCCAGATTCCAACATTGTAAATCCAGCAGCCATCCACATGACGAACGCTCCCATCACCAAAAAATAGAATGTATCTAGAGCGTAAGCCAATTCAACAGCACGAGCGGCTGTTGCAGCTATTTGTGGTTCCATTAGGTTCTCCTAATTAATAATTAACTTATTAACTAAAGAGCCTCTTTTCCTTTCTCACCGGTCCTAACACGTACGGCTTCTTGCATATCAAGAACAAAGATTTTTCCATCACCAATTTTACCTGTACTAGCTGTTGATGTGATTGTCTCAATTGTTTTATCAAGCAATCCATCTTCAACACCTATTTCAAGTTTGATTTTAGGAAGAAAATCTACGACATATTCTGCACCACGATAAAGTTCAGTATGGCCCTTTTGTCTTCCAAAACCTTTAACCTCAGTAGCGGTAATGCCTTGCACACCAATTTGTGAAAGAGCTTCTCTTACCTCATCGAGTTTGAATGGTTTTATTATTGCTATGACTAATTTCATTGATAAATCGTCCTCCTATAAACTTAATAACCTTTCATTAGAAACTATATGACAGAGATAGAGTAGCATAACCTGTTTCTTGATCACTATTTTGTGTCGCACCAGCTCCTCCATCATTATTACGTCCTATAGTTACATCCACATCTGCTCCTGCAAATGCTGTTGAATATGTTAACTCGTGGGTCGCATAATGAATCGAACCACCAGTAAACGTTTGCCAGCTATAACCAATTGAGTCAGATATTGGAACATTAACTTTGAAATGTCCATAATCAGAACTTGTATTTCCATTACCAGCTTTGTAATCACCGAATATTACACTATCAAATGAGAATAAACCAAAATCCATTCCAAAACTAACTTCTTCATAGTCTTGATCAAAATCATCAGTATAGTAATATCCCATTACTCCTAAGTAAGAGGGTACACCAAACAAATTGAAGTTATACCCAGTATACAGATCTATTTCTAAACTAGGATCATGTAAACTTGATGCACCAACATCTGCCCACCATGTTCCTAAGTAAAAATTTCCTGCTTCATAATCAGCACCAAAATTGATGACTGAATCGTTTTGAAAAGCTCCTCTATACCAGTATGCGGTCATAAAACCAACATTATAAGTAATAGCGCTGGAGCCTCCTTGATTACCTTTACCTTCGCCAGTACCTGCTCCACCAGCAAGCGCTGTTGTTGCAGAAAATGCCAGTAATAAGATACCTGCAAAAGTATTTTTTATTGCTTTTCCCATATTTCTTCTCCTATATATCCTAGTCTTATTAAGTTTTAAGTTGGACGATTATCAACAATAAAAGTCCTTCACGCCATACACTATGCATAATCCATGCCAACTTGATTCTCCCTTTGATTCTCCCTAATTTAAGTCCAGTGTTTTGTAACAATGACATACTTAGTGTAGAGTGTAAATAGTGTAATAAACTATGAAAGGCTATATTTGATGCCCTTTTTTTATTCACATGCACCAAATACGTGCAAGGAGATGACGTGTTAAATTCAGATAAATTAATTGAGTTAGTAGAAAAAATAAGCAACTTAATTCCTGAGGGGAGTCAAGAATTAAAAGAAGAAATGAAAAACAATATCAGAATTATATTGGAAGATTATTTGCAAAAATTAAATTTAGTTTCTAGAGAAGAGTTTGATACCCAAAAAGAAGTTCTATTAAAAACGAGATTAAAAATTGAAGAATTAGAAAAAAAACTTAAAACTTAAAACTTAGTTTTAGTTAGATTTATCAATCATATAATCAACTGCCGCTTTGACTTCATCATCTGTAAGAGAAGGATCTCCTCCTCTAGCTGGCATAACACCGATTCCATTAATTGCCTGTTCATATAAATGGTCAACTCCTTCGGCAATCCTCTCATTCCATTGATCTTTATTTCCTGTTACAGGTGCGCCGGCGGCTCCACTAGAATGACAGGCAAGGCATACAGCATTATAAACTTGTTCTCCTGATTTAATTTCATTCGAAACAGCAACTTGTATCTTAGTCTTTATACTTGGATTACTAGCTAAATTAACTTTTCCTACGGGCTCAGTCCGCTTATCTATTAATTGACTTAATTCTTGTTTATGGTTTTTAGTATGACTTTGGGAATGATTAGCAAAAACATTAGATAAATATGCTATCAGAATTAATATGACGAATATTAGTAGGAAGAGTATGCTTACAATTTTATAAAATTGACCATCCGAGATTTTTTGTTCCATTGATAAAATTATCCTTGATTATTTTCCTTTTCGATAGATTATACTAAAAGAAATAAAAAAATCATCCATAATTTGCGCCTGTAGCTCAGTTGGATAGAGCGTTGGCTTCCGAAGCCAAAGGTCAGAAGTTCAAGTCTTCTCAGGCGCTGAATTTATCTCGATAGTCTTTCTGCTGCAATAACGGTATTTTCTATTAAAGCACAAACGGTCATCGGTCCTACACCACCAGGAACAGGTGTTATAGCTGATGCTTTCTCTTGGGCTGATTCAAAATCTACATCGCCACAAAGTTTTCCATCAACATTATGGATTCCTACATCAATAACAATACTTCCTTTGGGAATTTGGTCTCCGTTTATAAATTTAGGAACTCCGACAGCAACAATAATAACATCTGCATCTGACAATTTTGCAGTCAAATCTCTAGTTCTTGAATGACACATGGTAACTGTGGCATGTTTTTGCTGGCATAGTATAGATACTGGTTTTCCAACAATATTTGATCTTCCTATGACTGTAACATTCTTTCCTTTAAGATCTGTTTTCGTAGATTCCAATAACAACATAATACCCTTAGGGGTACAGGAAACCAAAGTCTCCTCACCAAGAAAGAGTTTGCCTACATTTGTAGGTGTAAAGCCATCAACATCTTTTGATGGATCAATCGTATTTAGTACTTTAGTTACAGAAATATGATCTGGAAGTGGTAATTGCACAATAACTCCATGAACATTATTGTCTTGGTTAATTTTCAAAATTTCATCTAAAATTTCTTGTTCTGATATGGAGTTGGGGAATTTTCTTACCTCTGAATTTATGCCAGCTTTACTAGCAAATTTTTCCTTTTGTCTAACGTAGCTTGCAGATGCCTGAACATCGCCAACTAAAATAACTACTAAAGTTGGAACTATGTCTTTTGTTTTAAGTTCATCTACTTTGTTTTTTATATTAGTTGTTAAAATCTTTTCAGCAACATCTTTGCCACTTATGATATCTGCCATGCCTTCACTCCTAAATTATTTTAAATCAAGTCTTTCTTTTTCAACTAGAAAATTAACTACATCATATAGTTCAGGATAAGAACTTACAAAGGAACCACTAGTTAAATATTTCCCATTTACAATTATAGTTGGCACCGATGTTATTTGATATTTTTTAGCTAATTTATTAGCTTTTTTTATACGTATTTCAGTTCCAAATGAATCAAAATTTTTTGAAAAATTTGAACCATCATAACCTTGGGCATCTATAAAATCAACTAGGCTAGATTTTGTGTCTAATCTATTACCATTAATATGTATTTCTTCAAAAATTTTTGAATGTAAACTATGATCTATATCCATTTGTTGCATAGAAAAAAAAGCTTTGGCATGGTTCATCCATGATTCCCTTAGAGCGAGAGGCAGCTTTATCAAAATAGTATCCTTTTCTAAATTTGATTCAATTTTTTCTATTGTTGGCTCTATATTAAAACAATGTGGACATCCATACCAAAAAAATTCATAAATAACAATTTTTTCATATTCAGTTTGTTGAGAGTTTGAAATTTGAACATACTTTTGAGGATCATTTTCAGCATAGGTTGAATTGCTAAATACAATTAAAAAAAATAAAATCAGAAACGTACTTTTTTTCATTAATATAATCCTTGTATATATTCAGCAACAGATTTTATCTCATTATCTGTCATTCTATGAACAATGTTACGCATCATTTTATTTGGGTCATTAGATCTTGTTCCTGAGCGGAAATTTTTTAATTGTTGTTCAATATATTGTGAATGTTGCCCAGAAAGAGCAGGAATAGCTGCTGCATAGTTTCCTTGTCCATTAGGGCCATGGCAAGCTATACAAGCTTGTATCTTGTATTCCATTATTCCTCCACGATAAATATTTTGCCCAATCTCAAAATACTCATCTTTGGTTGTTCCAACTGACTTTTCTAGTGAAGAATAATATAGTGCTAAACTTTCTATGTCATCATCAGATAAAGTTGATGCAATTCCATACATAATTGAATTATTTCTATTACCGCTCGCTCCTTTTCTAAATTCTAACATTTGTAATTTGATATATTTTGGATGTTGCCCAGCCAAATTTGGCCAGATTGGATTTACACTTATACCATTATCCCCGTGGCAAGCAACACAAGTTACACTTTTTTCTTTTCCCTTATTTATATCAGCAGAAAAAAGACCATTAGAAAAAATCAATGCTACCGTGGTTAATAATAATATAAATGGTTTTTTCATCTCAGGACATTATTATATCTTATAGTGAGAATTCTTCAAATCAACTATACTAATGAGCATCTCCCCAATTCTTATCTACACCAATTTCCACAAGTAAAGGTACATTTAATTTAAGACAATTAGACATCATCGCATCTATCTTCTTTACGGCCTCCTCTACAAAATCATCAGCTATTTCAAAAACAAGTTCATCATGTACCTGCATGATGATCTTAACAGGACATTTAGATTCTTGTATCCATTTATCAATATCAATCATAGCAATTTTTATAATATCTGCTGCGGTACCTTGTATTGGTGCATTGATTGCAGTTCTCTCAGCTGCACTTCTTATCTGAAAATTAGTGTGATTGATATTTGGTATAAAAATCTTTCTACCTAAAATTGTACTAATGCATCCTTCTTTTTTGGTTTCTTTTTTACATGATTCCATAAATTTTCTAACACCACTATATTTCTCAAAATATTTTTCAATATATTGCTTGGCTGAATTAGTATCAATACCTAATTGTTTTCCCAAGCCGAAAGATGATATTCCATATATAAGACCAAAATTTATTGTTTTAGCTGATCTTCTTTGTTCTGCATCTGGTTTTGAATCAATATCAAATATCTCTTTTGCAGTTGATTCATGAACATCTTCATTATTCAAAAAGTTTTTTGTTAGATTTTTATCTTTTGATAAATGGGCCATTACACGTAACTCTATTTGTGAGTAATCTGCCGAGACTATTTTGCAGTTTTTTTCAGCAACAAACGCAGACCTTATTTTTTTACCATCATCTGTTCTTATTGGAATATTTTGTAAGTTTGGATCAGTAGATGATAGTCTACCTGTTATTGTTACTGCTTGATGATAAGAGGTATGTAATCTTCCAGTTTTATTACTTACTTGTTCTCCTAATTTATTAGTATAAGTATTAATAAGTTTCATAAAATTTCTAAATTGTAATACAAGTTTAGGTATTTCATAATTGAGTGAAAGCTCTTGCAGAACATCTTCGCTTGTTGAAGGTTGCCCTTTAGGGGTTTTTCTTAAAATAGGAATCTCTAAAATATCATAAAATATTTCCTGTAGTTGTTTTGGTGAACCTATATTGAATGTTTTTCCTGCTAACTTATAAATTTCTTTTTCAATTTTTTTAGCTTTAGTCTGTAGCTTTTTATTTTGTAATTGAAGATTTTTTTTATCTAAAAATACACCATTGTTTTCTATTCGTGCAATGACACTCACAAGCGGTCTTTCTATTTTTTGATATAATTTTAACTGTTTCTCATCACTCATTTTTTGATTAAAAAAACTAAACAGACGATAGGTTATATCTGCATCTTCGCATGCATACTCAGACGCAGTTTCAATATCTATTTCTGAAAAATTTTTTTGTTTTACACCCTTACCTACAACATCTTCATACTCTATCATCCTATGATTTAAATATTTTTGACTAAGAGTCGATAAATCATGTCTTCCTGAAGAATTAAAGACATATGATAAAACCATAGTGTCTTCTATATTTGATGATATATTTATATTATATTTGCGCAAAACATTAATATCGTATTTTATATTTTGACCAATTATTGTATTCTTTTTGTTTTCTAATAAATCTTTTAATTTCTTCCGAATACTAGAGTTTAATTTGATATTACAATCTTCATTTTTATGATTAATTGGTATATAAAATCCACTATGCGATTCTGTTGAAAATGACATTCCTACCAATTCAGCATCTATATAATCAAGCGAAGTTGTTTCTGTATCAAAAGAAAAAATCTTAACTTTATTTAACTTATCAATTAATTGATTAAAATCTTTTTCATTAGATACTATCGTATAAGATGTTTCCTGACTTTCTCTGGGCTCCATATCAATGCTTAATGAGCTAGCAATATTTTTTAATTCATATCTAGAAGCTATTTCAGCAAGCTTTTGTTCATTTCTGTTACTAATTTTATATTTATTAATCTCTGTATCTACATCAACATCAACTTTTAATTGAATTAATTTTTTAGATGTTTCAATAAAATTTTTATAATTAGATAAATTTTCTTTTAATTTGCCTGTTATCTCTTCAATTTTAGTAAAAATCCCATCAATTGATTTATATTTTAAAAGTAATTCTGCTGCTTTTTTTGGACCAACTTTTTGTACTCCAGGTATATTGTCTGATGAATCACCCACTAACATAAGATAATCAAGAATCTGATTTGGTAAAACTCCAAATTTTTCTTTAACTCCAGCTTCATCAAGCACCTTATCATCCATGCTATTAATCAGGACGGTGTATTGAGTTACTAACTGCGCTAAATCCTTATCACCAGAGGATATTATAACTTGATTTTTTTTTGACGATAATTTTGTTGCTAATGTTGCAATAACATCATCGGCTTCTACATCTGGAACTTGCAAAACGGAAATACCAAGTGCTTTTATAAAGTTTATTAATGGAGGAACTTGCTCGCTCAGTTCTATTGGCATTGGTTTTCTATTTGCTTTATATTCTTTATAAATATCATGTCTAAAAGTTTTACCTTTTGGATCAAATATTACTGATAAATATTTAGGCTCATATGTTTTAATAAGTTTATTAATCATATTAATAACACCGTGTATTGCTCCTGTACTAAATCCAGAAACGGTTGTTAAATTAGGAAGGGCATAAAATGCTCTATACAAATAAGATGAGCCATCAACGAGAACAAAATTATCTCTATTTTTATTAGCCAAAATCATATAACCTTAGATAAGTTTATTTCAAAAAAAGATTTATAACTTATAATAAGCTGAAAAAGCCATGTCTGTATATACTAAAATAACTGATGGTGAGTTGGAATCACACCTTGAAAATTACTCATTGGGAAAGATTAGAAACTTTTCTGGTATTTCCGAGGGTATAGAAAATAGTAATTATTTACTAAATACAGAGACTGGAGATTTTATATTTACTATTTTTGAAGCCATAAGTGCTGATAGAGTAGTTGACTATCTTTCATTTATGAATCATATAAATAATAAAGGTTTGCTATCTCCACTTGTTATTAAAACAAATAATGATGAATTATTTAAAAATATTAAAAATAAGCCAGCAGCAGTAATACAGAAACTAGAAGGTAAATCGATTACTCAACCAACTAACAATCATTGTGAACAACTTGGGAAAATTTTGGCCGACTTTCACATCTATGGTTCAGACTTTGCGCTGAATATTACAAATGCTAGAGGTGCTGTTTGGGCTAAGAAATCTTTAAAAAAACTTGATAATGTAATTGATAAAAACCAATTAAATTTGATTCAAAAAGCAATTGAAATTCAAAATATTTTTGTGGATAGTGATTTGTCAACGGGAATGATTCATGCTGATCTTTTTAGAGATAATGTTTTATTTTCCAAAAATAGAATCTCAGGTGTCATTGACTTTTACTATTCATGCTATGATCCATATATCTATGATTTAGCTATTGTTGTAAATGATTGGTGTAACGAAGAAAATAATTCTATTAACCTAGAAAAATTTACACTCTTAGTAACTGAATATAATAAATATAAAAAAATTACTGATGATGAAAAAACATCATGGAAAAATGCCTTAGTTTCAGCCGCCCTTAGGTTTTATCTGTCTAGATTGATTGACCTACATTATCCAAAAATTGGAGAAATAACTCATATCAAAGACCCTTCTGTTTTTGAAAATATATTGATTGATAGAATAGAAAATGAGTATCAAATCTTAGTATGAAAAACTTACAAAAATTTCTTGATAACTTCATTGAAAAAGTTGGCTATGGAACTAGTTTTTTAGTAGTAGTTATGGTTTTCTTGGTTACACTAACTCTATTTCTAAGGTATGTTTTAAGCATTGGAAGTGTCGCACTACAAGAATCAATCATGTATTTACATGCTATATTTTTTATGATTGGCATAAGTTTTGCAATAAAAGAAAATGCACATGTTAAAATTGATATCCTCTCTAATAAATTCAACAGCAAACAGAAAAATGTAGTCTTTATAGCAGGTTTAATTTTTTTTATGATTCCTTTTTCGCTATTTGTTATTTTTATCAGCATAGATATGGTAAGTAACTCATGGGAAGTTATGGAACAATCAAGTGAAGCAGGTGGACTAAATTTAGTTTATTTATTAAAAAGCGTTATTCCGTTGACTGGCTTCCTTATTTTCTTACAAAGTATTTCTGAACTTATAAAAAACATCATCTCTTTTTTAAATGAACATTGAATACATCGCCATTTTATTTGTTTTAACAACTTTTGGGTTTTTATTATCCGGATTTCCAGTTGCTTTTGTCTTATCTGGGACCTCTCTTATCTTTGCATATTTTGGAATTATTTTTGATGTATTTGATTACTCATATTTATTAGCATTTCCAAACCGAGTTTATGGAATAATGGTTAATCAAAATTTGCTCGCCGTACCATTATTTATTTTTATGGGTTCAGTCTTAGAAAAAACTGATATAGCAGAAAACCTACTTAAATCCATGAACCAATTATATAAAAATAGTTCAAGCGGCTTAGGTATTTCTGTGATAATCGTTGGTACATTAATGGCTGCTAGCACAGGAATTGTGGGTGCAAGTGTTGTAACGTTAGGATTATTATCTCTACCTGTTATGTTAAAAAATGGTTATCCGCCTTCACTTGCTTGTGGAACTATTTGTGCATCTGGTACTTTAGGGCAAATAATACCTCCTTCACTTGTACTTATTTTGCTTGCAGATGTATTATCCTCTGCGTATCAACAAGCACAATTGAATGCTGGAATTTTTTCACCGGACACTATAACAATTGGAGATCTTTTTGCTGGCGCAATTATTCCAGGCTTATTACTTCCAATACTATATATTTTTTATATAAAATCTAAAAAAATTAAAATAAATAAAAATAATGATAAAGGTATTAATGAAACAAATAGTGCAAATTTATTGAAATCAATTCTTCCACCATTCATTTTAATATTTCTTGTACTAGGATCAATTATCTTTGGGATTGCTACACCATCAGAAGCTGCTGCTGTAGGTGCGGCTGGTTCTTTGAGCATAGCTTTTTTGAAGGGTAAATTTACAAAAAATATTTTAGAAAAAACATCGAGAGAAACTATTAAAATAACTAGTATGGTATTTATGATATTGCTTGGTGCAACGCTATTCTCTCTTGTTTTTCGTGGTTTTGAGGGAGAATTATTAATACATAATCTCTTAGTAGAGATACCATCTGACAAGTATACTTCTTTATTAATAGTCCTTATATTAATGTTCTTTTTAGGTTTTATTTTAGATTTTATAGAGATTATATTCATTGTAATTCCTTTATTTGGCCCTACTTTATTTTCCCTTGGTTTTGATCCTATTTGGATTGGCATTTTAATAGCAATGGTATTACAGACCTCATTCCTAACCCCTCCATTTGGATTTTCATTATTTTACTTGCGTGGCGTTACACCAAAAAATATTTCAACATCTGAAATTTATAATGGAGTCTACCCATTTATTGGCATACAGATTTTGGTTATTATAATTATTTATCAATTCCCTAGCATGACTACATTTTTGCCAGAATTTTTATTTGGATAATTATTCTCTAAATTTGATATAAGACTTCTCAGAAAGATTTGTCCAAGGAATGACTTCTTTTTGAAATTTTTTATAGGATGCATATACTTCTTTAGTAATTGTATCCGTCTGACCAATTTCATTTACAACTTCCATAGATAGCGTCTTCAAAAACTTCATTACTTTTTCCGGAAACTCATTAATACTTATATTTTCTGAAATTAAAAATTGTAATGCCTGATTATTTTTTGATGTGTAGTCAGCCAACATATCAATATTAGCAGCCTTACATGAAATATCTATTATGTATTTCAAATCAGTGGGTAATTTTTCATAGGCATCTTTATTTATTATACATTCAATAGTTGGGCCTGGTTCATGCCACCCTGGATAGTAATAGTATTTTGCTGCTTTATGTAAACCAAATGCTCTGTCATTATATGGCCCAACCCATTCGGTTGCATCAATAGCACCTGTTTGCAGTGCAGTAAAAAGTTCAGTTCCTGGTAAAGTTATTGGAACACCCCCTGCTCTTGCTAAAACTTCTCCACCTAAACCTGGAATCCTCATTTTTAAACCTTTTAAATCTTTAGGGCTTTTAATTTTTTTATTAAACCACCCACCCATTTGAACACCGGTATTACCAGCTGGTCGTGGTATCAAATTAAATTGAGTATATAATTTTTCCCATAACTTTAATCCGTCTCCATAATACAACCATGCATTCATTTCTTGTGCATTCAGACCAAAAGGGACTGAAGAAAAAAATTGGCAAGCCTGACTTTTACCTTTCCAATAGTAAGCACCTGAATGACCTAGTTCTGCTCCGCCACCAGAAACATAATCAAAAACTTCCAAAGGAGGTACCAATTCGTTGGCACCAAAGACTTTCACCTTAATCCTGTTATTTGATAATTGGTTTATAATTTTTGCTAAATGTTCAGCTCCAACGCCTAATCCAGGAAAATTTTTTGGCCAGGAAGTAACCATCTTCCATTTAAATTGTGTTTTTGTTTCTGAAGAAACTTTATTAGATGTCATTAAAGATCCACCAACAAGTGACAGACCAATTGATTTGATAAAATCTCTTCTTCTTATTTTTTTCATCTTATAGAAATTCCAAATTGCTATAATTTAAAACCAAAACTTTATAACCATAGTTATCAAAGTTTATATGAAGTTTTAAATCATCTCTAGCCCCTTCATATCTTTGGATTATCCCCTCGCCAAATTTTATATGCCTAACCCTTTGTCCTACTTTAAAAAAGTGATTTTTCTTCGGATGTGATGAGTTAGTTGAGCGATAATTGGAACTAGGTGTTGATTCTGATTTAATATTTTCTATCATTTCATCTGGTATTTCACTTAGAAACCTAGATGGTCCAGTAGAAGGGTTATAACCTGTCTCTCTGAATTCTGCAAAACTAAAGAAAAGTAGTTTTTTTGCCCTTGTAATTGCTACATAACATAATCTTCTTTCTTCTTCCAAAAAATCATCCTCTGTGTCTCTTCTATAATTAGGGAAAATACCATCTTCTAGACCCATTAAAAAAACAATTGGAAACTCAAGACCTTTAGCTGAATGTATTGTCATAATTTGGAGTGGATCGTCATGAGTTTTTGATTGATATTCGCCAGCCTCTAAAGCAGCATTATCTAAAAAATCCCGAATTAAATCATCACTATCATGATTACTGTTTTCAAAAGACTCGGCATGTGATACTAATTCTTCAAGGTTTTCCTGTTTAGAAACTGACTCTTCACCCTTTAGATTCTCATAGTGAGATTTTAGAGTGGATAATTTAATTGTAGTCTCAATTAAAGAAGATAAGTCTGACGTTTTTATTAATGAAGAAATCTCTAATATAATTTTGATAAAGGATTTGATTGAATCTATTGACCGTGTGATCTCTAGTTTCTCAAGGTTTTGAATAGATTCCCATAATGAAATAGAATGTGATTTTGAATGATTCCTAATCACTTCCATTGTCTTTTCACCAATACCTCTAGGTGGAACATTTATAACCCTCTCAAATGCTGTATTATCAGAAGTATTAGCTGCTAATCGAAGATAGGCAATAACATCTTTGATTTCTGCTCTTTCAAAAAAACGAAATCCCCCAAAAACAATATATGGTATCTTTCTAGCACTTAATTCTCCTTCTAAAGCCCTAGAGAGGAAATTAGCACGATATAATATAGCCATGTCTGACCTCTTATAACCATTCTCAAAAAACCAATTAATTTTTTCAGAAATAAATCTACATTCTTCTTTAGAACTATCAGCTCTATATAAATAGACAGGTTCTCCTTTTTTTGAAGAAGTCCATAAATCCTTTCCTAATCTATTTTGATTTTTTTTAATTAAACTATTAGCTACATCTAAAATTTTACTTGTTGATCTGTAATTCTGTTCTAGTTTGAACATCTCAACATTGGAAAACTCATTTTTGAAAAGTTGTATATTTTTACTGCGAGCGCCTCTCCAAGCATAAATAGACTGATCATCATCACCGACGGCATATAATGATCCTTTTTCTCCATTCAATGTTTTAAGAAGATTAAACTGTAATGTATTAGTATCCTGGAATTCATCGACCATAATATGTTGAAATCTATTATTATAATATTTAAGTAATTCAGGCTTGTTTTTGAGTGTCTCATAAGTAGTTAAAATTAAATCCGCAAAATCTAACGATTTAGTTTGTATTCGCGCTTCTTCATAATCTCTAAAAATGTCTCTATAAGTATCATCTTTACCTGATGACTTAGACACTCTTTCTCCTTTATCTTTTCGTGAATTTATAAATGATTGTAAAGCCTTTGGGTCATAAATTTTTTCATCAAGATTTCTTGATTTGATAACTCTTTTAATTATCCTCAGTTGATCTTGCGAATCAAGTATAGTAAAAAATTCAGATATTCCTGCATCCTGCCAGTGTATCTTTAAAAATCTTCTGCAAATTCCATGAAATGTTCCAAACCATAATCCCTGAGAAGAAATACGTAGCAAATTTTCTATTCTTTGTTTCATTTCATTGGCTGCTTTGTTCGTAAAAGTTAAGGCCAAAATATTACTTGGTTTAATATTAAAATCCTGAATTAGTTTTGCCACCCTACAAGTTAACACTTTTGTTTTACCACTTCCTGCACCGGCTAGAATTAATTTATTGCCTTCACTGCAATTTACAGCTTCTTTTTGTTGGTTATTTAATTCTCCAAATTCTATTTGTTCTGTCACTTGTTATCTCTT
>CEUS01046689.1_pt1 | contig 19137 bp, 12 predicted proteins | sample 427031 | NCBI WGS metagenome assembly CEUS01 (sample SAMEA2622837, study PRJEB7988) | marine metagenome | biome: marine biome (ENVO:00000447); feature: marine epipelagic mixed layer (ENVO:xxxxxxxxx); material: "saline water (ENVO:00002010), including plankton (ENVO:xxxxxxxx)" | depth 140 m | reverse complement strand
ATCAAGTCGAAACAATTCTGATGCACTTGATCAGAGGCACTGGATTGAACGGCTTACTTGGCATGTCCGCTTTCAGTAAGTGGCAGTCTGTAGACACCGATACCTGTACTGTGTTGGTACGACCATTATTGAACATCGACAAAGATTCGACTGAAAAATATTGTTCTTTCTACAACTTGCAGCCAAGAATAGACACATCTAATTCATCAATACATTTCACCAGAAACAAAATAAGAGCTGATTTGATACCTATAATCAAATCCTATAACCAAAGCTTCGGCAAGGCCTTACTTAGGATGAGTTCGGCTGCTAGACACTATCAAGAGTATATTGAAACAATCACTTTGGAGACTATGAACCATGTGAAAATTTCCGCTCCTCACGGCATAACCTTTTCGAGATATGCTTTCTGTGAACAACACCGTGTTATACAAACAAATTTGGTTCTCTTAGCCTATAAGAAGATGGTTGGTAACACCAAAAAAATCAAGAGTGCTCATATAGATACAATATTGGATTTGGCAAGTAATGGTAAAAGTAAAATCGTGCATTTGCCTAACAATCTCGTAGTTTGTATAGACAATCAAGAAATACAATTTGTATCAAGAAACTGTCTGGCCGAAACCAAGACCCAAATCCTTACCAGGCACATAATAAAAGTGCCTGGTAAAACAACTATTCCGGGATGGGAGATCGTTTCCTGGATTGAAAAAACATCTACTACAAGATTGTCCAGCGAGTATCACATTACCTTAGATGCCGACCAAATAGATGAACCTATATTCGTTAGAGGTAGATTGCCCGGGGACAAATTTGTGCCGACTGGTATGAAAAATACAAAAAAGTTACAGGATTTCATGGTCGATGCCAAAATACCAAACTCCAAGAGGGACTCTGTCCCTATTGTAACTTTAAATGACGAAATTATCTGGGTGGTAGGTTACAGAAAAGCAGACGGACTGGCATTAGACACTAACACCATGAAGGTAATCACAATTGCGTTTACTGCTACTGGATTATATTGATCAACCTAGGATTTGATCCAGAACCGGGTATACTGCCTCTTCTTGCGGCCGGTTGATCATCAATTTTACTAATATTTGCTTTGAATTCAAGAGGACGAGCAGCACTAATATAATCGGAAACGCCAAAAGCATTCACGGAGACCTCGGCTTGAGAGTAAAGTCTAATATCGTCAGCCGATATGTTCCCTCTCACCAAAACCTCGACATGGGGGTAGCCAGATAATGAAAGCCTCGCCCGTAACTCTTTTACCCTCGCGGGGCTCAAATTAGCAGTGTCATCCAATATAACACCCCTCAATCTTTGACCCATTACTCTTGCGAGAGTCAACGTTTCTTCAAGTTCATCTTTTATCACATTTACGGGAGCCATTCTGGGATATTCCTGTGGCATATTTTTATCAAAATTCTGCATAGCCATCACTGCGTCTCCTATTAAAAGAATAACGTTGGGAGATATAGCACCAGATGAGTTTATGCCTGCTAATTTACTTCCCAGTGTCGTCGTACAAGAAACACAACCACCAATCACTGCAGAATAGTCCATAATACCAGCGACGTGTGGATGCACTATAGAAGAACCAGTAGAAATTACTGGAACACCAGCCGCTGCTTCGACACATTCTCTACTAGCAGTAGCCCATCCAGTACAATGGGACATTATCCCAGTAATAGCAGTTTCATATACAGCAAATGAATTGTATGGTGCCGTAATTTGAAGCACCAATTCTTGGTCTGAAATGTCCGACCCCTCTTCGATGGCCCACACATTCCTGTTACTTTCGGGTAGGATCTTGTTCAATAAAGACTTGATTTCATTTACACCACATAAAACCCCTGCTGAAGTCGAGGTGAAATCCATAGTAACAAGCGGATTCACCCCCTCGCTACGTAGGACAGATATACTCCTGTGCAACGCTATATCAGCTGTGTCTCCGATCATTAGTGACGGTTTAGGGTCAAATTCTGACTGTGACATTAAAATCCTTCATAATAACTCTATCACAATACCATATCATTTACGTATGATATCTGAGCTCCTAAGATTTTTTCCATGTGAACTATAGCCCAATTGTGTGCGTCTAAGTCAAATGATGCTACTGCATCTGTTGGAACCACAACATTATAATCTCTGTTGCGCGCATCTGATACTGTATGCATGACACATATATCCGTGCAAACCCCACAGACTATCACCTTACTCGGTTTTAATCTCTCTAAATGGTTGGTTAACTCGGTTTCATAGAATGCACTATACCGCTTCTTATCGATTCTTAATCCACTATACTTAGCCAACTCTGGTATCAATTCCGTTTCCGATGACCCTGAAAGACAATGGATCGGGAACATTTGAAACTCCAAATCTCCAAGCTCATGACTATCACATATGAATATTAGATCAGAGTTTTTCTTAACTTCTGAATCCAGGAGCTTAGTTAGATTAGGTATAATCTTTCGGGCATCATCTCCACAGTATAAATTCCCATTCTCCAAAAACCCTCTTACCATATCTATAATTAGTACTACATTAGCCATTACTGCAACCATCATCCAGTGAATTTTGCGGATCCATAATAACCAAGCCTTAAATTTACTGCAATACCTAATAATGGGTATTTTAGGTGCCAAGTCATCTGCATAAAAATTGTATCGTATATCACATCAATGTGATAAAATACTGATATATCCTGGCATACCACATTAATATCGCTGAAAATAAAGAATGTTTATGTGATGCTGGCATTTACCTAAGAGATTGAAAAGTCCTGAAAATATATGAAGAACCATAAAAACACCATTAATCCTGACAAACTATCTCAAGTTGCGGAAAACTATTTACTTTCACTTTTTATTTTATCAGAAGAAGCCATCAAAGCCACCCCTGCCCATATAGCCGAACATCTTAAATCCTTACCAGCTAGCGAAGGACTTGGAACAAGTTTGCCATCTGTACTTGGAATGTTGAGGAGAATGTCTAAAGAAGGTTTGTTAACCTTTGGTAACGACAAAGAAGTGCAACTGACTACTCAAGGCTTAGTCGCAGCAAAAGATATGATTAGAAGACACCGACTTGCTGAACGATTTGTGGTGGATTTACTTGGTTTGGAACTTGATAAAGCCCACGTAGAAGCCCATAGGTTAGAACATGCTATTTCCCCTGACGTGGAAGCAAGAATAGACGAACTCTTAGGATATCCAACCACCTGTCCATTTGGTGGACCAATACCAGACAGTAAATACTCACCTCCCGATAAGCCCGTAATTGCACTAAGAGATGTTGAACAGGGAAGTGTATGTATAATCATCAGAGTGCCTGAAGAAGACCAAGAATTATTGAGTTTTCTAGTGGCCCAAAATGTTCTACCAAACGAAAAAGTGGAAATTATAGAGTCTAGCCTACACAAAGGAATAATAGTAATAAAGACAACAAAGGGTGAGAATGCTATCGGTTACCCAGTAGCTGGTCGCATATGGGCAACACAGGAATAGAGTGCCCTTTTCCTAATACTTCTTAGCCTATTGACGTAGATCGTTGTTGGATATACAATTGGGTATTGTCATTTTATGAGGCAGATCACATTTTCTATTCTATTTATAACTCTGAGGCAACTTCCACGTTGTCTCTTCTTCGTGTCTAACTGAAACACATTCTTAATTAACCCAGGAGCGTGAATTGCCATGAGCCCTTCATCTGTTCGAACTATTAATAATCCAGATATTACCGTTCAAAAAAAGACATACGCAAGAATTCCACAGATACTGGACGTGCCAAATCTAATACAACTTCAAATGGAGTCTTTTGAATGGTTTGTAGGAGACTGTTTGACTTCTTTGTTTCAAGAAATTTCTCCCATACAAGATTTTACCGGTGGTAGATTTGAGTTATCATTCTTGGATCACGAATTCCAAACACCTAAGTACACTGAACAAGAATGCCGAATCAGAGAGATAACCTTCGAAGCCCCCCTTTATATAACAACTAGATTGTTAATAAAAGAAACAGGTGAAGTCAAAGAACAAAGACTTTTCATGGGTAACATCCCCTTGATGACCACTCAAGGCACCTTCATAATAAACGGTGCAGAAAGAGTTGTCGTCAGTCAGCTGGTAAGGTCCCCTGGCGTATACTTCACGGTAGAAAAAGACATCACAACTGATAGAGATATGTGTTTCGGTAAATTAATCCCATATAGGGGTGCATGGCTAGAATTCGAAACAAATAACAAAGATGTACTATCCGTCAAAGTTGACCGTAAGAGAAGAGCGTCGGTTACTACTTTACTGAAAGCAATTGGTATAGTGGAAGAATCTGAGATACTTTCCCTTTTCGAAGATGCGGACAACAATCCAAACCATAAATATATTGCTACGACCCTTGAAAGAGACGGACAAGTCAAAACACAGGATCAGGCCCTATTAGAATTCTACAAGCGTTTGAGGCCAGGTGAACCACCAAACGTAGAAAATGCCCGTAACCTCATGGAAAACCTCTTTTTCAACCCTAGAAGATACGACTTGGGCAATGTGGGTAGGTATAAATTAAATAGAAGACTGGAAATCGATGTTGCAGATACGGAATGCACTTTGACCAGAGATGACTTAGTTGCAGTGATTAGAAAGATGATACTGGTGAATAACTCCCAAGAAGGTCATGATGATATAGACCATCTGGGCAATCGAAGGATAAGAGCCGTGGGCGAATTATTGCAAAATCAGCTCAGGGTCGGATTCTTAAGGATGGAAAGAGTCATAAGAGAAAGAATGACGACTCAACCAGACGCCACTACGGTAGCACCATCTACTTTGATAAACGTAAGGCCTGTGGTAGCGGCAGTCAGAGAGTTTTTTGGAGGTTCTCAGTTATCACAATTCATGGATCAAACCAATCCTCTTGCAGAATTAACTCACAAACGAAGATTATCAGCACTCGGTCCTGGTGGATTGACTAGAGAAAGAGCAGGCTTCGATGTCAGAGATGTACATCACTCACATTATGGACGCATATGCCCTATAGAAACCCCGGAAGGTCCCAACATTGGACTCCTTGGATCTTTAGCAACTTACGCCAGAACTAACAAAATGGGATTCATAGAAACACCTTATAGGCGCATAATAAAAGATGTTCCAAATGATTACCATGATTTAGAAGGTCGTACGGTCGTTGAGTCCGTTTCGGATGACAACGGGAAGTCGATCGTTAGAAGAGGTAAAAAAATTACTGCCGCGGCAACTAAGAAGATAGCGGCCTTAAAACCTCGTTCCATAAGTATACTTCCTTTCGCATCTTCACTAGACGAAGATATAGTATATCTCTCAGCTGATGAAGAAGAAAAATTCCCGATCGCTCAAGCACACTCACCTTTAGACGAAAAAAACCAATTCACAACAGACAGAGTCGAAATAAGGAGAGGCGAAATCTTTTCACTTGACACTCCAACTAATGTATCCTACATGGATATATCCCCAATACAAATTGTTAGTGTCTCGGCTGGTTTGATACCTTTCCTTGAACATGACGATGCCAACAGGGCATTGATGGGGTCCAACATGCAAAGGCAAGCAGTGCCGCTCTTAAGAACCGAATCACCGTTAGTGGGTACCGGAATGGAGAAGAGGGTAGCGATGGACAGTGGTCAAGTTGTGATATCACGACAGGATGGTGTTGTCAGTAGTGTTTCTGGAGAACAAATAATTGTTAAAGACCATAATGGAAAATCCCATAAATACCCTTTGATTAAGTTCCTCAGGAGTAACCAGGGTACATGTATAAGCCAAAGATCCATTGTAGCAAAGGGTGATCCAGTCCAGAAAGGACAACCACTTGCAGACAGCTCTTCTACTGAAAATGGCGAATTGGCTCTGGGTCAAAACGTACTGGTTGCCTTCATGAGTTGGGGTGGATACAACTTCGAAGACGCCATAATATTGAATGAAAACCTCCTCAGAAAAGATAAATTCACATCCATACATATAGAGAAATATGAGGTGGAGGCAAGGGACACGAAACTTGGGGCCGAAGAGATAACTAGAGATATATCTAATGTGGGAGAAGATGGTCTTAGGAATTTAGATGAATTCGGTGTTATATATCCCGGGGCAGAAGTAGGACCTGGGGATATTCTAGTGGGCAAAATTACCCCAAAGGGTGAAACTGAGTTGACCGCCGAAGAAAAATTGTTGAGAGCTATTTTCGGAGAGAAAGCCAGAGATGTTAAAGATACCTCTTTGAGGGTACCTCATGGGGAAAGAGGTAAGATAATAGAGGTAAAAGTTCTTTCCCGAGAAGAAAAAGATGAACTACCTCCTGGAGTGAACACCCTTGTACGAGTCTGGATAGCTCAAGCACGGAAAATTACTGAAGGAGACAAAATGGCGGGTCGGCATGGCAACAAAGGTGTAGTAGCCAGAGTACTGCCTGCAGCCGACATGCCGTATCTCGAAGATGGAACTCCTGTAGACATTATACTTAACCCGATTGGCGTACCTTCCAGAATGAATTTGGGACAATTACTGGAAACTCATCTGGGACTGGCTGCACATGGGATGGGATTGAAGGTAGTTACACCAGTTTTTGACGGAGCAGATGACACATCTATAGAAGATGCTTTGGCCAAGGATTGGATGATTAAAAAATCTGGTGCAATATCTCAAGATAATGAAGATAAACTTCCTACTCCTGACATGAACATAGTTAAGGAATGGTTAGACACGAAGGGTTTCGACGGCAAACAGATTCTGGATGAAGACAATAGAGGAATGGCTCGAAATGCCTGCCTTAAGATATGGTTGGATGAAGAATCTGATATATCAACAAGTAACTTATCGGATGAACAAATTTATGAGACAGCCATAAACATAAGTAAGAACTCGGCGTTGTCTGCTCCAATATTAGGAAAGAGTGTTTTGTACGATGGGCGAACCGGTGATAAATTTGATCAGTCAGTAACCGTAGGGTACATATACATGATGAAACTAATACACTTAGTTGAAGACAAAATTCACGCTAGATCCACTGGCCCTTACTCACTTATAACCCAACAACCACTTGGGGGTAAGGCCCAGTTTGGTGGCCAACGGTTCGGAGAAATGGAAGTCTGGGCTCTTGAATCATACAGTGCGGCGTACAATTTACAGGAAATGTTAACGATAAAATCCGATGATGTGGTTGGAAGAGTAAAAACATATGAGGCCATAGTTAAGGGCGAGGAAGTTGTTCAACCTGGAGTTCCTGAGTCTTTCCACGTCCTAGTAAAAGAACTTCAAAGTCTGGGACTGTCAGTTGAACTACTACAAGAAGACGAAGCTCAACCGATGCTAGAGGAAAGCAGCGATACAAATAACATAGACAGTGATGTAATAGAGGAATTTGAAGGCATGGTTGTAGAAGACATAGAAGCATCTACGGTTGCAAAGATAGAAGAAGAAATGCAAGATCCAGATGACGACATATTGTCCTCAATCATGAGTCAAATAGAGGAAATAGAAGATACGGAGGAACCTGAAAATGGTCAAGAGTAGAGCAGAATTCGACGCTATACGTCTTTCGATAGCTTCCCCCGAACAAATAAAGGGTTGGTCATTCGGAGAAGTAACCAAGCCAGAAACTATAAACTATCGCACACTTAGACCCGAAAAGGACGGTCTTTTTTGCGAACGAATATTCGGACCTACAAAAGACTGGGAATGCTTCTGTGGCAAATATAAAAAGATCAGATATAAGGGAGTTATATGTGACAGATGTGGAGTAGAGGTCACACGTTCGAAGGTTAGGCGTGAGAGAATGGGTCATATCCAACTTGCCGCGCCAGTAGCTCATGTTTGGTTCTCCAAAGGTATACCTAGTAGGCTCGGCCTTCTCCTAGACATGTCACCTCGAAACCTAGAGAGAGTTCTCTACTTTGCAAAATATGTCATAACGAGAATTAACGAAGAAAACAAATCACAGATTATAGATTCGCTTAATTCCTCTCTTCAACAATCTGAGGACTTAGAATCTGAGAGCCAAGAGAACCAAGAAAATCACGAGCCGGAGAGTAGTCCCTCTATAGAAAACAAAAAGGATTCTGTACAACAAAAAATCGATGAGATCGAATCTATACAAACATTGCAACTCCTAACGGAAGCCCAATACAGGGATCTCAGAGACAAGTATCATAATTTGTTCGATGCATCCATGGGAGCCGAAGGAATAATGGCAATACTGAAAGATTTTGACTTGGATGCCGTCCGTGCAACTCTCCAGGAAGAAATAATATCCACGTCAGGGCAAAGAAGGAAAAAAGCCATTAAAAGATTGAGGATAATTGAATCCTTGATAAAAAGTGGCAACAAGCCTGAAGGCATGATCCTGTCCATACTACCAGTCCTCCCACCTGACTTAAGACCTATGGTGCAACTAGATGGAGGTCGGTTCGCAACAAGTGATTTAAATGACCTATATCGAAGAGTTATAAACCGCAACAATAGGCTTAAGCGTCTATTGGAACTTGGTGCCCCTGAGATAATAATCAGAAATGAAAAACGAATGCTGCAAGAGGCAGTTGATGCCCTAATCGATAATGGCAGAGTAGGAAAGGCAATTTCCGGAACTCACAATCACAAACTCAAGTCCCTTGCGGATCTGCTTCGAGGAAAACAAGGGAGATTCCGGCAAAATCTCCTCGGCAAACGAGTCGACTACAGTGGAAGATCCGTCATTATAGTTGGTCCTGAATTGAATCTAAACCAATGTGGCCTCCCTAAACGAATGGCCTTGGAACTTTTTAAGCCCTTTGTAATGAATAGACTCATCCTAGATGGACATGTTCACAACATAAAGAGCGCCAAGAGAATGGTAGAAAGAGTAAGCCCAGAAGTGTGGGACATATTGGAAGAAGTTATAACTAAAAGACCAGTTCTCTTGAATCGAGCTCCAACTTTACACAGGTTGGGCATTCAAGCATTTGATCCAGTACTTGTAGAAGGTAACGCCATAAGACTTCATCCTCTTGTATGTACTGCATTTAATGCTGACTTTGACGGTGATCAAATGGCAGTACACGTCCCACTTTCAAAAGAAGCAGTCCAAGAAGCCAAGAAGTTGATGCTAAGCACCCAAAATATGCTGTCGCCAAGTTCTGGAGAACCAATCGTAGCCCCTACACTAGACATGGTATTTGGTTGTTATTACCTAACCACCGAAATACCCGACTCCTTAGGTGCAAACTTGAAATTCAGCAGTATAGAAGAAGCCAGATTAGCTTTCGAATCCAGAGCTATAGACCTTAGGGCACCAATATCAGTAAAACTAGGTAACGAAGCCGAAACTTCAGACAAATGGATAGTTACCACAATGGGCAGAATAATATTCAACGAGGTCTTGCCAGAAGGATTCGAATTTCAAAATACTGTAATGGACAAAAATATGCTAAAAGACCTAGCAGCAGAATGTTATCGAACCAAAGGAAACGATACTACTGCGCAAGTTTTAGATCGGATTAAGAACCTAGGCTTCCATTATGCTGAGAAATCCGGTACCACAATAGCAATTAACGATATAAAGGTTCCGTCGGAAAAAAGCGACTTGATAAACAGCGCAGATACCAAGATAGATGCACTAGAGGAACAATATCAAAAAGGGCTTATAACCGAAGATGAGCGATACAATACTGCAGTCAGAATATGGACAGATACTAGTGATAGGATGACTCAATACATCGAAGAACAGTTGCCAAATTACGGCGGAGTCTACCTTATGGCTGTATCAGGTGCCAAAGGTAATATAGCTCAAATAAAGCAAATGGCTGGCATGCGGGGACTCATGAGTAACCCAAGAGGTAAAATTATCGAACTACCTATCAAATCCAGTTTCCGAGAAGGACTGAGTGTCTTAGAATATTTCATCTCCACACATGGAGCCAGAAAAGGTTTGGCTGACACAGCCTTAAGGACTGCAGATAGTGGATACCTGACACGAAGACTAATAGATATATCACAAGAAGTCATAGTATTGGAAATGGATTGTGGAAGCACATTGGGCATAAAAATAGAATCTTCCCCTGATAAACCTATGGTTGCCTCTATGGCTACAAGAGTATTGGGTAGAACCACAGCTGCGCCAATACTCAACCCTGAGACTAACGAAACCATTGTGCAAACCAACAAAATCATAGGAGAGCATGAAGCCCAACAAATAGAATCCTTAGAAATAACTGATATATTCGTCAGATCTGCCCTAACATGCCAAGCACGTAACGGCATATGTAGCTTATGCTATGGAAGAAATCCCGCAACTGGCCAACAAGCCATCTTGGGCGAAGCGGTCGGCGTTATGGCGGCACAGAGCATTGGAGAGCCCGGTACTCAGTTAACAATGAGAACATTTCACACAGGGGGCATAGCAGGTGCAGATATTACAAGTGGTCTTCCAAGAGTAGAGGAACTTTTCGAAGCTAGGTCACCAAAGGGACAAGCTTTCTTAACAGAAATAGACGGATTTGTAGAAGTAATAGAAGGGTTAGAAGAGAGAAGAGTTAGAATAACAAACTCCCAAGAATACAAAGAGACTCACCGAATTCCGAAGGGTTACAGAGCTACAGTTAAAACTGGTGACTGGGTAGCACTGGGAACACCTTTAGTTGAACCCAAAGATGGTTCCAGTAAAGACAGTGTTGACTTGAGTGAACTAACCATCACTGCTAACAATGCAGGGCTGATCAACGCTACAAGTAAAACAATAACCCTGACTGGTGAGGAAAATGAAGAGAGGCTCTATATTATACCGCCAGCAGCATATATGCTCGTTCATGATGGTTCCGAAGTGTCGGCAGGTGATCCTCTTACAGCTGGGCCACTAAATCCACAAGACATACTGCGAATCAGAGGTAGAGAAGCTGTACAACAATATTTAATAGATGAAGTCCAAAATGTATACAGATCACAAGGTGTAGAAATCAACGACAAACACATAGAAGTCATAGTAAGACAAATGCTAAAAAAAGTGAGGATTGAAGAGACTGGAAACACAGAACTACTCCCAGGAGAACTAGTAGACAGAACGGTTTACGAGGATAAAAATCAAGACATAATATCGCAGAACGGGCATCCAGCCACTGCTTCTCCAGCACTGCTGGGCGTGACACGAGCTTCACTTAATACAGACAGTTTCCTAGCCGCTGCAAGCTTCCAAGAAACAGCAAGAGTTCTCACTGAAAATAGTTTAAGTGGGTCTGTAGACCAGCTTAACGGATTAAAGGAAAATGTCATAATAGGTCGTCTTATACCAGCCAACCTACATACATCCGAAGAAGGAAGAGCAAGGTTGGGGATATCCGATCAACCGTTTGATGACGACGGAACACAACTCACCCTAGAGTCTGAAGCTATACACCATGTTATTAATGACAACACAGACGACAAAATAGAGGAACTTTCATAGAAACACGGCTGCAGGTAGCTAATATCTGGGGCGGTTAGCTCAGTTGGTTAGAGTGTTGCCTTGACATGGCAGAGGTCAGTGGTTCGAGTCCACTACCGCCCACCACATATCTTAGAGATAATGTAATTGAAACTACTAGATTTACATACCCATATATACGAATACCCAGAAACCGAAATCAAACAAATACTCGATAGAGCCAATCGAGTTGGAGTCGCCGGGGCTATACTGGCCGGAACCACAGTTAAATCCAGTAATAAATGTGTGGCATTGGCTAATGCAGATGACCGTTTATTTGCAAGTGTTGGCATACATCCCATGGAGATCCCCTTAACGGACATAGAAAACCATATTCAAGCCATCAAAGAACTCGCTTTGACTCCCCAAGTAGTGGCTATAAGTGAAATAGGACTGGATAAAATGCTTGGAGCTCCTGACTTTAGAAAGCAGGAGGACATTTTTAGAGCACACATACAACTAGCCAAAACCACAAACTTGCCTATAATCTATCACTCCCGTGAATCCTACCCATATATATTGGATGTACTAGAAGACGAAGAAGCTTACAAAGTTGGTGGAGCTGCTCATTACTTTCAGGGAGACATATCAACAGCGTTTCGCTGCATTGAATTAGGCTTTCTTATTTCTATAGCAAAACCAGTGTTGCGCATCCCACAATTGCAAGAAGTTGTTAGTAAAATCCCTCTTGAGAATATATTAATAGAAACAGATTCTTTTCCACAACCATTCAAGAAAAACAGAAAAGCGTGGACTGAACCAAGACATCTGGTAGACATAGTAGCCAAAATAGCAGCCATTAAGGGCACAACTACCACCGAAGTCAGTATACAACTGCACTCTAATCTTATGAAACTGTTCAAGGATAAATCTGGAGCTATGGACAAAATATTGAATGCGCATTCCGTGAATTCTATTGAATTTGATTAGCACAAACTTAAACGTATATACTGTATAAAAATATCCAGGCAGCTACATTGAGAATCACAGTTAAATTATTCGCTACATATCGTGAAATAATGGGCACATCTGTGCTAGAGTTAGATATACCCGACGGGTCGAATACCCGCTCTTTGCTAGCTATCCTTAAGCAGAAAAATAAAAATGCACCAACCGACTACGCCATTGTTGCATTAAATTCGGAATACGTTGGTGAAAACGCTATTATTAAAGATGGAGATGAGGTGGCAATAATACCACCGGTCAGTGGAGGACAACATGATACACATAACCAGTGAACCCTTAAATCCTGAACATATTACCAATATAGTGAAAAAGAACAGTAACGGTGCAGTGCTAACTTTTCTAGGAACCACTAGGGGTTTTTCCGAAGGACGAAATGTTTTATACCTGGAATATGAAGCGTATCAACCAATGGCGCAAAATATGTTATTACAAATAAAGTCAGAGGTTAATGCCCAGTGGGATATAGAAGATATGGCTATAGCACATCGTATAGGACACTTAGACGTTGGGGATATCAGTCTTGTTGTAGCAATTGGTTCACCACATAGAAAAGAAGCTTTAGAAGCCTCAGAGTATGCCATAGACAGAATAAAGCAAATAGTACCGATATGGAAAAAAGAGGTGTTCGAGGGTGGGGAAGAGTGGCTGGGAGATGAGGATAAGAGAAAAGAATTCTTGAAGACTCTATCAGATTAGATCGACATCAAACTTTCAACCAAGTTACCATACCCATTTTGATCTATAAGTTCATCAAACTGTTTCCTCTTGATCGGATGCCCAAACACGGATTTTTTCTGTAGGGATTCAAGAACCATCGTGGTATTAATGGTGTCGCCTTCCACTTTAATTATAGGTACCTCTTCTTCTTGGGCTTCATATTCTACATACTGTATAGGATCGTGTCCGCCAGTTAGAACTAGACAACTCGTGTCCGTTTGTAATGCCGCCATTTGTATGTCTGGCCTATCACCCCTTACAATAACAGCTTTGTTTAGATGTCGTTCGAAATATAGAACCCCCCAATCCAAGACCATACCACCTATAAGATAATTGTCTACAAAATTATCCCCTTTTTCCTTCCAGCTAATTATTTCTCCATTCAGGTGTTCGGCTAATTCACTAACAGTAGTACCTAATAATTTCCGATCTTCCGGTATCAACGCTAACACCGATATACCTTCTGATTCTATCTTTGGAAGCATAACTCTTTTGGCTTCTCTTATTTTATATCTAGTAACCCCGTTAATAATCACACCACACAACCTATCTCCAAACAGGGACTTTGCATCAATAGCCGCTCCAATTATTTCTGATTCTTCGTATCCTAGAACAACCACAACTCTAGCATTCAGATTTTCAGCAATACGCTTCGAAGCTTTACCAACATCAGCCGTAAGTCCACTCAGACCCTCTACTATGGAAAACACTGATGAATCGATTTCATTCACAAGCTTGATTCCAGAATCCAGTTGGTCTACATGATCATCAATGTTGGATGAAATCATAATAGGCCAATCACCAGCATTAATAGAATCATTACTATTCGCATCCCGCAGAATATCCCTATCCTTATCATCCTTAACAGAGCCATCTCTTATTGAGATTGGCTTGATAAGCACGGCTTTTTGTTCTGATTGCGATAATCTAGTTGCAACACTTATAGCAACCGATGTCTTACCAGATCTAGGTTTGTCCGAGGCTATATATATACGAGGCATAATAAATTCACTGGCTGTCCAACAAAAAATTGACCTAAATTATATCATATACAATTATGTTTTTAAATTAATATTCAAATCCCACGCACGAAAAGTTTTTACGCATTTACCTTGTAGTAAACCTGCAATTGAAACTATAATAAACTCCAGTTTCAAGGAATACATCAATGGTAAATCAAAATATAAACAGATATTATTCTCAGGACATAGATATCAAATGGCAGAATCGCTGGTCTGAAGATAAAATCTATCTTGTAAGCGAACAAAACACTAAACCAAAGTGGTACGAACTCACTATGTATCCTTATCCTTCTGGAGATCTACACATTGGACACTGGTATGCTATGGCTCCGGCAGATGCCCACGCCCGATTCAGACGAATGCAAGGATACAACGTGCTTCACCCAATGGGATTTGATGCCTTTGGTCTCCCGGCTGAAAATGCTGCTATAAAAAGAGGAATACACCCTTACAAATGGACTATGAATAACATAGAAAATATGCGGGGTCAACTAAAATCAATGGGCACCATATATGATTGGGAAAGAGAAATTATATGTGCATTGCCTGAATATTATAAATGGAGCCAGTGGTTATTCCTAAAACTCTATCATGCAGGACTAGCATATCGAGGTAGCGCACCAGCAAACTGGTGTCCATCATGCCAAACTGTCTTGGCTAATGAACAGGTAAAAGAAGGCCGATGCGAACGATGTGATGCTGCTGTAATAAGAAAGGATTTGGAACAGTGGTTCTTCCAAATAACCAAATATGCGGATGAATTGATGGATTTTTCTGGTCTAATTGATTGGCCGGAAAAAATTAAGACTATGCAAACTAATTGGATAGGACGTAGTGAAGGAGTGGAAATAGAATTTGATATATCTGGGGCACAGTTAGAAGAAAGTACAATTAAGACATTTACAACCCGAATAGATACCATATTCGGAGTAACATTTATAGTGATGGCTCCCGAACACCCTTTGGTAGCAAACCTGGTTACTGAAAAACATCGAAGAGAGGTTGAGGATTACATAGATCAGGCCAGAAGACAAACAGAAGTAGAAAGGCTATCAACGGAACATGAGAAAACAGGTGTATTTATAGGAGCATATGCCACAAACAAACTAAACAATCAAAATGTACCTATCTTCATAGCAGACTATGCTTTGCTTAGTTATGGCACAGGTATAGTAATGGGAGTACCCGCGCATGATCAACGAGACTTCGATTTTGCAAAAAAGTATAACCTTCCTATCAAATTAGTTGTTAGCCCAGAAGGAAATCCAGAACAAGAACCACAAAAAGCTTATACCGATGAAGGCATTTTGGTAAATTCCGACCAGTTTAATGGAACTTCGTCTAAAGAAGCGAAGGTTAATATATCTAACTACGTAGAATCTCAAGGCTTCGGCAAGAAAACACACTCCTACAGAATCCGTGACTGGCTGATTTCCAGGCAAAGATATTGGGGTACACCAATCCCAGTAGTATATTGTGACGATTGTGGTATAGTCCCAGTTCCTGAAGACGATCTACCAGTCCTACTACCGGAAGATGCCCAATTCAGACCCACTGGAGAATCCCCATTGAAGTACCATACAGGATTCTTACTGACGAAATGCCCTAAATGTAAACACGACGCCCAAAGAGAAACCGATACTATGGATACATTTGTGGATTCCTCTTGGTACCATCTTAGATATATTGATCCTAATTACAGTCAAGGTCCAATTGATAAAGAGTTAGAAAAAAAATGGCTACCTGTAGATCAATATACCGGAGGGGCTGAACATGCCGTAATGCACCTGCTATATGCAAGATTCTTTAATAAAGCAATGCGAGATATCGGTTTAGTCAACTATAACGAACCATATCTTCGATTATTCAATCAGGGCACAATAATAGCCCAAAAAGCCAAAATGAGTAAATCAAGAGGTAATGTAATAGCTCCAGACCCATATGTGAAAGAATTCGGAGCAGATGTAGTTAGGACTTATTTGATGTTCCTAGGACCATGGGATCAGGGTGGTGAGTGGTCCGATACAGGTATTAACGGAATGGCTAGATGGTTAAATAGGGTATGGGAATTAGCTACACATTCAATCGAAAACAACGGTAATGAAGATGAATTATCTGAAAACGATCATGCCCTACTACAGAATACCCATAAAACCATTCGGAGGGTTCACGGTGACCTAGACAGATTCAAGTTCAACACAGCGATAGCCGCAATGATGGAATTAACAAATTTCATGGGCAGAGTACGCGACCATAACGATATCAGCGGACAAGTTTGGAACCAGACAATAGAAAAATTGCTCTTAATGTTAGCACCTATAGCCCCACATCTCGCTGAGGAACTCTGGGCTGTTACCCAACATTCGTATAGTATCCACAATGAACTTTTTCCTGACTGGGACGACGATATTGCGAATGATCAAGATATAACCTTAATTATTCAAGTAGATGGGAAGTTGAGAGACCGTATAGAAGTTCCTAGCACCATAGAAGAGTCTGATGCTAAACAACTGGCAATTTCCAGCCCGAAAATAGTGAATCACATCGAAGGCAAAACCATCAAACATATAATTTATGTCCCTGGTCGATTAGTAAATTTGGTGTTGAATGCAACTTAAGATACCAGTTACCCAAAATCGAATCTAGCCATTTATTTCTCTCACAGCCCTAGCCAAACCTCCAAACCTTAACCTGAACAAGCCCCGTAGGTCATCTTTAGCAGTCTTAATTACATTAACTCTACTGTCCGGATCGTCTACCCATGTAACAGGAATGTCTTTTATTCTAAACCCGCATTTTTCAGCCACAATCAAGAGTTCCGAGTCAAAAAACCAACCATTGTCGTGTATCTTGGGTAACAGTATTCTAGCAGATTTAGTTGTCATAGCTTTAAACCCGCACTGGGCATCTGAGAATTTGTTTAAAAACATAGATTTAATTATCATGTTGTAGCATCTGGAGGTAATTTCTCTCTTGACTGTACGTTTTCTGACTAAAGAGCCCTTCATCAAACGTGATCCAATTGCCAAATCAAAGTTTTCCTCATCTAGAGACCTTACTAAAGCTGGAAATGAACTAAGGTCGGTTGAAAGATCCACATCCATATACGCAACGATGTCAGCTGTACTTGAAAGCCATGCCTGCTTCAAGGCTCTACCTCTACCTCTGGCCTCTATTCTCATCCAAGAAACTTCCTGGTTCTCCTTAGATAGGTATGATGCGATTTCTGGCGTTCTATCAGTTGAACCATTATCCGCTATCATAATACGACAAGAATATGGACAGTCTACAGACAAGAACTTCTTCAGCGTATCTAGGCATACTGGAAGAGCTTTCTCTTCATTAAGTACTGGTATAACGATATCCACTAACGGCATAATATTTTAATCTGTTGACTTAATCTGTAAAAGGTCAGTGGCGAAAATGACGAACTCCTGTAAATACCATAAATAATCCAAGCCTATCGGCGGCCGCTATTACCTCATCATCCCTAATAGATCCTCCTGGCTGAACAACTCCTGCAATACCTCCTTCTGCACCTGCTTCCACACCATCCGCAAACGGAAAGAATGCATCAGAAGCTAATATAGAGTCTTTGGAGGCATCCCCTGCAGCCTTAATAGCAAGATGTACGCTATTAATACGATTTGGCTGACCTGCACCCATACCTAACAACATTTCATCTTTGACTAATACTATCGCATTTGATTTAACATGCTTGACTGCCTTCCAAGCGAAAGCCATGTCTTCCAACTCCTTATTATTAGGTTTTCTCTTTGTTACCACCCGCCAAGAAGTCGGATTTTCCTCCAATATATCTTGAGTCTGTATAAGCATGCCACCAGAAACTTGTCTGGTTTCTAATGCATTATTGTGACCACCATTATTACTATCTTCTGAAACAGCCAGAATTCTTAAATCACGTTTTTTCTTTAACAACGCCAGGGCTTCCACTTGAAAATCCGGAGCTATCACTATTTCATAGAACACCTTGCCCATTGCTCTCGCAACTTCAAGAGTTACCTGACGATTAAATGCTACAATGCCGCCAAATGCTGAAACTGGATCTCCTTCAAAAGCTCTATTGTAAGCGTCTAATTGACCATCATGAGATGCCAATCCACAAGTATTCGTGTGTTTTATAATTGCTACCGCATTTTTTTTCAGATCTGTAACTGCACGCCAAGCCGCATCTGCATCCAATATATTATTATATGACAATTCCTTACCATGTAATTGACTAGCTGAAGCAATACCGGAGCTTGAAGAGTCTGAATAGAATGCAGCCTTTTGATGCGGGTTTTCCCCGTATCTTAAATCATAAAGTTTCTGATAGGCAAATGTTGTTTCTTCAGGAAAATCTCCATCCATTAAGTAACCAGATATAGCAGTATCATATACAGCTACATGCTGGAATGCTTTAAAGGCTAAATGCTTCCTGTCTTCATTTGAAACAGTCTGAGACAATATTTTTTCCGACACCCAGCCATAGTCAGACGGATCAACTATTACAACAACAGATGGAAAGTTTTTCGCAGCTGCGCGAATCATCGTCGGGCCACCAATGTCTATATTTTCTAAAGCATCATCCAGTGTAACATCGGGTTTGGAGATAGTCTCGACAAAAGGATATAAATTTACTACCACTACATCTATAGTATCCATATCGTGAGATTTCAGTTCTTGTAAGTGTTCTGTTTTATTTCTTCTAGCGAGAATACCTCCATAAATCACCGGATGCAACGTTTTCACCCTGCCCCCAAGAATTTCAGGAGATCCTGTGACGTCAGCGACCTGTTTTACCGGATATCCTGCAGCCTTTATGGATTCATAAGTACCACCAGTACTAATTAACTCAAACCCAGCTTCACACAACTTACTGGCAAGTTCAGTTACATTAGTCTTATCATAAACACTGAGCAAAGCTTTCATTAAAAACCTCTATATAATGATTTCTTGTTCTGCAATAACTTCC
>CEUS01187391.1_pt1 | contig 19146 bp, 16 predicted proteins | sample 427031 | NCBI WGS metagenome assembly CEUS01 (sample SAMEA2622837, study PRJEB7988) | marine metagenome | biome: marine biome (ENVO:00000447); feature: marine epipelagic mixed layer (ENVO:xxxxxxxxx); material: "saline water (ENVO:00002010), including plankton (ENVO:xxxxxxxx)" | depth 140 m | reverse complement strand
TTTGATCACCGTGTCGATCGCGTCACGCGTCGTCCCAGCCAGATCACTGACCAACACTCGGTCCGCCCGTGCAAACAGATTAACGAGTGAAGATTTGCCTACATTCGGTCGACCAATGATCGCCACGCCGATTTCATGACGACGTTCCTCCCGGTCATCCGAACCGTCACCAGGCTGTACCCCGGGCAACTGTGCGATCACAGCGTCAAGTAAATCGCCCACGCCAAGGCCATGCTCCGCCGCAATGGCAACCACCGACTCAATTCCTAGCTCATGAAATTCACCGACGCGCTCAGTCGTCTTGGGGTCGTCGACTTTATTGACCGCCAGTACCATCGGCACACCCACGCGTCTTACCCGATCAATTACCTCACGGTCAGCCGTTACCGCACCATCCCGTGCGTCAACGAGTACGACAATCAGAGACGCATCATCAATCGCCGTGAGGCCCTGATCCGAAACCGCGACTTGCAGTGGATCGGTGCTCGCGCCGAACATTCCTCCGGTATCAACTAACTCGAACCGTGTCCCTAACCATTCCGCAGATTCTCGAATCACGTCTCGTGTCGTCCCGGCGACCGGGGCCACAATTGCCCGTCGGCTCCCACAGACGCGATTAAAGAGCGTCGATTTACCGACATTGGGTCGGCCAACCAACACCACAGAACACAATTCCTTATTACGAACTGTTACAGTCACAAATAATCCTCTTGCGCATCCCACGCTTGACAGCCCTAAATTATAGTATCTATGCTATTTAGGAAGTTGATGGAGTGTTTCAGTATGATCAAAGTCGATATCGTCAACGACGTTTCACGCACTGCAAACATTACTAAAGTCAAAGCAGAAAAGGCGGTCGATGCCCTGTTTGACGCAATGCGAATGTCCATGCAGCGTGGCGATCGTATTGAACTCCGCGGATTTGGTGTTTTCCAAGTCAGACCAAGAAAGCGCGGTATCGGTCGAAACCCCCGCACGGGGAAAGAGGTGAAGATCCCCCCTGGACGCACTATCCGATTTAAACCAGGGAAGGATCTCCAAACTATCGAGGACTAGCCTCGGGAATTGCTTGCGTGCCGTTCGAACCTCCATCTCAACACGATCCCTCGTTAGAAGACACCACATCGTCAACCCAGACGCCTGTAGTTGTAGCAACTGAGGTTTCTCAGGTCGAGCGTACAAGTCCCTGGAACCCTTTTCCTTGGCTGCATGTCCTGCTCTTTCTCGGTACACTGGGAATGACCATGTATGTCGGCAGTTTTCACTACGCCTCCTTTGCTGCGGACTTTACCGGGGACCTGCCGAATATCTCCTTTATCCAAGGAGCCTGGTACAGCCTTACAATCCTAGCAATACTCGGCACCCATGAATTTGGACACTATTTCGCCTGTCGATATTACCGCCTCGACGCGACCTTGCCCTATTTCTTACCCGCACCGCTTCCCCTGACAGGAACAGTCGGCGCCGTAATTCGAATTCTCGAACCCATCCGGAACAAGCCGATGTTATTCGATATCGGTGCCGCCGGACCCATCGCAGGATTCGTCGTCGCACTACCTGCATTATTTATCGGGCTGTCATTATCCCGCTTGGTTGTCCTGCCGGAGGACTTTGTCGGTATGTCTCTGGGCGAACCGCTGCTTTTTCAATTTGCCGCATCCGTCATCTGGGGCGACATACCTGAGGGGTACACTATAAACCTACACCCCATGGCACTTGCCGCCTGGATTGGGCTCTTGATTACTGCACTCAACCTATTTCCGATCGGGCAACTCGACGGCGGCCATATCGCCTACGCTGCTCTGGGTGCCCGAGCAACCTCACTCAGCTTTGTCACGGCCGGCATCATTATCGGACTTGCCTTTTTTTCCAGTAGCTGGATTCTATGGGCGATTCTTATGGTCACAATGCTGATTTTTCTTGGGGCTCGTCATCCAAAAACACCTGATGAACATGTCCCGCTCGATCCCACACGACGGTGGCTTGCCATTGCCACTGCAGTAATCTTTGCTCTCTGCTTTACGCCTGCGCCTATCGAAGTTATGGAAATTTTGACGACTCCCTAAGCTCCTTCCTCCTTGTAGAACTAATTCAATCTTAGAGTACTGACAGCGGATCAATGTCAACTGTAATTCTTCGTTTGAGTGTCGGGAAATCCTCCAATACCGCCTGCACCGCTTCCCTCATTACCCGCCGATGCGTCCCTTTAAGAAAAAGCTGTACCCGGTGCTCTCCACGAATACGGGTCATCGGGGCCGGGGCGGGTCCCAAGACCTGATAACCCCGCTTCTCTCGCCGTAAGGCTCGCGCTAATGCCGACGCATCCTGCAGCGCCTGATCCACTGAATGCCCACGCACGACTACGTTCACCATGGCAACAATCGGCGGGTACTGCATGCTCTCCCGAAACATGAGCTCCGCATTAAAGAACGGGTTGTACTCTTGGCGACAGGCAAAGCCGATACTGTAATGGTCAGGATAGAAAGTCTGTATGATGGCCTCACCAGCACGCTCGCCACGACCGGCACGCCCGGCCACCTGGGTCAGCAGTTGAAAAGTACGTTCGGCCACTCGAAAATCTGCGAGCCCTAAGCCCACATCTGCAGAAATCACCCCGACCAATGTCACGGCAGGAAAATCATGCCCCTTCGCCACCATTTGCGTGCCAACCAGAATGTCAATTTCTTGCTCTGCAAACCGATCGAGAATGGCGTGCATCGCACCACGACGCCCTACAGTATCGCGATCGAGCCTAGCCACGCGTGCCCCTGAGAATCTCGCCAAAATATCCCCTTCAATCCGCTCTGTCCCGAATCCTATGGTATCGAGAAACTCACCAGCGCAGTCCGGACAGGCTGCCGGCTTTCTCGCCGAGTAGTTGCAATAATGACACCGAACACGGCTAGCCGCCCTATGAAACGTTAAGGACACACTACAGTTTGGACACTGCATCGATTGACCACAGTGTCGGCACAACACGGCGGCAGAAAATCCCCGACGGTTCAGAAGCACTAGAGACTGTTCATTACGCTCTAAACGCTCTGCAATGGCATCTTCCAAAGCGGTGCTGATCCGCGCCTCAGGCCCTCGAATTGCCAGTTCTGTTCGCATGTCAACCACGGAAACAGCCGCAAGTGGCCGGTCTAAAACCCTCTGTTTCAGCACTACACATTCGTACCGTCCGGTCTGTACATTGTGGTAACTTTCCATTGACGGCGTGGCCGAGCCCAAGACAACTAATGCCTCGGCTTGCTGTCCACGCATCACAGCCACATCACGCCCGTGATAGCGAGGCGTGTCTTCCTGTTTATACGACGAATCGTGCTCTTCATCAACGATGATAAGACCGACGTTCTCGACCGGCGCAAACACACATGACCGCGTCCCTACCACGATATCAATATCACCACGGCGAATACGATGCCATTGATCGTGTCGCTCTCCGTCGGACAGTCCACTGTGTTGCACTGCGACCCTATCTGTACCACTGTCCCGAAATGCCCGGACAACCGCAGGGGTCAGTGCAATCTCCGGTACGAGTACAAGCACCTGTCGCCCCTTCTTGCGCAAATGGGCGGCAAGATGAACATAGACCGCCGTCTTACCGCTTCCTGTTACGCCATGGAGTAGGGCAACTTGAAATTTTTGCTTATCTGACAAACTTTTCAACGAGGTCAGCGCACGCCGTTGTTCGTCGGATAGATCCGACACAGGTGGAACCGTCGATCTGATGACACAGTCATCCATGAAAGGATCGCGATCAACCTTCTTGGTGGCTAGACAAACAAGACCACGATCCACAAGTCGCTGCACCGTTCCCCCCATGATTCCCTGCTTGGCTAATACCTTCATCGGAAGCCCATCTGGCAGGTTTTTCAGTTGCTCCAACGCTTCTCGCTGCCGTACCCCACGAATCGAGAGACCACGCGAAGAGTCAATTAGAGCCGCCTGTCCTTCTTTCGTAAGGTTGGCAACTCGTATCGTCTTGAACGTCGATTTTCGGCGCTGCACTGCGGTACGACCCCACATTAAGGGCGGCAGCACCGTACCGACAGCATCACCTGGTCCGCAGGCATAATACTCCGCGACCCACAATGCTAGTTTTAGAATCTGTGGAGGAATTAATGCATCGCGATCAAGACAACCAGTAACATCTTTAACCTCGGTCGAATCAGGTTTGGTCGGAAATCCCAGCACACATCCGACAACCTCTCTGGACCCTAAGGGAACGCGCACGCGTGCCCCCACCTCTGGCATTTCCAAATTAGCAGGGATTCGATAGGTTAATGGCGGTAAAAGAGGAACTGGCACAGCAATTGACACATACCGAGCCATCAACCATTACCTCGTCTGTAGAATGGCACGTACTTTTTTCATATCCTCCCAGACATCCCGCTTCCGGTCTGGACTCCTCAGTAAATAGGCCGGGTGAAACGTTGGAATTAACTGGGCACCTCGGTAGGCATAAATGTGACCACGAAGTTTGGAAATCGGCTCTTCCGATCCGAGTAACGTATGCGCTGCAAAGGATCCGAGTGCCACAATCACACGCGGTTGTATCACATCAATCTGTGCAAACAAAAACGGCTGACAGGTTTCAACTTCGTCCGGCTCAGGATTACGATTTTTTGGCGGTCGACACTTAATCACATTCGCGATGTATACGTCCTTTCTCTCCAAATCAATTGCTTCGATGATCTTGGTGAGTAGTTGGCCGGCCCGTCCCACAAACGGCAAACCTTGCTGATCTTCGTCACGACCGGGCGCTTCTCCCACAAACATCAACGCCGCGTCAGGATTTCCATCTCCGTATACAAGATGAGTACGTCCGGCATGAAGCTTGCATCGTGTGCATTCCCCAAGGTCGTCCCGAACCCCTGCCAAGCTTGTCAACTCAGTTTCAGGCGTCGCGTCACCTGCCGCTCGTTCCGTTTGCTCGTGCCCTAGTCGCATACGCCATCGTGGGTCACGACTTACGCCAGTTACACCAAGCTCCTGAAATAACCGCAGATGGTCTCTTAGCTGGTCGGAGCGTGTCATTACTACTCCGTGCTGACTGGAACCACACGATCAAGCAGCGTGTGGAGTCGATCAAGAATCACACGCGACAACTCACGTTTTTGCCGTAAGGAAATAACTTCGACATCATCTGCTGAGACCAAAGAAGCCGCGTTCGTAGCACTTCCAAACCCAACACCAGGCTGTGAAATATCATTCGCAACAATCAGATCCGCGTTCTTGGCACGCAATTTTTCACGGGCCTTCGTTACAAGATCGGACGTCTCAGCAGCAAATCCAATTAACACGGGCGAGGAACAGCCCGCTCGTTGCGCGCCCAACTCAGCCAGAATATCTGGGGTACGTGTCAAACTAACCGTAAGCTTACCTGATTTTTTTTTAAGCTTCTCAGGATCCGGACCAGCTGTTGGTGTATAGTCCGCCACCGCCGCGGCCATGACGACCGCATCAACCTCATCCATCTGAGAAAACACAGCAGCATGCATCTGCTGGGCACTTCTAACTCGAACCACTTCTACTCCCACCGGAGGCTCGAGTGTCGTTGGGCCCGTAACGAGTATGACTCGGGCCCCACGAACGACCGCCTCAGCGGCAACAGAAAACCCCATACGCCCGGTCGCCCGATTGCCCATGTACCGCACTGGGTCAAGGTCCTCATAGGTTGGACCAGCTGTCACTAACACGGTTTTTTCTGACAACTCTGCTCGAGGACGCAACAACTCTTGTGCCGCTATCACGATATCCTGCGCTTCAGCCAGACGCCCTTTTCCTGTCCAGCCACAGGCAAGGTAACCTTCACCAGGTTCAACCACATGAACCCCTCGCTCATACAGGCATTTCAAATTGTCTTGAACAGCCCGATGCATCAACATGTTGGTATTCATGGCGGGTGCTATGAGCACTGGTGCCGGGGTGGCAAGGTACAACGATGAGAGAAAATCATCCGCAATGCCATGAACAAATTTCCCAATTACATTCGCCGTCGCCGGTGCCACGATAAACAAATCAATTTCAGAAGCCAAGGCAATGTGCTCGATGTCGGCATTCGCATTTGGTTTAAATTGATCGGTAATGACCGGACGGCGGGTAATTGCTTCAAACGTTACCGGTCCAACAAAGCGGCAGGCAGCCTTCGTCATCACTGCCGTAACCTCGTGCCCCTCTTGTTGCAATCGACGCACAACATCAACAGATTTGTAGGCACTGATGCCACCCGTCACTCCAAGTGCAATTCTGGCCATAATTAATCACCTGTAATTTGAAAGGCTGACAATATCTCATCAACTGTTTCATTCACAACAGCCGCTCTGGATCGCTCGGCCACAACAATACTCTGAAGCTGTTCCACACAACGATCAATGTCATCATTCACGACCACGTAATCGTATCCATCAGACTGCACCACCTCTTGCTTCGCCGTTTCGAGACGCGTTTGTAATTCGTCTTCTGTCGCATCCTGGCCACTGCGTTGCCGTAATCGCGTCTCAAGCACCTGATGCGACGGGGGAAGCACAAAGATTGTAATGGCATCATCCGATCGCGATCGAACCTGCTGCGCACCCTGCACGTCAATTACCAAAACAACGTCTTGACCATTAGATCGATGCCGGTTAATCGCGGTACGACTAGTGCCATATCGGTGCCCGAAAATATGCGCCCATTCTATAAACCCGTCTCCCTCGACCATTTCCGTAAACTGCTCATCACTGACAAATGTATAGTCGACACCGTCTACTTCTCCAGGACGTGCAGGTCGTGACGTGTACGAACGAGACATTACGATGTCAGGAACAGACTGAACGAGTCGTTTAATCAATGTCGTCTTCCCCGTACCAGACGGCGCCGATACAATAAATAACAATCCCTGTGCCATGCCTTACTCCACGTTCTGGACTTGCTCTCGAAACTTTTCAAGCTCCGCTTTGGCCGTGACCACCAATGCTCCAAGTTGTTGGCCTTCTGCCTTAGATCCAATCGTATTAATTTCTCGATTCATTTCCTGGATAAGAAAATCAAGCTTGCGCCCGCAGGCCGCACGATTCGCTACGAGATCATGAAAATGCTCAAGATGTCCCCTCAGGCGTGAAACCTCTTCATGGATATCTGACCGCGCAACCCACTTAACCACCTCTTGCGCAACTAAACCCGGATCGGTTTCCACAGAAACTCCTAAATCGCTAATCCGCCCAGTTAATCGTTCACGTAATGTAGCATCTCCAGCCTCTGTCTCTAAAACGATTTGCTCAACAAGTTTTTCCAGAGTCGACGCACGCTCATCTAGATCTCGCTTGAGAATTTCACCTTCCTTTGCACGCATGCTATCTAAATCAACAAGGGCAGATCTGACCGTGTCCATCACTACCTCGCAGACCCGCGCCCATACCCCCTCATCAACCGGTTCCTCGTGCACAGTCACCACCTGAGGAAACCGCAACAACTCGCCTGCACTTAACCCTGCTTCCAAAGACGTCCGTGCCTGAATCTCATCAACAGCGTCAGTTAACGCCGTTACGAGTGCGTCGTTGACTACTACGCGAACCGGCGCCTCGTTCACTAGTCGCCCAGTTAACGTTAACTCGACGCGTCCGCGTTGCGCCAGCTGCTGCACCAATGTCCTCAGAGGTTGCTCAAGATCACTAAATAATTGCGGCACTCGAAGTTGGATATCTAAGTATCTATGATTAAAACTTTTAACAGACACACTTAAACTGACGTCTACATCTTCCCGGACCACAGATGCAAACCCTGTCATCGATTTAATCATGGGGATCCAGCCCCAAGATCTGTTTGCACCCGATCGCCATTGGCGAACATTTCAGAATCCACACCACTTCGATCAAACAACTGCAGTGAATACAATTTGGCATATAGACTGGCTGGCTGCGCTAACAACTCCTCGTGGCGTCCTGTCTCTCGCACACATCCCCGATCAAGGACAATGATTTGATCTGCCCGTCGTACGGTGGACAACCGATGGGCAATTACAAAGGCCGTTCTATCACGCATTAATTGAGCCAAGGCATCCTGTACAAGCAATTCGGATTCTGCATCGAGCGAGGATGTCGCTTCGTCAAGAATCAGAATCGGAGAATTTCTAAGTAAGGCTCGCGCAATCGCTAAACGCTGGCGTTGACCACCGGACAATCGCTGACCACGCTCTCCAATCAACGTATCGTATCCATCCGGCAGAGTCACGATGAATTCATCAGCGTGTGCGGCTTTCGCTGCCTCGACAATCGCCGTACGTTTAGCCGTTGGTGCGGCGTAAGCGATGTTATTGGCAATCGAGTCATCAAACAACACCGTGTCCTGTGTCACAATACCAATCTGTTCGCGGAGAGACTGTAACGTCACGTCTCTGATATCGACGCCATCAACTGCAATGCTACCTGCAGTCACGTCATAGAACCGTGGCACCAAATTCACGAGGGTTGTTTTTCCCACCCCACTCAATCCCACGATTGCAGTAACTCGACCTGCCGGCACCTCAAATGACACGCGATCCAACACGTTTTGATCCTCTCCATCGCTGTACCCAAAACTAACATCATTAAACGTAATCGCATCGGTCAGCGGTTCCAGCGAACTCGCATTCGGCTTATCCTTCGTTTCGCTGTGAGTATCGATCGTCTCGAACACCCTTTCTGATGCAGCAATCGCCTGCTGAATGTTGGCGTTAACGCGACTGAGTTTCTTAATCGGCCCATACATTAACAAAAGCGCTGCCACAAAAGACGTAAATTCACCAGAGGTTAACGCCCCCTCCGCAATTTCTCTACTGCCGTACCACAACACACCAACAATGCCAAAGGCACCCAGCCATTCCATGAGTGGCGGAAGCACAGAAACAGTGCTGGTAACTTTCATATTCGTACGGTAGAGACGTTGGGATGCCTCATCGAAACGCTTTTGTTCATAGGTTTCTCCTGAAAAAGCCTTAACAATCCGATGTCCTGAGAACGCTTCAACCGATATATGCGATAAATTTTCAAGTTCTTCTTGGCTCCGACGGGTTGTCCGACGAACCCGTTGACCTAGGCGGGCAAGTGGATAAACAACCAACGGAGCCCCCGTCATACAGACCAATGCCAACCCTGCATCGTAATACAAAAGTAGAGCCGCATACGCAACCAAAGTAACTGACTCTCGCAGAAGGTCTCCTAACGTCTCTGCTACAACCTGTTGAATGCGATTGATGTCGTTAGTGATTCTCGACATCAGTCCACCTGTCGTACGACGGGAAAAGAAGCCCGTGGATTGGCCTAGGATATGACCGAATAATTGACTTCGCAGGTCACGGATCAACCGTTGACCAACGTCCGTCATTAGGTAGATAGAAAAATAAGCAGCTGCACCTTTTAAAATACTAAAACCAATAATCGATGAAACCACCCACACAAATCCATCTCCAGTGGGTAACACCTGATCAAAAATAGGTTTAAACTGGTAGGCAAGAGCTCCAGACGCGCCAGCATAGACCAGCATTGCTGAAGCCGCGCCCGCGAAACGTCCCCGATAAGGGAGCCCATACCGATAGAGTCGGCGAACCGGATTCACGAAGTTTGTCGCTCCTAAGTTATCTACGAGTCTACATTGGTGCGGTACCCATGCGGATGAGCCTGATACCAACGCCACGCTGTCTCAACTATTACATCAAGTTCGCTATACAACGGTTGCCACTTTAATTCAGAACGCGCACGTGCGCTTGACGCAAGCAGCACGGCAGGATCACCCACCCTACGTGGCCCTATGGTGCTAGGCACACTAGAGCCGGTCACACGTTCAACGGAAGAAATTACGTCCTTTACAGAAACACCCAGACCATTCCCAAGATTATATGTAGCCGACGGCTTCCCGACTTCAAGAGCCGTCAGCGCTCCGATATGCGCCGAAGCAAGATCTGTCACGTGCACATAATCTCGCTGACACGTACCATCCGGAGTAGCATAGTCGTCACCGAAAACCACGAGCGCCGATTGCTGAGTAGCAGCCAATAATGCTCTCGGAATTAAATGCTCCTCTGGCGTATGATCCTCTCCTAGCTCACCCGTTGGATCTGCACCGGCAGCATTGAAGTACCGTAAACAGATTGACCGCAGACCATGCGCCCGCTCGAAATGTGGCAACGCCTGTTCAATGGCAAGTTTGCTCTCTCCATACGCATTAATTGGTCTGGTTGGATGCGTCTCGGTCAAAGGCACCTCTTCGGGCTCCCCATACACAGCACATGTGGACGAAAACACTAGATGTTGAACTGCCTCAACGACAATGGTATTCAGTAAGTCTATGGTCTTAGTGACGTTGTTTACATAATAAAGCCCAGGGTTTTTTACAGATTCTCCTACTGACAACCAGCCTGCAAAATGCATTACAGCCGTGACTTCATACTGTCGAATAATTTTTTGCACCAGATCCGCATCGGCGATATCGCCCACCACCAGCGGGACCTGCCGAACTGCCTCACGATGACCAGCCACTAGGTTGTCAAGTACAACCACATCGCGACCAGCTTGGTGTAACGCCTTCGCAACGTGACTACCGACATAACCCGCCCCTCCGGTAACAAGGACCGCACCCATTATCTTCCTATCGAAATATAGGTAAACCCTTCTGCACTCATTTGGTCACTCTCAAAAAGGTTGCGTCCATCAAAAATGGTTGGAGAACGCATCAACAACTTCATCCTGGAAAAGTCAGGCTCCCGAAATTCATTCCACTCAGTAACAATCACCAAAGCGTCTGCACCTTTCAATGCTTCATAGGCCGATTTTACAAATCGAACCCGTTTGTCCAGTACTTGCCGAGCTGTCACTTCGGCCTGCGGATCATACGCTACGACATGACCACCTTTCTTGAGAATCCCCTCAGCAATAATCACCGATGGAGCTTCTCGCATGTCGTCTGTCTTTGGCTTAAAGGCTAGACCCCATAACGCAATTTTCTTACCCTTTAAAGACCGAAAGTGTGCGCTCATCTTATCCACCAAAAGAGATTTCTGCGCTTTATTTACAGCCTCAACCGATTCCAGAATGCGACACCGATAGCCTTTATCCTGTGAAAATTTTACAAGGGCCTTTACATCTTTCGGAAAGCAACTTCCTCCATAACCCGCGCCAGGAAAAAGAAACGCCGGGCCAATTCGACTATCCGCCGCTATCGCACGGCGGACTTGATTAACATCCCCAGAATAACGTTCACAGACATTAGCAATCTCGTTCATAAAGGAAATACGAGTCGCGAGCATTGCATTCGCAGCATATTTACATAACTCTGCACTCGCACAGTCCATCACCATAACCGGAGCACCTGTTCGGGTAAAGGATGCGTATAGTGAACGCATCAGGTCGGCCGCTTTCTGATCTTCCACTCCAATAACAACACGATCGGGTCTCATGAAATCTTCAATCGCGGCGCCCTGCTTCAAAAACTCAGGATTGCTAACAACGCTAAACGAATGCTCTGTTTCACGGCTGATCACCTTGCGTAAACGTACAGACGTGCCGGCTGGAACCGTACTCTTTGCAACAATGACTTTATACCCGTTCATTGAACGAGCAACATCCCTAGCAACCGCTTCAACATGCTTTAGATCTGCCGATCCATCTTCATCTGACGGAGTACCTACAGCTATAAAAATTATTTGAGAAACCCTCACAGCCCGTGACAAAGCTGTAGAAAAAACTAAACGCCCTTCATTGCGATTACGAGAAACAATCTCTTCAAGGCCTGGTTCATAAATCGGAATCTTACCCCGTCTCAAGGCTCTAATTTTCGAGGTATCGTTATCGACACAAATAACGTCATTACCATTTTCGGCGAAGCAGGCCCCAACTACCAGTCCGACATACCCTGTTCCAACTACCGCAATCTTCATTTCCAGTGCCCCTGCCTATTATGACGCACGAAACTTCCAACGGTAACATGCGTCTTTACCACTGTCAAGATACTGATTATCAAGGACTTATACAGTTTACAGTTTATCATCGGCAAACGGTCTCTCATGAAGCATGTGCTACCATTTGGGTTCATACGGGTGTGCGTGTTCTCATTGATTACCGTCCTGCTCTTCGGATTCGAACTGGTGTCGGAGAGTGGGTACACAGTCTCGTGGCCGCCATGGCCAAACTTGAAACTCATGACTCGGGTCATCAGGGAACCGATCTAACTATCTTCAGTAGTTCATGGAAAGATCGCCTACGCCCTTCACTTCCGCAGACCGTATCCACAGTCGACCGTCGAATACCAGTACGGGTTCTTAACTATTGCTGGCATCACTTGGAATGGCCAAGTGTGGAGCTTATTACAGGAAAACACTTCGACATCGTGCATTCTCCTCACCCCCTCTTGATGCCGACACGAAACGCAGCTCAGTTGATCACAATTCATGACCTCGACTTTCTGGACAATCCGAACTTCACCGAAGGCGAAGTACGACGAGACTATCAAAGCTTAGTCAAACAACATGCTCAAAGAGCCACTAGAGTCCTCGTCCCCTCTTCATATACAGCCTCACAGGTAACAGAGAGACTTAATATTTCCGTTGATCGTATTGTAGTGTGTCCAAACGGGGCTCCTGCGTGGGAACCGCGCACAACGTCCCCACCGAATGGCCACATTTTATTTGTAGGCGCTATCGCACCGAGAAAAAATATTGGAACACTCTTAAGTGCATACAGGGAGCTGATTGCGCGTGATAACGATTGCCCCCATTTGGTAATTGCTGGGCCAGTGAGTGAGAAAGGTCGTCCGTGGCTAGACGAAATCAAACGTCCCCCGCTGGTTAATCGAGTTACACACACAGGATACCTAACGCGAGATCTCTTAAAAGATTACTACGACAATGCTCTTCTGCTGGTACTACCGTCTTTTAACGAAGGCTTTGGATTACCAATACTAGAAGCAATGGCCCTTGGAATTCCTGTGATAGGCTCAGATCGTGGCGCTTTACCGGAACTCATCGGAAAAGCCGGTATATTAGTTAATCCTTTAGAACCATCAGATTTAGCCGCTGCAATGGAAAAATTAATTAATGACAGTACGTTGCGAGAAAAATTCAAAAAAGAAGGGTTCCTCAAAGCGAAAATGTATAGTTGGGAGAACTCTGCCAAAATTTTATTAAACACCTATGGAAAAGCTCTTAGCACTTAGAAGCAACGGAAAATCTGACATTAGCCACAGCAGACATGCGTATTGGAATTGATGGTCGAGAATTAATAAATCAAAGAACGGGCGTAGGACGATATCTCTCTGCCCTGTGTGCAGAGTGGCTCAAATCATCGAATCAACTCCACGAATTTTTTCTATACACCCCGCAAAAAACAGATAGCATCGCTGAGCTTGGTCCTCCATTCGATAGTGCACCATCTAAGGTTTTTACGCACAAAACGGTGGAAGGCAGCGCCAACTCGTGGTGGGAACAAATAGCCCTACCACGTCTTGTCATGGCAGATAATGTAGATGTCTTTTTTGCACCTTCGTATTCTGCTCCTTTACGCCTCAAAACTCCTTACGTTGTCACCATGCATGACATTTCATTCAGCGCCCACCCCGAATGGTTTAGATGGCGCGAAGGACTTCGTAGAAGATGGCTAGCTGACTGGTCAATGAAACAAGCTGCTTCGATTATAACGGTATCGAATTTTTCGAAAAATGAGATTATGAGATTGTTTGATATATCTGAAGATCGAATACATGTAATTCCTCATGGAATTGACACAACACTTCAAAAAAATGATTCAGAAAGAGAGAACTTAGTCTTATACGTTGGATCAATTTTTAATCGGCGCCATCTCCCAACACTTATTCACGCGTTCAGCAAAGTCGTTCCTGAAATAAAAAACGTTAAGCTAGCAATCGTGGGAGCCAATCGAACGTATCCTTGGCAGGATCTGAACGCCATGATAGTGAAGCACAATATCGAACAACATGTACAGCTCGATGCATATGTTTCCGACAGCGCACTGAGAGCCTTGTACGAGCGCGCCAAAGTCTTTGTTTTCCTATCTGAATATGAAGGATTCGGACTACCTCCATTAGAAGCACTAACTGCTGGAGTGCCAACAATCGTAGGAGACAGTTCCGTAGCTCGTGAAATCTATGGAAATGCGAGTCTATTTGTCTCCCCACGAGACATCAATGCCGTTACCACCGCCATGATTAATTTATTAACTGACGATCCTTTACGTAAGCGTCAAACATTAAATGCAGCTTCCCTACTAAAATCATTTAATTGGGCGACGGCGGCAGCAGATACACTCGAATTACTTGAACGCACCTCGCAAATAAATAAATGAACGATTTATCGATCATTATCGTCAGCTACAACACGTGTTCACATTTAGATGCGTGTCTCTACTCACTTACTGAAAATCCGCCTCAATGCAAATATGACATTACTGTAGTCGACAACGGCTCAACCGACGGAAGCATCGAGATGGTTAAATCGAAATGGAGAAATGTTCGCTTAATTGAAACGGGGTGCAACCTTGGATACGCAGCCGCAAACAACTATGGAATACGAGAAACTGAGAGTGAGTTCATTCTTCTCTTAAACAGCGACACTATCGTTCACCCCGAAACAGTTGACCTGCTCATCAAACAATTGAAACAGCAAGATGATGTCGGAATAGTAGCTCCAAGAATTGTAGACAGTGACAGCGAAATCGAACTATCCCATGGGAGCATGATTAACCCTTGGAATTCGACTTGGCAAAGGCTTAAGGAATACTTACTGCGACGGCAATTCCCGTTTATTTCAAAATGGATTACTCTCTCTGCATCAAAAACACAATTTGCTGACTGGGTCAGTGGAGCCTGCTTGCTTGTTCGCCGAAATGATGCGCTACAGGTTGGATTACTTGATGAACGTTTCTTCCTCTACACTGAAGATGTCGACTTTTGCTCATCTATTCGCGCTTTAGACAAAAAAATTCTTTATTTCACAGGGAGCACAATAACCCATTATCGAGGCCAATCGAGTCTTGGGGCAACTACCCATCAAGCTTATCGACAAAGCCTAATGAGTTTTTATGCGAAGCATTACCCCAGTTGGCTTCCCTTACTTCGTTTTTATTTACGGCTAATAAATGATCTTCCGCGTCGCCACTAACCGAACCTTGCATCTTTGAAATCTTTCACCTAATCGACATACTTGATGCCACCACTCCGAACGTCCTGCTATAGTGAGTCATCTTGCGGATAGCAATAGATGCACGAAAATGGGATGACTTCGGAATCGGAACCTATCTGAGAAATTTTTTGCGAGAACTCGCTCGTCTAGATACTGATAGTGAATATATCTTACTGTGCCGACCAGATGACCATGAACGCGTCAAATCTCTTGGAGAAAATTTTCAACCAGTAGTTGATAGTTCTTCCCAATACTCAATTCGGGAACAACTCTCCGTTCCTTTCCACGTTGGACGAGCTCGGGTGGACCTGTTTCATAGTCCTCATTACGTATTGCCAATGCTGACTCCTGGTCGATCCATAGTTACGATTCACGACTGCATTCATCTGATATTCCCACAATACTTAAAAAAACCTATGGCTCATACATATGCTAGGTTAATGTTTTGGACTGCCGCTCACCGAGCCAAGAGAATCTTGACCGTCTCAGAAGCCTCTAAGAGTGACATTCTCAGATTCTTTGGAATACCGAGTTCCAAGGTTACTGTAATTCATAACGCTATTGATAAACGTTTCTATACAGAACCTAACGAAGAAGATCTGGTGCAAGTGCAAGAGCGATACCAACTTCATGATCCATTTCTTATGTACGCGGGGAATGTCAAACCACACAAGAACCTCGAAAGGCTAATTGATGCTTTCGTTATGATTCGGAAAGATGGCTACGGGGACCTCAAACTATTGATTACCGGCAGTGAAATTTCAAAGTACACGGAGTTAAGACGCGCAGTACATCGATACAATCTGCATAAACATGTTCGTTTCCTGGGTTACCAATCCGAGAAAACTCTCGCTGCACTCTACCGACTAGCAAACGTCTTCGTATTTCCTTCTCTCTACGAGGGTTTTGGGCTCCCCCCTCTTGAAGCAATGGCAAGTGGGACACCTGTAGTTGCATCTAATTTATCTTCTTTACCAGAAGTTGTCGGAGATGCGGCTGTTTTAGTAAATCCCTACGACCCACGCTCAATTGCTGAAGGAATCCAAAGTATTTTAGATGACTACTCATTGCGAGAAACCCTTATTAAGAAAGGGGCTATTCAGGCCCGGTCATTTTCTTGGCAAGAATCAGTTAGAAAGCTTCATAAAATCTATAAAGAAATTTCAGATTCATAAACACTAGCGCTCAACATGAACAAACACTTCAAATTTGAATCGACTTCGGCCGACAGCTGCGTGGATGCAATAGATCTTCGTGGAGCCAGAGTGGCCTTAATACATGACTGGTTAACGGGAATGCGGGGTGGAGAAAAAGTGCTCGAAGCACTTCTACAGCTACTTCCACAGGCGAAAATATTCACACTTCTGCATGTTCCTGGAACCGTCTCTCCGTTTCTCGAGGCGAACAAACCAAAAAAATCTTTTATTCAGTCACTGCCTTGGGCCTACCAGCATTACCGCCGATACATCGGTCTTTTTCCAACTGCAATCGAACAGTTCGACCTCGACGAGTTTGATGTTGTAATCAGCACTAGTCACTGTGCTGCTAAATCAGTTGTGGTCCCGGGAAGATCGCATCATCTATGTTATTGCTTTACACCCATGCGTTACGCTTGGGATCAATTCGATGAATATTTCGGAACTGATCGAGTGGGTTCAATTCAAAACACCCTATATCGTCATGCCTTCAATAGATTAGCTAGATGGGATGTTGATACCGCCGACAGACCAAATCAATATATCGCAATTTCTCACTATATCGCAGATAGAATTCGCCGATACTATAAACGAGAGGCTAAAGTGATATATCCACCGGTGGACACAGATTTTTATTGTCCCAAACAATCCAGAGACGAATCGTATTTCTTAATCGTCTCGGCCTTGGTACCATATAAACGCATCGATTTAGCTATCGAAGCGTGTCGCCTCGCTCAAGTCCCTCTGCGCATTGCAGGTGACGGACCAGAACTTGATCGTCTCAGAAAAATTTCTGGGAGAAATGTTGGATTTATGGGTTCATGTACCGACGATGAAATACGGGAGCTCTATTGTCACGCTAAAGCTCTCTTACTTCCTGGCGAAGAAGATTTTGGAATAGCTCCAGTTGAAGCTCAAGCCTGCGGTACACCTGTCATAGCGTTTGGTAAAGGCGGCGCAACGGAAACAGTTTCTGATGGCAATACAGGTCTCTTAGTTCGCGAATCGACAGCTACAGCATTTTCAAAAGCGATTAAGCGCATGGATAGTTGTAATTTTAAAGAGGCACTCATACGTAAAAACTCGCTGCGATTTTCGTTGTCACGATTCCATGATCAGATGCGAAGCAGCATTGAAGAGATACTCGATGCAAGGAAAGGCTTTTCCTGATGTTCTCACGACTACCAAAGTTTCTTGTGGTCACGCAAATTATAGGAGACAGCCTTTTAGGAATGGCTGCGTTTGCGCTCGCCTATTTTTTACGCTTTGAGAGCGCTTTATTTTCTATTCCAAAAGGAACTCCCGCCTTTGAACAATACCTCATCCTGATTCCTTTTATTGGACTACTTGTCCCATTTTCATTCTATTTACAAGGGGCCTATAACATTCGTCGTAACAGAACCCGCGTCGATGATTTTTTTTCAGTCCTAGTTAGCAACATATTTGTCGTCGTTATCGGTATTGTAGGCACACTTTACTTTCAAGTTTACGTTGCAGGAGCCCAAACTCGGTCCGCAGGCACCTATGAGGTCTCCCGTCTCGTCTGGCTATTTTTTCTAACTAATAATATAGCCTTGGCCTATCTTTCTCGCGAAACACTACGGACTATCGTCCAGAAAAGGTTTAAAGCCGGTCTTGGACTAAAGCGAGTACTTATCGCTGGCACCGGAGATTTAGCCAGACATGTTGCAGACAAGATCCTTCAACATAGTGAATTCGGCTATCAGATCATCGGTTTCGTCGACGATAAGGCAGCAACCGATACAATGGGTTATCGTGGACTTCCAGTCTTGGGACAAACCACAGAAGCCGCCGAAATAATTCAAGATGAACAAATTGATCAACTGTACGTCGCGTTACCGTTGGAAGAACACGAAAAAATGTTAGCTCTAATTGAAGTTTCAAACCGAGAATGCATTGAGGTCAAAGTTGTTCCAGATTTACTCCACGTCATCGCTCTTCGCGCTCGCTTAGAAGATCTCGATGGCGTTCCTATTATCAACATCAATGACGTTCCTCTACAAGGAGTAGGCACATTAATAAAGAGAGCGATAGACATCGTTCTATCGTCCTCAGCTCTAATTGTCTTGGCTATCCCATTTGCAATCATTGCCACCGTGATTAGGACAACCTCACCAGGAAATATTTTTTATCGGCAAGAGCGCATGGGACTCGACAGACATCCCTTTATGGTTCTCAAGTTCCGCTCAATGCATGAAAATGCTGAACTTAACACTGGACCAGTGTGGGCCAGAGAAAATGATCCTCGCCGCACACTTGTTGGGAGTTTCTTGCGTCGTTTTAGCCTTGATGAATTACCCCAGTTCTTGAATGTCCTAAAAGGTGATATGTCTCTGGTTGGACCTCGTCCTGAAAGACCATTCTTTGTGGAGCAGTTTAGAGATCGTATCCCCCAATACATGCTTAGACATAAGGTGAAGTCGGGCCTAACGGGATGGGCGCAAGTAAACGGCTGGCGAGGCAATACCTCTATTGAAAAAAGAATTGAATACGACTTGTACTACATTGAGAATTGGTCAATATCCCTTGATTTTAAAATTTTGTGGCTGACGGTTATACGCGTTCTATTTCATCGACACGCCTACTAAGAACTAAGTATCTTTTCTGCAAAAGCATAACTAGCCATCATGAAACAAACTGTCGTAATAACCGGCGCAGCAGGATTTATAGGTTCTCATCTGAGTGAGACCTTAATCAAAACTGGATATCGCGTTATCGGAGTCGACAATCTTCTGACAGGCGATCTAGCGAACATATCGTCTCTTACAGGCAAGGATTTTT
>CEUS01049809.1_pt1 | contig 19160 bp, 21 predicted proteins | sample 427031 | NCBI WGS metagenome assembly CEUS01 (sample SAMEA2622837, study PRJEB7988) | marine metagenome | biome: marine biome (ENVO:00000447); feature: marine epipelagic mixed layer (ENVO:xxxxxxxxx); material: "saline water (ENVO:00002010), including plankton (ENVO:xxxxxxxx)" | depth 140 m | reverse complement strand
CTTACGATTCGTATTGGGTTAAAAAAAAGCTACCATAGAGTGAAAAAAGGCGTCTATGGTAGCGGTCTGTTCGACCGTAAGGTATAGTAAAAACACTATATCTGTCAACTATTTTTTTATATACACTTTATTTTATTATTTAATTAAATTATAGTATTGTGAAAAAGTACATATTAACCATAATGTACAACGAAGAAGACGATACTATAGATTCTATAGAGGAGAAAATAGTACAATTAAAGCCTTCTATAGCTAAAGATCCGCCTTCGCTTGAAATAAGCTGTAGTTCTGATAATTTTTTTGAACAAGCTGAAAAAATGTCTATGGAAGATCAAAATCAGATATTTAGAGCTGCTGCTGATTGCAATGGCTTAATAGCAGATGCGTGAATATAGTATATCGAAAGTACCTCATATTGTATATGACGACTCTTTAGAGGTTCCAGATGACATTAAGGTAGTTAAGAATTGGAGAACTGCCGATATAGGGGACTGGGTTCTTGCTGACGACGGTGCTATTATACAAGTAATACGTTGTGGTGTAATGAAACAAAGAAAACGTTTCTTACGATATGTAGGAACTTGTACGGGAACTTTTGTTTGTTTGCCAAATATTAATATGGATACGAATAGAAGAAAGAACATATATAGCTTTGGTGGAAACAATAATCATTTAGATTCCGTTACAAAAAGAAAGAAACTTACCGCACAGGAAGTAGTCTTTGCTAAATATATAGCAATAGGAATGCCTCCAGCAGAAGCGTATAAAAAAGCTTTTCATACAAAAAGTGATAAATATGCAAAGGTAAGAGCTGGAATATTAATAAAACAGGAGCGAATTGTGTCAGCAGTAAAAGAAGAATTAGAAGAAGTATTTAAAAAGCTAGATATAGATTTAGAATATTTAGTAAAAGGTGTAAAAGAGGAAGCGGATAGTGCCGATAGACCTCTTGATCGCTTAAATGCTTTTAAAATGTTATGGGATGCAGCAGACGTGGTACCCAAAAGTAAAGTTACCCAGGTTACTGGAGCTGTATTTCAAGGTTTTGAAGATGATCAATTATTAACCGCTAAAAGACCAGATCTTATAGAGGGATCAGAAGTTGGCAAACGGGAAAAAAACTAAAGAAAAAAGTCTAGGTAGAAGATTTGTAGAGTGGAAACCTCTCGCTTCTAGGTATCCAGACGATCCAGAGAAAGCAAAATTGCAAGAGGATCGTGTTGCGGATATGATAGATTTTTTCGTACCACAATCAAAAGAAGAGGTAGCTCTTGAAGCTGCTTTTGCTTTAGTTCCTGGTGTTAGTGGGAAAATGGCTAGTAAGGGAGCAAGGGTAGTTCAAAAAAAGGTTCCTGAAGTAGTTGAGTATTTAAGAAATTATATAAGTGACCCTGAGTGGGTGCATAAAATGGACAATATAATAGATAACTGGGATGAGGCAGTAGATCTTAAAAGGGACTATTTAAAAAGGTTAGACGAAATAGAATTTAATAAAAATATTCAACCAATGGATCGTAGTCAGATAAATGCAAGAAAACCCTCGGGTTATGAAGGTGAGGTACATGCTGTCTTTTCTCCCAATGATGATAAAATATATATTAATTCTAATACTTTAAAAGATATTGATGAAAAAAGTGCAATTCCTTTGTTGGCTGAAGAAATTATGCATTATGTAACAAAAGGTAATACAAATATTCCTAGCGGAATGAAGGCTTTTATAAAGGAAAATCAAAAACTAACGCCTAGGCGAGGGAAAAGCGTGGTTAGTTATGCCACCAAAAAGTATGACTACGTTCCTATAATATCTAAAAGCTCTACAAAATATGCACAAGATCCTACTGAGACATATTCTAAAATAATGGGCACTAGAGCAACTGGGAAGTTAAGACCAGGAGAAACAATACTTGAATCTGACTTACCTAAAGCTCCGATACATAGACCTATAACAGCTCATGATAGGCTAACAACTAAATATGGAATGGCAAATGAGGGGTTGCAAGATTTAAGACATGGTTATTCAGATAGGGAAATAGCAAACCTTATGACTAAATTACCAATTGTAGCTCCTAATATAACCGAAAAAGATTTAAAAGATATAGAAATTTTAGAGCCATAATGAATAATTTAGGTAAAATAGTAACCTCCTTTACAGTTATAAAAGATGGTGTGGATTTGAAAAAAAGATTTAAAAGAGTTCTAGATAGGCATCCGAATACCAATATGGGATCTGATGCTGCGAAAGATTTAATTTCTATAGAACTATATGAACAAGTAATAAAGGATTCACCGAAGTAATGTCGGATAAGCATGGGATTGTCCTGCCATTTGGTTGGGATACTCTTCTGCCAATGATGATTGTAATAGGTGGAGGAATATATGGATTTGGTAAAGTATATCAAGCGCATGAAAATCGTTTTGCGACTCTGGAAGCGAAAATTGAAAGGGTTGAAAATGTTGAAATACCAGAAGCTAATAAAAAAATTGAAGAGCTGGTGGAAAGACATATCCAAGAAGAAAACGAAAGAATTGAGCAGATGGAGGAGCAAGTTAGGTTCTATCAAAAAGAATTTAACATCAATCCTTTTGCCAAAAGAAAAAAGAAAGAATGAGAGCGATAATTGAATTTATTATATGTATAGCGTTTTTTTTATTTTTAACTATTTGTTATATCGGATGTGAAGATAAATATCTAACTGTCGAAAGAAGAATTGTTGATGCAGAAAGTAAAATACCTATATATTTTAATACCTACGCAGAGCAGGATGGTGTAAATACATGGCGCCCAGTATTCACATATTATATATACCAAATAGACGAAGGACATTATGACGCTTACTTTCACGCATATATTATGGTTGACGATAGCGTTATATGGTCTGGTATCCAGCCTATTGTTATTGAGGGCGGTAAAAAAATTAGGGGTGAGTACGTTGGTGTCGGGGCTAACTTCCAGCCAGAACTTGTTGTCAACTCCACTCCTATGGCTTATGTATCAGTACAATACTAAAGGAGATTAAAATGCCTACACCATATCATTGTCATGAATGCGATTCCCCAACTATGAACAAAAGCGGTATATGTGATCCCTGTATGGATGATTTATGGGAACATACTACAGCAGATGAGTATAATAAGCAACCAAACGATAATCCTATAACTTTGAAAGATTTAAGTCAAGTAGATGGCGAACATAAACAAGAATAACGTTTCTAAAGCAGAAGAAGCGTTAGTTATGGCGCATAAGGATATGCTTGCTTTTGGTAAGCTATTTTTACCAGATGACTTCATGCGAAGTGAAACACCTTGGTTTCATTATGAAATTGCCGATTCTATTATGGATCAAGAGTGTAAACAGTTGGCAATTATTATGCCTAGAGGACATGGAAAGACAGTATTAACTAAATGCGATATACTTCATAAATTTTGTTTTGCAAAAGAACCGTTGTTTTATGGTTGGGTATCTGCTACGCAAAAATTAGCATCTGGTAATATGGACTATGTAAAGACACATTTAGAATTTAATGATAAGATTAAATATTATTTTGGAAATTTAAAGGGAAGAAAGTGGACAGAAGAAGATATAGAATTATCTAATGGGTGCAAACTTCTTTCTAAATCAAATGTTTCTGGTATTAGGGGTGGAGCCAAACTTCACAAACGATATGATTTAATTATACTAGATGATTTTGAAGATGAGAATAATACGCTTACTCCAGAAGCTAGATCAAAGAATGCAAATCTTATTACTGCAGTTGTTTATCCAGCTCTAGAACCTCACACTGGTAGGTTGCGTATCAATGGTACTCCTGTTCATTTTGATAGTTTTATTAACAATTTATTAACAAATCATGAGAGAGCTAAAAAAGATAAAATAGATTTTGCTTGGACTGTGAAGACATATAAAGCAATAGACAATAAAGGAAATTCTTTATGGGATTCTTGGTTTCCAAAAGAAAAATTAGAAGAAAAAAAGAAGTTCTATAGAGATTCTGGTATGCCTAGTAAGTTTTATCAAGAATATATGATGGAAGTTCAATCTGAGGAAGATTCTGTATTTAATAGTAGGCATATAAAATACTGGGAGGGTAATTATGAATATATTGAAGAACATGGTATTTCTTATATTTTTCATGACGACGATCTTAAGCCAGTCAATATCTACGTTGGAGTTGACCCAGCAACAGATATCAATAGAAGAGATAGCGACTACTCAGTCATTATGGCTGTTGCAGTCGATTCTAATAATAATCTATATGTTCTTGATTATGTTAGAGAGAGGAGTCTACCAGTTATGGCTATCGTTGGAGAAGGGAAGTCTGGAATTGTTGATATTATGTTTGATTTTGCTCATAAGTATCGCCCAAGTTTATTCACAGTAGAAGAAACAACTATGAGTAGACCTATTTTTCAAGCATTGAGAAGTGAATCTATGAGAAGAAATGATTTTTCAGTAAGGTGGAAAGAGGAAAAACCTGGAACAAGATTGTCTAAAAGGGATAGAATACAGGAGATATTAGCACAACGTTTTAGTATAGGTCAAGTATTTATAAAAAAAAATCATTACGATCTTCACCGAGAAATTATTACATTCGGACCACGTATGGCTCATGATGATACCATAGATGCTTTGGCATATGCTGTAAAATATGCTAGTCCGCCAAAAAATCTAGTAATGGAGAAAGATGGGACATTCCATAAAAAACAATATAGACCTAAAAATTGGGTGCTTGCATAATGGCTAAAAAACCAGATAAAAGAGCTTTAAGAATAAAAAAATTATTTGATGCTATAAATGATAGTCCTCGTCAAAGATGGGAAACTGTCAATCAAAAAGGACATGATTTTTATCTTGATAATCAATTGACTGAAGATGAAAAGAATGCTCTTGAAGATCAAGGGATGCCAACTTTTACAGTTAATAGAATTATACCAGTAGTAGAAATGTTAAATTATTATGCTACTAGCAATTCTCCTAGATGGCAGGCTGTTGGAGTAGAACAATCAGATTCAGATGTAGCAGCATTATTTGCTGATGTAGCTGATTATGTTTGGAGTAATTCAAATGGACAAACTTTATATTCAAATGTTGTTAATGACTCTATAACTAAAGGAGTAGGCTTCTTACAAGTTTGCGTTGATCCAAATGCTGATAATGGCATGGGAGAGATTGTTATTCAACAACCAGATCCATTTGATGTATTTATAGATCCTAAATCTCGAGATCCTTTATATAGAGATGCAAGTCATATTATTGTTAGAAAAGTTTTACCTAAAACGCAATTAATTCATATGTATCCTGAATATGAATCTAAAATAAAAAAAGCGTCTCATTCTAACGAATCTGATCAAAATTTTACAAAAGGAATGTCAGATTCAAATGATTTTCAATATAAAGATATAACTATGGCTTATGATAGGGATGGTAAGCAAGAAGATTTGATAGAATATTTTGAATGCTATGAAAGAGAAAGCACAAAATATTGTAATGTTTTTTACCAAAAACTTCCTAGTAAAGAAGAGATGGCTGAAATACAGTCTAAAGTTGAAGAACAATTAAAAATGGCTGAGCAAGAAATGACTGTCTCTATGCAAGAATCTGCAAAGGCTTTCCAGGAGCAAGTTGATGCTGGTGAAATGTTACCAGAGCGTATGCAATTGGAAATGGAAAAAATTGTAAAAAACAATGAAGCAGAATTAGCTAGTATGGAAATACAGTTGATGGCTGAAATGCAAAAGCAAATGTCTATAGTGGACAATATGGTCATTACATATGAGCAATATAATATATTAAAAAAAGAAGAAGAGTTTGCAAAAACTATTGTGGAGCACGTCGTATTTCACAAACCTCAAGTCAAATTAACAAAAGTATGTGGAGATGTTACTTTGGACGAAACATTGTTGCCAGGTGGTCATTATCCAATTATACCTTTTTCATATAAATGGACAGGGACACCATTTCCATTGAGTGCCGTTTCACCCTTGGTTGGTAAACAAAGAGAAATCAACAAAGCTCATCAGCTTATGATACATAACGCCTCACTCGGATCTAGTTTACGTTGGATTTATCATGAAGGATCTGTTGACACTGATTATTGGGAAAAGTTTGCAACAGCTCCAGGTGCTTTATTGCCAGTTAACCAAGGGTATGAACCTCCAAAGGAAATATTACCCGCTCAACTAAGTAATGCTTTTTATACTATAGTTGATACTGGAAAAGCTGATATGGAATACTTAGCTGGTATTTATTCAACTGCTATGGGAAATTCTGATCCTAATGTGGAAACCTACCGAGGTTTATTGGCGTTGGATGAATATGGAACACGACGTGTAAAACAATGGTTGAAAAGTTCTATAGAACCAGCCTTAAAGCATATGGGCGAAGTAGTAAAAGATTATACTCAATCGGTTTACAAGGCACATAAAGTAATGCGCATTGTTCAACCAAATAATATTAATGAGGAAAAGACAGTTGAAATCAATGTTCCAATTTATAACGATTACGGAGAAGCTATCGGTAAATGGAATGATTATGAAACTGCAAAATTTGATGTCCGTATTGTAGCGGGATCTACGTTACCTTTAAACAGATGGGCTTATCTGGCTGAATTAAAGGAATTAATGCAGTTAGGAGTTGTGGATGATATCGCAGTTCTTGCTGAAACAGATATTCGAAATAAAGAGAATATTGTTAAACGTAAGAGTCTATATAGTCAATTGCAATCGCAATTAGAAGATATGGAAAAAACGCTACAAGATAAAGAAGGGACAATCGAAACACTTGAAAGACAGCTGGTACAGGCTGGGATCAAGAATAAGATCATGCAAGGTGATGTCGAAATTAGTAAAGCTGCTCAAGATGCTAAGGCATCTTATGGCAGAAGTGCTGATAAAGTCAAAGCAGAAGCTGATCTTACAAGAAGGAAAATGAAACTCGAATCTAACGCCTTAAGTGGCAAAGGAGAATAATAATGAGTGAAAACCAAGGTGCGGCAAACCCAGAAGTTGCTGAAGAAACATCTACCAACGTAGAGGCTAGTCCTAGCCAGGAAGATGTTAATGAAGCAGTATTTGGCTCCGCAGATGGATTCTTCGATGCTTTAGATCGTGACGTGAATGGCGCGATCATTGACGACGAAGATAACGAAATCCAAGAGACAATGGACACCTTACCAGATATGGTAACGCAGCAGGAAGATAACAATTCCACAGAAGCTGCCCCTACTAGTGAAGGTGTAGATTGGGAAAAACGTTATAAAGACTCCTCTAGGGAGGCTCAAAAAATGAAAGCCAAACTAGACGAAGTTGAAACGTTCAAGCCATTCATTGAGTCCCTCAAAAGTGATGAGGGAATGGTTCAAACAATAAAGGAATACCTAGAACATGGACGAAAGCCAGTAGATATGACAGAAAAACTTAATTTACCCGACGATTTTGTATTTGATATGGACGAAGCTGTTCAGAAGCCGAATAGTGATTCGGCAAAGGTATTTAACAATATGGTTGATAATCTTGTTAATACAAGAGTTCAAAATGAATTGCAAACTGAAAGAGATACAAGAACAAAGGAGCAGAGAACTGCTGAACAGCAACGAGCTGCTGCTGAATTTAAAGATCGACATAAGATTAGCGATGATGATTTTGATAGTATGATGGATTGGGCAGATACTCATCAGATTTCTTTTGATGATATATATTTTCTCAAAAATAAAGACAAGTTTATGGGCAATGTTGCAAAAAGTACCAAGTCTGATATGCTGAACCAGATGAAAGCTGTGCGTAGTATACCTACATCAGCAAGTGCGACTAATAGCGCTGCAAAACCAGAAACTGACCATAATAAAGCAGTTTTTAAAGCATTATTAGAATCAGATGGGGGAATTGACAATCTATTTGGTTAAGTCCTTAACTAAAAGGAGTTAAAAATGGCTGATAATCCTAAATTTTTATCGGCTTTGGCTCAAGCTAATTCAGGTGTTGTCGCTACCGATGGTGGCGGTATTGGTGATCTTAGGCGAAGATATAATTTTGGTCCTATGGTCTCTGAATTAGGAATTGACCAAACCCCATTTTTTCGCTTCCTATCAATGGCAGCGAGAAAACCAACTGATGACCCAGAATGGAAATCAGTAGAACAAAGACATAGCTGGATGAAACGTTATTGCTATGTAAGCGCAATAGATTCAAATGCTACATCTTCAAATTATGATGATGATGGTCAAGCATATACTGAACTAAATCTAGTTGCAAGTAAATTAGACAAGGATTCAGAATTTGGAATCCAATTGCAAGCTGATTATAAATCAGCTGGTAATGTGCAATCTATCTTAGGACAGACTGCAATTGCTATTGGAGCTTCAGGTACAAAACCTCAGTTCCTAATGCCTGGACAATTACTGAAGATACCTATTCGCAAACATGATACTGCGGTACATTCATTAACTGATAATGAAGTGCCAGATTCTACGAAGTATGACGAAGATTACATTGTTGTGCGTATAATCAGTGTTGTTACAGCTGCTGCGTCTAATCCAGTTTCTGAAGCTTGCCATGCTTACGTTAAAGTAGTTCGTGGCATATCAGAAGGTGCTTATGAGTATTTTTCTGTTCCTGGTGGACAGTGGAATAATGGCGGAACCAATTTCGACGTTTTTAGCTTAGCTTCACCAAAAGAAGGCGATAAATGCTATGTAGTTGGTAGTGCGCACGCAGAAGGATCAACCTTTCCTGATAGCTGGAAAGATTCTCCCTTCAAAGATGTCTATGGACTATGTCAGATATTCAAAACCACTTGTCAGATGACAAACACAGCTAGGGCAACCCAGTTGAAGCTTGTTTCTGATGAATGGGCTAGAATGTGGAAACAAAAGCTCATAGAACATAAGTGGGATATTGAAACCGCATTGCTTTTTAATTCAAAAGGCACTGATGGTACTATTCGATACTCACAAGGTGTTATAGATTACATTTTAAATAATGGTAACCTCTTTGACATGGATTTATCTAAGAAAACATCTGATGATTTCTTAGAAGATATGTCTAATTATGTCGATCCTCGATATAATAATGCTGGAGCTACCTTATTTATGGTATCTACCGAAGTGTACAACTGGTTGCATAAATTATCTGGATACTTTGCAAATAATGCTGCAAACGTACAACCAGGTGGTTATGATGGAACTGCTAGTAGCGCTGCTTTTGCAGCTGGTTCCTCATCTGCGTCATTAGGACGTGCTGATATGGCAATTAGCGGAAAAGGCAAAAAGTTCGGATTGGACATTACGAAAATATCTACTCCTTATGGAGATATGAATGTTACTCGTAACATCCATCTAGACGGTGCGCAATCTGCAGCTAAAATTGTAGCTGTCAATATGAAACATGTTGCTTACAGACCATTGGTCGGTAATGGCGTGAATCGTGACACTTCAATTTATGTTGGTGTACAGAGTCTTGAGAATACTGGTGTTGATAGACGAATTGACCTCATACAAACTGAGGCTGGTTTGGATATTGTAATGCCAGAAGCTCACGCAATATGGAAGTAACGACAAAGTAAATGGATGGGGAGTGTGCAGTCTAAGCCTCCTGACTGCCCTCCCCCACTTCCAGAAAGGAAAATATGGCAAGTTTTACAACGCAAGTAGAAGCATTAGCAGGTTCTTCATCAGGGACTCAAATTAGTCAATGGTTAAACGATGCTGTAAAAGATATTGTAGATCGTATCGCTAAATCAGACCCAAGTCAACTTGAACAGTTTGGAGGGCAAGTTGGACATTCTGACAATGGATCTGGTGTGGGCGTATCTAGTCATCATCGTATTCTTAATGTAGTTAGGGGTTCAAAAGTTGCAACTAAAATTCCAGCTTCTAATAGATTTGAAGCTGCAAATAGCGATAGTTTATTGTATGCTTCAGAAGAGTATCCTGTTTGGTATTTGCGTAATGGTAATGTACATATTTTACCAACAACTAGTAACAGTGCCGTAGGCTCTGTTGATGTTGCTAAGTATGGGACTGTATCTGATACAAACACTCCATCTATATCTAATTTCCCAGTAGAATATTATCCAATGGTTGTATTATATGCAGCTATAAAAGTTTTAAATGAAAAATTGGTCGGCTATTCGCTACCCTCATCTATATCGCTACCAACGTTAGTGTTGCCCAGTGTGCCAACACTACCAGATGCACCAGCTTTAGCAAGTGTGCCAGTAGCACCAACAATAGATCTCTCTCTCGTTAGTAGCGTTACATCAGTGTCTATGCCAGACGATATTAGTCTTCCCACTTTTGTTCCAATAGCCGACCCAGTTATTGGTGATCTAGATTTATCTAGCGTCACTCCTCCTCCAGTACCAGATCCTCCAGTATTTGTTATTGGGGATGCGGCATTGCAACAAGAATATGATGCTTCTAGAGCTATAACTCTAGGAACAACTCCTCCTGACTATACTCCTCCAGTAATGAATACTCCAGATTGGAGCGATGCTGATGATTGGGTTAGTGATGCAACTAAAGGAGAAGATCCTGAGATGGTCCAGGCTAGAATGGCAGTTATTAATGGTCAGATACAGGAGTTTTCTTCTAAACTTCAAGATTCGTTAAATAAGTTTAATGAAGATAATGCAAAGTATCAGGCTGAAAATCAAAGCGATTTGACTGAATGGCAAGCTAATACTCAAGCACTTGTTGAGAAAATGTCTTTAAGCACTAATGTTGATCTTCAAAATAAAGCACAAGATTTACAAAGACATATACAAGAATATGCGAGCACAATGCAAAGATATCAAGCAGAGATGAGTAAATATCAAGCTGACTTAAATGAATTAGTTGTAGTTTGGACAAGCAATGAAATGCAAGTTGAGTTTGCAAAATGGCAAGCAAAATTTCAACAAGAGCTATCTGCATATCAAGCAAAAGTAGGTGCGATGCTTCAAGAGTATCAAGCAGATATATCTAAAAAATCTGGTCTTACTCAAGCAGAGGTTGCTAGGTATAGTGCTGAGTTGCAAGAAGAATCAACAAGAATTAATTCTAATTTAAGTAAATATCAAGCTGAGATCGGGTCTTATTCTGCTGAGATTCAATCAAGTTTAAGTTTATATTCAGCAGAAACTCAAAATAAATTGAGTGCTTATACCCAGGAAGGACAAACAAATCTAAGTGCATACGGTCAAAAGGTACAAGCAGTAATACAAGATTTTACAACACAAATGCAGAAAGCTCAGACAGAATATCAATGGATGCAGTCTGAAATACAACTTTTATCAGCTCAATATGAGGGTAAGTTTGCACCTTCTGCTAAACAACAAAGACAAGGAGAATAAAATATGGCAGAAACATATGAAGTAGATTTTGCAGTAAGTATGACTCCAAAGATTAAAAATGATGGCGTTCAGGGCGCAGATCAGTATTATATGGATGATGAAATAGCAAAATCTCTTGGCGGATCAGGTGTATCTGGCGGAATAGATGGGACTACAATTGCAGCAACTGCTGATGAAGTTAGTGGTTGGGATGCAGGCGCTCCTACATACGTTACTTCAAATGGCGGTTCGCTTCCATCTGGAGCAGCTGACACCGCTATTGCTTTTGTAAAAAATACTGGACATTTATATAGTAGTTCTTCTGCTCTAGGAGCAGCTGTTACAAAAACTGCTGGTAAATGGACAACGGCAGAATCTATCAAGGTGTCATTAGGTGGTGGAACTAAAGCTGATGTTACTCTTTATCCAGGCGAAGCTATTGTTTTGCCTAGACTTAGTGCTGGCGCGGTCGTAGTTGCAACTGGATCTGGCTCAGCTCATTTAGCTGTAGAATATGCTAGGATTACAACTTAGGAGTAAAAAATGAAGGTTAAGGAAGTAATGGAGCGTGTACCCACTACTAATTCTGGGTATGCAATTGCATATATAAATGATGCCTTACAAGAATTGCAATTTTTAATTGAAGATAATATGATGGCTGGTATTGAAACATTGGTTGCCAATCAAAGGTATTATGGATTTCCAGCAGATATGGAAGTATTAAAAAGTGTATTAATTAAAGACACTGAAAACGATAAATATGTTCGCATTCAAAGGTTACAACACGTTGAAAGCGATGAAAGCGATAATTCATAATGAAAGATTACGGATATTATTTACATGGTAGAAATTTAGCTATTGTTGTTAAAAATGATGATGGAGAGTATGTAACTCCAGATGAAGGTATTGCTAGTGGTATAAAACTAGAATATTTAGCACAACCTGGAATAACTGATTCTGATAATAATCCTCAGTCACTAGCAAGTAAAGAGTCTGATGTATTAGATATTAACAATCAATTAGCTTTAGCTATCGTAGATTATGTAAAGGCTAAATTTGCAGAATCAGAACAAAATTATGACAAAATGCAGTATCATATGAGAGAATTTAAACATAGGGTACAGCGCTATCAAAACAGACGCAGTGGAGATGGGCGTGTTTTAATTACGCCAAATCCATATGCAATTAGATAAAAGGAGAAAAGATGAGTATAGCATTTAGCGGTAAAGGCGTACAAGATTATTCAGTTAGTGAAAGCGTATCGCCTTATACTAAAGCAGTTGTAGCAACTGGCAATGACCAGGATGCTTGTAGAGCAGTTCACATGAAAGGAGCTTCTGCGAGTGTTAATCTAACTGTAGATAATACGGTAGTAGCTTTTTGGTTATTAAAAGGACATACATATCCAATATGTGCTACTAAATCAAGCTCAACAGATGTAGTCTTTCTATACTAATGGCTTGGACAACTCAAGAAGTTGAAGCTACGGCAAATTGGACTTCAAATAAAATTGCACCTAGCTCAACTATATCGTCCCAAGGTAAAGTTGCTACTACAACTACTTGGGCGAAAACAAAAGTAGAAACTACATCTACTTGGACGAAGACAGATTTAGCTATTGACCTAGACGGATGGGCAATACTTGAAGCAGAGCCATTTTATTTTACAGAAAAAAGAAAATGGGATGAATTAAGAATAGCATGGGGAGTATAATATGCCAACAAGTTTAGCGGGCACTAGAGTACAAGATACTTATAAGCAAATATTGCATGTTGATACGACATTAGATAGTAGCTTAAAAACTATTTATGATGGGGATGGGACAGCTTCTGTTTTATCTTTAAGTACTACAAAAGTAGGTATTTCTACTCTTTCTTTAGCAGGAACAGATGTTACATCTTCTGCGGTAGAATTGAATTATCTAGATGGCTCTATCCCAGGAACTGCTGTTGCTAGTAAAGCAGTTGTTTTAGATGCAAATAAAAAATTAGATGAAATGGGTCTTGGCTCGGTCCAGTTCTATTCAACTTCTCCTAGCTCAGTTACGGCAGGAGTGTTGAGATATGATGGAACAGATTTATATTTAGGGTATTCTAGCTAATGAGTAAAATGGATATAGAGCCAAAAAGTATTGAGGTTAATATAAAAAATCAACCAAATGTGGAATTTTCTATACATGATACAGAATTATTACTTAGGGTCTTATTGGAGACTCAGTACTCTGGCAGAGATGTTGCTCAAGCTACAGATACTATTGCTAAAGTAAGAGAAGTACATGATAGATTACTTAAAAAAAGAGAATTAATAAAGTAAGGAGTTAATAATGGCTAGTTGGAAAAAGATAGTTGTAGAAGATAGTACAAACCATATAGCACAAACATCGGCTTTGTCCGATCACATGAAGGGAGCTGCTGGATCTAGGTCATTTACAGCTAGTCCTGAATTGTTATTTCAAAATGCAACAGATACGACAGATTCGTTTGCAAAAGGAACTGCTGATCAATGGTTAAGAATGAACAATACAGCAAATGGTCTTGTCTGGGATACATTAGATGTTGCTGGTGATAGTGGGACTGCTTCTGCTTCAACCGCAGGTCTTGCTGTTCAGACTGGAAATGCGAATCAAATAGTTACCGCAGGAAGTGGTAATACAATTACAATAAAATTTCCAGACAATGTTACAATAGAAGAAGATCTATTAATTAATGGTGGAGATTCAAGTAATAGAGGTGGAAAAATTACATTTGGTTTAGGAGAAACGATTGATAATGATACTGATGCTTTGGTAAAAATTACCTCTCCTACTACTGAGGTAACTGGTAATTTAAAAGTTACTGGTAATAATATTCAATCTTCAGGCGGTCAGAATGCTATAACACTAAGTAGCGATGATGTTATAATAAATGGCGATCTTACAGTTTCAGGTTCTACGACAACAGTAAATACAGAAACTATTAATTTAGCTGATAATGTGATTTTTTTAAATAGCAATCATGGCGATACCGATGCTCCAAGTCAAGATGCTGGTTTAACAGTTGACAGAGGAAGCTCAACAGATCAATCAATATTCTGGGATGAAAGTGCAGATGCTTGGGCACTTGGTGAAAATGAATCAAGTCAAGTGTTTGGAACAATTCATGGATATATAACTACAAATCAAACATCTACTTCCAATCCTGGTGGAAGTGATGATGGAAGTGGTTTGGGATCTATGTGGTTAAATACTAGTGATCAGCAAGCATTTATAAGAACTGCTTAGTGCGATTAAGTGATAATGAACTGATGTTTCTAATACAAGCATCAGAGAATGCAAGTATTAAAGGTAAGGATGCAAGATTGGTTGCTCCTATAATAGATAAATTAGTTAAAGAATTTGAAAAGAAAGTAAAGCAGAATGGCGACGTGGAAAAGAATACTACTTGAAGGTTCTGATCTTACCACAGGTGATATAGCTGGACAAGCTATAACTGGTACTACTGGTTCATTTAGTAGTACTGTATCTTGGAGTGGTGGAAGTTCTGGTAATGCAAATACTGCTTATACATATTCTCAAGTAGGTCATTTACCTTTAGCTGGTGGTACTCTTACAGGTAACTTAATAAGAGGTAAAATAACTATTGATACTGATCATGTTTTATTTTCTCGGAATGGAAGTTATGCCGCATCTAGAGCTTGGAGATGGAGAGTAGATGATTCAGCTTGGGGGAATTTTGATTTAAAAAGGTCTAACGGAGAAGATAATACTATTGATACGCTAGTGTTGTCTTTTAATAATAGTGGAAATGCAACCTTCTCAGGAACTGCAACTTTTTCAAGTTCACCTTTATTATTATCTGCTTCAAGTCCAAGATTAAGTATAAGTAGAACCTCAACAAGCGGTAATGCAGATTTATCATTTAGGACAAATAACTCTGAAACTGATGGATGTTGGACTATTAGAATGGGTTCAGATACAACTCCTGACTTATCTTTTAATAGATGGACAGAAGGTTCTGCAGATACAGCTATAATGACTCTTAATCATGATGGTTCTTCTACATTTTCTGGGAATTTAACTGTCGGTGGAAATTTAATTATATCGGGTTCTACTACAACTGTAAATACTGCGACTATTACTGTGGAAGATCCATTAATAAAATTAGCAAGTGGAAATAGCTCTGCTGATACAGTAGATATTGGATTTTATGGATTATGTGATCCAAGTGGCTCTCAAGATACTTATACAGGTCTAATAAGAGATGCTTCAGATGGTGAATATCACTTGTTCGATTTATTAGAAGAAGAACCAACAACAACAATGAATATAAGTCATGCTAGTTTTGATCATGCTGATTTAACAGTTGGAGCTTTAACTGCTGATGATAACTCTACGTTTGGTGGTGTTGTAACTGTTGGTAATTTAAAAGTTACTGGAGCTAGTAATAGCGGTCAAGGATCAGATGGTCAAGTATTAACCTCTACTGGTTCTGGAGTTGCTTGGGAAGCTGCTGGTGGTGGTCTTTGGCAAAGGTCTTCAACTACTTTGTCTCCTGGGAATGCTGGAGATAGTATAAGTGTGGCTGCAGGTACATTTTCAGGCAATATAAATCTAACAACAGATGACTCATCTTTAAGATTCGGAGCAAATGCAGAAACAACTTTAACCCATGAACATAATGCGGGTTTAGTTTTAAATGCCGCAATGGGATTATTTTTTAGAGACTATGGTGGTGAATATATTTATTCAGCAGCTGATGGCGATTTAAGAATACATAGTGGTAGCACTTTGTCTTTACTTGCAGGTAATGTAACTGTTGGGGCAGGCAGCACTGACCAATACATTGATTTAAAAAAGGGTAATTCTGACAAACATGGAATTATAAGATTTTATAGAGAAAGTGCATTAGAATGGGGAATTGGTCATTCTTCAGGTGAAAGCGGAGATGCTTACGAAATAGGTGGTGGTCAAAATTTTGGTATATGGTATGGTTCTTCTCCATCTTATGCTATGTATTTTGATACAAATAAAAACGCTACATTTGCTGCTCAAGGAACTTTCAACGATAATCTTAATGTTGTTAAATCTGCTTCGGCAACTATTACTATAAAAGGTAATGCAGCTAACGCTAATGCTTCTCTAACATTTATGGAACAAAGTACAACAATGTGGGAGTTGAGAGCAGATGGAGGTTCAAGTGATAAGCTTTCATTTATTGATACAGGTGGAGCAGAGGTTTTAGCTTTAGCTCAAGATTCTTCTGCTGCATTTGCAGGAAAAGTTTTAGTTGGAAGTAGTCCATCTACTGATGGTACTGTAAATATAAAATGTCATACTAACGATTGGGCAGGTGGAATTAAGTTTACTTCTAATGATGGAAATCAAACTGCAATATTCCATCTAGATAATAACACTTCCTATCAGATGATGCTTAATACTAATTTTTATGTTGGTGGGAAAATTGGAATTGGTACTATACCAAATAGTGATTATTCTATAAGTGCTACTGGTAATTCGATTTTAACAACATCTTCCAATACGTCTATAAGCTCTAGAGTTAGAAATGATGATACTAATGTTATTTTAGCTTCTAGTTCAAATGGATATGGAATAGTTGGAACTGAAAATGATACGCCATTTCATATTTGGCAAAATAGTGATTCAGTTATTACAATAGACACAAGTGGTAATTCTACATTTGCAGGGGATGTTACGATAGATGGTGCTTCAACTGACTATGACCAACTTACAATAGAAGGAGCTGCTGCATCAGGAATCCGATTTAAAGATTCTGGTGGAACTACTGATGGATTTGTTTACGCAAGTGGAGGGGATATAGGATTTCTACAATCTAATGGAGGTTGGCTTGTAAAAGCAAATGCAACTTCTACTACATTTGGAGGTGATGTAATTGTTGATAATACTTCTGCAACTCACAATCTTTATTTACAAGGAACAAATGGATACCCAAATGAAATTGGAACTAACCACGATGGTGTAAGAAAAGCAGTTTTAAGAACTTATGAAGTATCTACTATTGATAGTAAAAGTTGTTACACATCAGATTATTATACCCAAGGATATAAACACGCTAATTATGGTTCAGCTATAAGATTTTGGACATCATCAGGAGATGCTAACGCTACTACTGCTTTAACAATATCACATAATAATAACGCTACATTTGCAGGTTCTATTCTTGGGGTAGGTGGAGATGCATCAACACCATCAATAGCTTTTAGTAGCGACACAAATACAGGAATATATAAAGAGGGGGCAGATTCTATAGGTTTTACAGCAGGTGGAAATAAGACTCTACAAGTTTCTGATAGTTCAGTTTTTGTTTTTGGTAAAGAAGGCTCAAATGCTTCATTAGCTCTTTACGCTGATGATGGTGATGATAATAATGATAAGTATAGAATATATGCTGAAGATGGCGGTGGCGGAATTAAAATACAAACTGTTATTAGCGATGCTTGGAAAAGTCACCTAGAAGTTGCAGGAGATGGAAAGGTATACTATAATAATCAGAATAGTGAATCTTTTATGTGGAGATACCAAGAAGATAGCAATTATGTATTACAATTAGGTCAGATTGTAACAAGCGGACTTGTAAAACATTCTTTTAATGTTAGAAATGCAGGTACTTGGTATGATAATAATTTAGTATTAGATAGAGGGATGGTTGGTGTTGGTATCGCACCAACAATGAAATTAGAATCTTATGCAAGTGATTCTTCTGCCTTTGATGCATCTCAAGGATGGGGTTCAGTTACAGGAGCAGGTATTGGAATCCATAATGCTAATAATACAACCAATGCAACAAGTAATTTAGTTTTTTATGTAGGTGGTGCAGGTAGCAATCAATCAAGAATTGCTCATATAAAAACAGCAGCTAGTTCAAGTGCTTTAGCATTTATTACTCAAAATCCATCTAGTGGAAGAACAGAAGCTATGAGGCTTGATGCTTCTCAAAATGCTACATTTGCAGGTAATGTTACTTGTGCATCTTTAAATGTAGATGGAGCAGTTGATTTTGATTTTGGAAGCACATCAAATTTAAATTTTGGTGAAGATAGTGGCGGTGTGCATATGTATGTAGGTTCTAATCAGTTTTTTAGAATCTTAGGAGATGCAGGAAGTACAGAGATTGTAAGATTTAATGATGATTTATCAACTAAATTTTCAGGTGATTTATATATAGACCAAGCAAGAAGTAACTGGAGAACAGTACAATATAGAGATACTGATAATTCCAATGCTATACAGGCTTATGTATCTTCATATAACACATCTGCAACTGATGGATTTTTAAGATTAAACGCTATTGAGTCATTACAATTTAGAACAGGTGATACAGAAAGATTAAAATTAACTTCATCTTCAGCTACATTTGCAGGAACAATAAAAACTAAAGGAACAGGTACAAGAACTATAGCACTTGAGTCAACAGATAATGCTCAGAATTTGAACATTGACTATATTGATAATGCAGGTAATCCGTATTCAAGAATTAGATGGAGGGAAGGCGAATGCGATTGGACATTTCAATCGAATGTTACCTCATCATCAACTGACCTTGTGACCATTTCAAATACAGGCAACGCTACATTTGCAGGAAGTATGGTAGTGGCTAATACTTCTGCTGATTTACAAGCTACTTTTGGTGCAAATAATGAAGCATTAGATGACCCATATATACGAATTATTGGTCGTAATACAGCGAACTCTTCTGGGTATAATTTTGATATAGGAATGGATGCAGATACTCCAAAGGGTTACTTATCGTTTGGAGGAACAACTGCTTTATCTTTTGATACATCTGGAAACTCTACATTTGCAGGTGAAATTGTTGCAAGTAAAAAGGTCACTATTACA
>CEUS01049532.1_pt1 | contig 19161 bp, 21 predicted proteins | sample 427031 | NCBI WGS metagenome assembly CEUS01 (sample SAMEA2622837, study PRJEB7988) | marine metagenome | biome: marine biome (ENVO:00000447); feature: marine epipelagic mixed layer (ENVO:xxxxxxxxx); material: "saline water (ENVO:00002010), including plankton (ENVO:xxxxxxxx)" | depth 140 m | reverse complement strand
GTATTGGTCCGGTTTCACCGTGGACACAAGACGGCCGGGCACGGTGATTGACCCGACGGGTACTTTGACCGAGGCGATTACCACCGCCAAAGCTCCCCAAATCGCCCAAGGCATGAACAAAGAAGAGCTGCGGAACAAGTACCCGTACCTGATCAACAGTTACGAGGCCGACATGCGTTCTTGGCTGGCCTGTCCCATGTTCAACCGGGGTGAATTCATTGGCCCATAAATGTTTCACTCCAGGAAGGAAAATGCCTACGGCGAAAGGGAGATGATTCTGGGAGGGCGGGTGGGTCGCCAGATATCCGGCGCCATCGATGGCTCTCGGTTGTTTGCCGAACTGAAGACAACGGAGTCGGACCTGGCCAGGCACGCTGTCGAACGGGCTGAGGCCGCGACCCAGAGCGAGGCCATTGCGGAGATTGGAAAGCTGCTAAGTTCGACCTTGGACAGTGAAGAGGTTTACCAACCCTTCGTTGATGAGGTCCGAAAGCTGATTGACTGCGATGTGCTGGCGATCAACCTGGTTGAGGCGGACCGTAAAATGATTCGTGTGATCCACCAGGTGGGCCGCCAACGGGATGACCGGTTGGTCGGCTCTAGCCTGGTCTTGGCAGGCAGTATCACAGAGGCTGCTGCCACCGCAGGGCGGCCTGTGATCGTCCAAGGGTATTCCGAAGCAGAGATGGCTGAGAGATTCCCTTTGACGCTGCCCAGCTACCGTATGGGCGCCAAATCATGGATGTGTACCCCCATGATCAACCGGGGCCAGACCATCGGCGGGCTGGTGTTTATACCCAACGTCAAGAGCGCGTTTTCCCAGTCAGACGCAGACCTCGCCCAACGCGTGGGAGACCAAATCGCGGGTGCCATCGCCAATTCCCAATTCCTGGCCGATCTGAAGCAGGCCGAAGCCAATCTGGAGGTCAGCTACCAACGCTACCAGATGATCTTGGAAACAGCCCACGGCGCCTTTGTGGCGATTGACGACAGGGGACAGGTGATCACCTGGAATACCCGGGCTGAGAAGACTTTTGGTTGGAAGTCCGGCGATGCCGTACGGAGGCGCTTCTCGGACCTGATAATCCCCCACCGGTTTGCCGATCAGTACATGGCCGGCTTGCGCAGGTTCCTGGACACCGGAAAGGGCAACGTCGTGAACCAACGTCTGGAGTTGGTTGCGATGCACAGGGACGGCCACGAATTCCCTGTGGAGATAACGATCTCACCCCTCAAATTAGGGGAAAGTTACATGTTCAACGCCTTCGTGCGCGACATCACCGAACAGAAGCGGTTGGAACAGGAAGTCCTCCAGTACACCGAAACACTGGAACGGGCCAACCAGGAACTGCAGCAGTTTGACCGCCTGAAAGACGAGTTCATTTCCACGGTTTCCCATGAGCTGCGCACACCGTTGACCTCGATCAAGGACTCGGCGGAGATTCTGCTCAACTATGAGGACGAAGACCAGGAGCTTCAGATGGACTTCCTGCGCATCATCAATAGCGAGAGTGACCGCCTGACGCGCCTTACGACGTGTTGGACCTGTCACGGATGGAGTCCAGACAGATGCGCTGGTACTGGGAAGAATTGGTCCTGGCCGACATTGTGCAGTTCGCCGTCGATGGCACCCAGGCCCTCGCCATTCAAAAGGGCCTGGAGATCTCCGTGGACTTGGGGGATGACCTGCCCAATCTCTGGAACGACCGAGACCGATTGGTCCAGGTGGTGACCAACCTGCTGAGCAACTCCATAAAATTCACCCCTGACAACGGCCAGGTGAAGATTAAGGCCAAGGCTGTGGCGACGGATGGTCAGCCGCCAAATCTGGAGGTCTGCGTTTCCGATACCGGCATCGGTATTCATCCGTCGGACTACGAGGAGATCTTCAAGAAATTCAAGCAGGGGGGAAACACCCTGGCCGATAAACCCAGAGGCACGGGCTTGGGCCTGCCCATTTGCCGGGAAATAGTCGAGCATTTGGGCGGCAAGATCTGGGTGGAGAGCACTCCGGGGAAGGGCAGCTCCTTTTATTTCACCGTCCCCGTAACCGATGGCCCTCCGGTTCAAGCCGAGGGAGAAGAGATCTCCATCGGACCGGGCTAACCCCTGATACCCGGTCCCATCCCCTAACCGTTCTGGGGTCCGCTGATCAAGTCCAGATATTTGTACCCGGAGCCGGTGTTGAACAGCACCACGGACTCGTTGGGGTCCAGGAATTTCTGCTCCAGAAGATGCTTTAGCCCCACCAAGGTAGCCGCGCCCTCAGGTGCCGCGAAGACCCCCTCTGCGGTTGCCAGTTCGTACATGGCGTCAATCATCTCCTGGTCCGTCACCGCCAGCGCGGTGCCGCCCGTGTCACGGATGGCCTCTAGGATCAGGTAATCCGCGAAGGGATGGGGCACCCGCAGCCCGTCGGCCTTCGTTGAAGCGTTCTCCCACAGTTCCGAGACCTCGGCCCCGGCATTGAAGGCCCGCACGATGGGCTGGCAGCCCTCGGCCTGGACGGAGATGAACTTGGGCTGCTTGCCTTCTATCCAGCCCAGTTCCAGCAGTTCTTTGAATCCCTTGTACATGCCGATGATCCCCGTGCCGCCGCCGGTGGGGTAGATCACCGCGTCGGGCATCTTCCAGCCAAGCTGCTGGACCATCTCCAGGCCCATGGACTTCTTGCCCTCGGCCCGGTAGGGCTCCTTCAGGGTCGAAAGATCGAAGAACCCCAGTTCCTTGGCCACGGCTACCGCTTCCCGTCCGGCGTCGTTAATCAGCCCTTCAACCAGGTTCAGTTCAGACCCCGCGACCAGGGTCTCTTTCTTGTTGGAGTCGGGGGCGTCTTGGGGCATGAAAACCTTGGTCTCCATGCCAGACCGGGCGCCGTAGGCCGCGGCAGCCCCGGCCGCGTTCCCCGCGGAGGGCATGGTGAAGCCGTTGACCTTGAGTTCCATCGCCTTGGAGACTGCGGCGGATATGCCCCGGGCCTTGAATGTCCCAGTGGGGTTTAGGCCCTCCTCTTTGATGTAGAGGTCCCTCATGCCCAGCTTTTCGGCCAGGTTCACCGACTTCAGCAGGGGAGTGCCGCCCTCGCCCAGGGTGACGATGCTTCCAGGGTCGTTCACCGGGAGCAGCTCCGAGTACCGCCACATGGTGTCTGGCCGGTTGACCAGGCTATCCCTATCGACCTCTTTGCCGATCTTGTCCAGGTCGTAGCGGGCGAAGAGCACCTTCTCGCAGCACGGACTGATGCCAATCAGCTGTTCGTGGGGGTAGGTCTTTCCGCAGATGGTGCATTCCAGGTGGGAGATGTAGCTGGTCATTTGGTCCCGACTCTCCTTCGTATTGGCCGTGATGCCCCTACTATACGACAGATTGGCCCCACCGGACATTACGGGGGGCCGGCGCTTGCCACCGAGGCGGCCTTTCAGTAACATGCCACTGCCCAGATGGCATGTCCAATAAGTCCCAATCAGGACACAACAGGGAGACGAAAATGAAACTCGTATTCTTTGACGATTTCAAACTCGGCGTGGTGAAAGACGAGACTGTGGTAGACGTATCCGGCGCCGTCAGCGGCATCGAACACACCTCGCCCCAAGACCTGCTCAACAAGATCATCGAGAACTTCTCCCAGCACCGCTCCGCCCTCCAGCAGGCGGCGGACAGAGGTCAGGGCAAGCCGGTGAGTCAGGTGCGGCTGCGCTCGCCCCTGCCCAAGCCCCACAACATCATTTGCATGGCCGTTAACTACATGGAGGACGGCACCCGGGACGAACCGGCCCCCATCAACGCCTTCCAGAAGTCGCCCAACACCGTCATCGGCGACGGCGACACCATGATTCTCCCCGACATCCCCGCCACCATCTTCGAGGGCGAGGCGGAAATAGCTCTGGTCATCGGCAAGAAGGCCAGCAATGTGAAACAGGAAGACGCCTTCGACCACATATTCGGCTACATCAACTTCATCGACGGTTCGGCCCGTGGTCTGCAGGCCGGCGGCAACACCTTCTACCAGATGAAATCCCGGGACACCTTCGCCCCCATGGGTCCCTATCTGGTCACCGCCGACGAGATCGACGACCCCCAGCACCTGTCGGTGAACCTGTGGGTCAACGAAGACCTGAAGCAGAGCTTCAACACCGACGACATGGCCCACCAGATCCCCAGGATCATCGAGTGGGTCAGCTCCATCCACGAACTGGAGCCCGGCGACGTCATCGCCACGGGCACCAACCACCGGGGCCTGAGCGCCCTGCAAGATGGGGACAAGGTCGAGCTCCAGGTCGAGGGACTGGGCGCCCTGCATTTCAACGTCCAGGACGACCTGAAGCGGACCTGGGCCCGCACCACCCGGCTGGAGATGGCCGAACAGGGCAAGGAGGGGACCACCCCCCAACTCACCGGCAAATACTCCTAAGACCGGCCCGGGCCAGCCCGGAAAAATCAGGGCATGCCCAGCACAATGGCATGCCCTTTTTCTTTGGGGCGCGTTCGGCCTCGGCCCGATGTATAATCAGCTATCTTTTAGGCGGCGCGCAGGAGTGTACCCATGGCCGAACAAAGCATTTCCATGGAAGAGTTCAAGATGATTGCCGACCGGGCCGGTCTGGGCATGGACCAACAGGAGCTGGAAGACCTCAAACCCATCTACGAGCTGTACATGGAGTACACCGCCCAGATGCACTCCATCGAGTTCGGCCCCGAAGAGATGGTTGTTGAATTTCACCCTGACTAGCCACGATTCAGTGACGCCCGATCCAACTATGACGGTGATTGTTTATGGCCGCGACTGAAAAAGAGCTCTACCACCTGACGATCCATGAAGCCGGAGGACTGCTGAGGAGCGGGGAACTTTCCCCCGTGGAATTAACTCAGGCTTTCTTGGACCGGATCGCCGATACCGAAGACCGGCTGCACTCGTTCATCACCCTGCTTTCCGAAGAGGCCTTGAGCGAGGCGCGGACGGCGGAAGCCGAGATACGCAGCGGGCGCTACAAAGGGGCCATGCACGGCATCCCCATCGCCCTGAAAGACCTCTACGACACGGCGGGCATCCGCACCACGTCCGGCTCCAGGGTAGATTTCGACCGGGTGCCAGAGGCCGACTCCACCGCCACCGCCCGGTTGAAAGAGGCTGGTTCCATACTGCTGGGCAAGCTGGCCATGCACGAGTTCGCCCTGGGCGGACCCGACTGGACCACCCCCTTCGAGCCGGCCCGGAACCCCTGGAACCTGGACCACATCACCGGCGGTTCCAGCAGCGGCTCCGCCTCCGCCGTATCTTCGGGCCAGTGCATGGGCGCCCTGGGTTCCTGCACCGGCGGTTCCATCCGCGGCCCGGCATCCCTCTGTGGACTGGTGGGCTTGAAGCCCACCTACGGGCGCGTCAGCCGCGCCGGAGTGGTCACCCTGAGCTGGTCCCAGGACCACGTGGGGCCCATGACGTGGACGGTGGAAGACAGCGCCCACATGCTCCAGGCCATCGCCGGTCACGACCCCAAGGACCCCACCAGCAGCCGCTCGGCGGTGCCCGACTACTCCCTTTCCCTGCGGGAGGGCATCAAGGGCAAAACATTCGGGCTGCCCCGGCACTACTTCTTTGACGCCGACGACAGCGTCGATCCGGAGGCGGTCGCCGTGGTGGAGAAGGCCGCCAAGGAACTGGAGGGCCTGGGCGCCAACATCGAAGAGGTGAGCCTGCCCAGCTTGGACTACATCCGGGGCGCCAACACCATCATCATGGTCTGCGAGGCCTTCGCCTTCCACGAGCCCAACCTGAAGACCCGTCCCCAGGACTTTGGAGAAATAGTGAGGGGCCGGTTCCGGGTCGGCGGCATGCTCAGCGCCGGCGATTACTTGCAGGCCCAACGGTGCCGCCAGTGGAGCAAGCGGGAGTTCGCCGAGGCCCTCCGGAAAGTGGACTTCTTCCTGACCCCGACCATGACCGCGACGGCGGCGGCCTTCGAGGGCTACGACCCCACAGCGACCATCCGGGGCCGGAGCTTCACAGCCCCCTTCAATGTGACCGGACTGCCCGCCATATCCGTCCCCGCAGGCTTCACTGCGGCGGGTTTGCCCGTGGGCATGCAGATCGCCGGCCGGCCCTTCGATGAGCCCGGCGTGATCCAGGCGGCCTACACCTACCAGGAGCACGCCCGCTGGCGCGACCAGAGGCCGCCGATTTAGTCCGACCCATGAATGCCAACGCCAAGGGACTGACATTAAGCATCTTGGACCAGAGTCCGGTGCACCAGAACGAGACCGCGGCCCAGGCCTTCCAGCAGACCATCGAGCTGGCCAAGAAGGCCGACGGCTGGTCCTACCACCGCTACTGGGTGGCCGAGCACCACGGGTCCGACCGGGTCATGGGCTCGTCTCCTGAGGTGTTGATCTCTCACCTGCTGGCCAAGACCAGCCGCATCCGGGTGGGCTCCGGCGGCGTGATGCTCCAGCACTACAGCCCCTACAAGGTGGCTGAGAATTTCAACGTGCTGTCATCGTTGGCGCCGGGACGCGTGGACCTGGGCATCGGCCGCGGACCCGGCGGTCTGCCGCTGTCCACCCTGGCCCTGCAGCAGGCGGTGGCCGGCGAGCGGTCCATCGGCGATAAGATCCGCGACCTGAGAAAGTTCTTGGACGACGGCATGGAAGATTCCCACCCGCTCCACGGACTCCAGGCCAACCCCAAGCCACCGGTTTCCCCAGACCTGTACCTGCTGGGCACTTCCGCATCCAGCGCTGAGATGGCCGCCGAGTTCGGACTCCCCTACGTGTTCGCCCTCTTCCTGAACGCCGACGAAGCCGAGATGGCCAAGGCCATGAAGAACTACCACGGGGGGTACAACTCCGGGGGCATGGGGCAAAAGCGGGCCATGCTGGCGTTGCCCGTGGTGGCGGCGGAGTCTGACGACGAAGCGGCGGAACTGGCCGCCAAGATAAAGGTGGTGCGCATCAGTCTGGAGAGCGGGCGCACGCTCACGGCCGGGAACCTGGAGGCCGCCGAGAACTTCGGCAAACAGTCCGGCGAGAAGTACGAGGTCAACGTCTACGACGCCCCGGTGGTCCACGGCTCCCCGGGACTTGCCCTGAAGAAGCTGGTGGATATCCAGCAACTTCACGACGTGGAAGAGATAATAGCGGTCACCAACATTGGCGATTTTAAGAAGCGGCTCCGTTCCTACGAGCTGCTGAGTCAGGCCCTGGTGGCGGCCGGCGGAGGCGGTGAATAGCATGAGTGATTCCAGAATGATGCGCATCGGGGCCTTTTTATCGGGCACCGGCGGGAATATGGCCTCCTGGCGTCATCCCAGCGCCGTGGCCGACGGGGCCGTGAATCTGGCCTACTATAAAGACATGACCCGCCGGGCCGAGGAAGCCAAGCTGGACTTCGTGTTCTTCGGCGACGGACTTTACATAAGTGAGAAGTCCCACCCCAACTTCCTGGTGCGTTTCGAGCCCCTGACCCTGCTGGCGGCCCTGGCCATGGAGACCTCCAAGATCGGCTTGGCAGCCACCCTCTCCACCACCTACAGCGACCCCTACACCGTGGCGCGCCAGTTCTCGTCCATCGACCACTTGAGCGACGGCCGGGCCGGCTGGAACGTGGTCACATCGCCCCTGGAGGGTTCCGCGGCCAACTACAACAAGCCCGAGCATCCCCTGCACGACCTGCGCTACCGCATCGCATCCGAGTTCCTGGAGATCGCCAAGGGCCTTTGGGACTCCTGGGAGGACGACGCCTTCATCCGTGATAAAGAATCGGGCGTTTTCATCGACCCGGATAAGATGCACCGCCTGGACCATAGAGGTGAGTTCTTCAACATCCAGGGCCCGTTGAACATATCCCGCTCCAAACAGGGCAGGCCGGTCATAATCCAGGCCGGCTCCTCGGAAGCAGGCCGGGGATTCGCCGCCAACGTGGCCGACGCCATCTTCACCGGTCAGGCAAACTTGGCCGACGCATCGTCGTTCTACAAGGATGTGAAACAGCGGGCTGCCAAGGCGGGACGCGACCCGGACCAGGTGTTGGTCCTGCCCGGCTGTTCTCCCGTGGTCGGCAGCACCTCCGAAGAGGCCGAGGCCAAGTACCAGGAGATCGCCGACCTGGTGGTCATCGAAGACGCCCTGAATTACCTGGGTCGGTACTTCAACGACATGGATTTCTCGCCTTACGACCTGGACGAACCCTTCCCCGACCTGGGCGACTTCGGCCGCAACGGCTGGGAGAGCACTACTGATCGTATCAAGCAGGTGGCCAAAGAAGAGGGACTGACGCTCCGGGAGATGGCCCTCCGGTCGACCACCCCCAGAAACGAGTTCATCGGCACGCCGGAGCAGGTGGCCGACTCCATGCAGGCCTGGTTCGAGAGCGGCGTGGCCGACGGCTTCATGCTGAACCCCAGCGTGCTGCCTCAGGGTCTCAACGACTTCCTGGAGCACGTCCTGCCCCTGCTCAAGGAACGGGGCCTCTTCCGTGAGGAATACGAGGCCGACACCCTGCGGGGCAATCTGGGCCTGCCCAAGCCCGAGAACCGCTACACCAAGAAGACCAAAGCAGTCTCTTAGGAGGAGTCCCCCTTGCCCGATCTATTGGGAATACACGGCACGGTGACCAGTCCGGGCCGTCTGCACCAGGCCCTGGAGGTGTCCGTGAACGCCGCCGCCGGCCACGATTCTTCGGTAACAACCGGACTGCTCCACCTGGGAGACCACCAGATATCCTTCGCCGATGGCAGACCGCCCGAAGCCTACGGCGACGACACCGGGAAGGTGCTGGAACAGGTGACGTCGGCGGACATGTTCATCATCGCCACACCCATCTTCCGGGCGTCGTTCACCGGCGCTCTAAAGAACCTGTTGGACCACATCCCCGTTGAAGGTCTCATGGGCAAGGCCGTCGGGTTCATCGGCATGGGCGCCACCGACCACCACTATCTGACGGTGGATACCCAACTGCGGCCCGTGTTGGCCTGGTTCGGAGCCCATCTGCTGCCCGGCCAGGTGTACTTGCAATCGGGCCACTTCACCGACGGCAAACTGGCCGACCCCAAAGCCATCTCCGGCCTGGAGGACCTGGGCAAGACCGTAGTCGAACTGCATAAGTCCGTGGGCGGCGGCAAGGCGTCAGGCCCATCGCCTCTGGCGGCGGGTTAGACCATGGCGACCGTGGACACAACCTTGTTCCTGGAGACTGCGGCCGAGTCCGGAGAGGCGGTGGCCTACGGGGTCCCCATCACCGCCTATCCGACTGAGTCCGGCGTGATAGTGGTCAATTCCCCCGGCTCGGGTGAACTCAAAGACGGCCGGGAGAATCGCTGGAAAAACCTGGGCGGCCACTTCCAGGAATCCGGCTTCGCCACCCTGGTCACCTACAACGCCCCCCGCCCCGATTTTCAGGTGCAGCTTGAGACCGAGCCCTACTCCTACCGGGGCGCCAGCTGGAATAAGCTGCTGATGGAGAGCCTCTCCCACACCATAGATTGGGCCTTGGAGAACGCCGCGGAACTCTGCGGCCACGGCTTCCCGGCGGTCTACCTGTCTGGCTTCTCCTCCGGCGGGTCCGCGGTGGGGGCGGTGGCCCACCGTTACCCCTGCGTGGAACGGATGCTGCTGCTATCCACCTACGACAGTGTGGGCGACCCATTCTACGAGGGTGTCACGGCTTTCAAGGGCCGCATCCACGTCGTCTACGGCGGCGACGACCCACCGGCAGGCATGCTGGTCCGGGTGCTGGAGATGGGCCACCTGGCCGCCAGCTCCTTCCAGGCTAGGGAGGTGCCCAACTGCGGCCACCGTTTCGACGGAGAGGACAATACCAAGAGACTTACCCAGGCTTTCCAATGGGCCTTCAACCCGGACACATCGCCCTAGAATTCAAGTATCATAGGCCCGCGAATTTACCGCCTGTACAGGAGAGAGCATGCCAAGAGAGACGATTTACCTGCAGGACAAAGAGGGTCAGGACCTGGTGAAGGCCCAGTGGAAGTACGCCCGGGGCTACGTGCCCGGTGAGCCCAACGAGGGCCTGGTGGAACAGAGCGAGGGCAGCCCAGCCCGTCTGCCCGACTACGACGACTCCGGTTGGGAGGTCTGCCACGACCTGGCCGAGCGCAATTCCCATGGGTTCAGCTTCATGTGGTACCGCACCAAGATAACCATTCCCGAGCAGGTGAACGGCCACCCGGTGCAGAGCAGCATGCGGATACAGTTTGAGACCTGCATCGACGACTACGGCGAGATCTGGATCGACGGCGAGTGCAACCGGGACCGGGGCGTTATTCAGGGCTTCAACGTCCCCCAGCGGGTACTGCTGGCCGACAGCGCAGTCCCCGGCACCCAGTACACAATCGCCATGCTGGCCGCCAATGGCCCCCTGGCCGCGCCGGGTGGAACGGTCTTCTGCCGCTACGCCAACCTGGGCTTTGAGTGGACTGGGGTCTAACTTCCAGCCGCCTGCCCGGGCCGGGGCGAGTGCCGGAGCCTCGGCGCTCCATCCGGCGCTAGGCGGTCGGGCTAGGTCGTGGTGTGTAGGACCCGGTAGGTCCGGTTAATCAGGCCGGGTAGCTGAATGGCGTGCTTGCCGTTGGCTTCAACCGCGGCCGATTCTACGGCCGGTTTGCCTCTGGATCGTGTGCGCCGGCCACAGCGGTCTCGAGTATGTTGGTCAAGGACTGGGCATCGATTATCAGGCGCGTCAGGCGGTCACTTTCGGAGTTGATTATCTCTAGGAACTCCTTGTGAATATCTTCGGTGATACCGTCTCCGTCCAGAAGTATCTTGGCGGACCCTTTGATGGCCGTGAGGGGCGATCGTAATTCGACGGACATAGAAGCCAGGAAGTTGTCCTGCAGTTGGGCCAGTTGTTGGAGCTCTGCGTAGGCCTTCTCGAGGCCCTCCGTGTGGTGAGCCAGCGCCCCCTCCAGAGTCTTACGCACGGAGATATCACGCACCAGCCCGGTGAAGATCCGCCGGTCCGGCAAACGTACTTCGCCGACCGACAGGTCGATGGGAAACGTGGTCCCGTTCTTACGCAGTCCAGAAGCCTCCCGTCCGATGCTGATCACCTTTCTCTCGCCGGTGGTCATGTAGTTGGTCAGGTAGGTGTCATGGTCGCTGTGGGGGGCTCGGGCATCAACATCTTGATGTTCTGCCCCAGCACTTCCGACGGTTCATAGCCGAAGATCCTCTCGGCGGCCAGGTTATATGACTCGATGATGCCCTTCTCATCGATGGTGATGATTCCGTCAAGGGTCGCATCCAGAACAGCGCGGGCTGCGGCTTCGCTTTCCCGGAGTTCGAGCTCCGTCTCCATCTGCTCGGCCTAGGCGGCGCGCATGTTGGAATAGAGGGTTGAGATGCCGGCGGCGCCGGCGATCTGGTTGCTGATGCCCTTGATCAGACTGATGTCCGCCTCGTTGTAGTTCTTCTGATGGGACGACCTCAAGATCAGACAGCCGATGGCCCGGTCTTGGGATATCATCGGCGTGGCCAAGTATGCCTGTTCCTCAGCCCCTTCCAAAGGCGCTATCGTGGAGATCTGTGCGGCCTCTTCGTGACTCACCAGGATGGTCTCGCGGGTTCTCACCACCCTTCCGGTCACCGAGTCGTAGAGATCGAATGTCTCCCCGATCTCAACGCTTATGGGGTTGGTACCGTAGGTCTTGCTGAAAGCGACCGTCCCTCTGTTGGACTCACAGTCGATTATCGCGATTGTGAGTCTTTCAAACTCTACGATCTGGTGGGCCAGGTCGGCGAATCGAGGATAGGCGGACTCGATGTCAACGGACGAACTGATGATTCGGCCGATCTAGGCCAGGGTCGCGCTCTCAGTCGCGGCACGCTGGGCCTCGGCGGCGCGTTCGCGGAGGGAGTCTTCCGCCCGTTTCCTCTCCAACAGACCGCCCGGCTGGGAGCCCAGCAGTTCCATGTTGTACAAGATGCGGGGGTTGGGGGCTTCGGGCTTCTGGGAGAAGAATTCCAGCACGGCTACTAACTCACCGCCCACTTTGATCGGGAAGGCAAACGCACCGTGCACCCCCAGGTCCACCGCTTGGCGGTTGCGGGGAAAGTTTTCGTCCAGCTGTACGTCTTCTATCCAGGCCGGAACACCCGACTCCAGCACCCTGCCCGGCAGGCCCACCCCACGGTCAAATGTGATCTGCTCGCTGATATCGCGGAAGTTCTGGAAATGCTCTCCGCCTTCAAAATGCCAGATGCGGGCGGAAACCAGCCGGTCGTCAACGTCGGGAGAGGGAACGTACACGTGCCCCACGGGCCAGCCAACGTAGCCGCAGACCAAGTCGAGACACTTCTGTAACGCCTCTTCAAGGGACTTGGTCTCGGTCGTGATTGGGGCGGTGGCGCGAAATAGGTCTAAATCAGCTTGAAGCTGTGTTTGATTGTTCTGCTCCGAACTGGTATCGCCCGGCATATTGGTACCCAACAGGTGGTCCAAACCCATTGACGCAAACTGCGACCTCCAATGGAGAACGGAAATCCCAATGGGACTGCCCTCTCGATGAAGCGGGTGGCCCCAGAGTGATGATATTTTACAACGAAATCAAAATTATCATCGTTGCTCCCCGGTAAAAAAGCCCAAAAGGGTAACTCTTCCACCGGATTCGCTGCAGGACCCGGTTCACAGGCGCCGGATTAACGGTGGTTTTAGGCCCGCCGGCCGCGAAAAAGCTGTGGCAATGATGGATAGCAGCGTAGGCATATGAAGAAAGACTGGGAAAAGGCGCTGGCCAGCCTTTCAGAGAAACTGGGCAGGTCCCATGACACAGAATACCAACTACAACTGATCGTGAACGAGGCTACCCGCCTGGTTGAAGCCAAAGCCGGGTATATCAGATTCCTCGACGGTGTGCCGGGGGCGGTAAATGTCGCCACTGCTTCCGCGGCTGGCTATCTTTCCGAGGTTAGCAGGGTGAATCCCACCGTTAGAGCGCAAGAGGGGGTGACAGCCGCCGGCCATGTCATGGCCACCCGGCAGCCTCTAACTCTGGAAGACGTGACAAAGTCGGAGTTGATACTGCCCGAGACCCGCGTGATAGCGGAGAAACACGGCTTTCATGGCATGGCGGCCCTGCCGGTTCTGTCTGGAGAGCGGCCGCTCGGGGTGCTCTTTGTGTTTGATGGGGACGTCCGGCGGTTCACCGGTGATGAGGTATCGCTGTTGACTGCCTTCGCCCAACAGGCCTCAGAGGCCGTGGAGAAAGCTCAGCCGCCAACTTAGGCGGAACTGCGGGATTCGGACCAGCCACCCTGGCTGGAGATTGTGACCTTTGCCGTATATCTGTATCTGGACTTGGTGTAACATGGTTTCAATGTTTCAGATGCAGCATTCAACGGCAGGCGACAGGACCTCCCCGGTGCCCCGACGGAGCAGATCTCGGGTGTGCCGGATGGGCGCCTCCGTCATCGCCGTCGCCTCCGTGGCGCTTCTGTTTCTGTCCTTTTTCGGGCCTCTTATGGACCATCACTTCATCGAAAAACTGCCCCATCACGACCACTTGTATCTGGGAATCATTGATGCCGCGCATGACCATCCATTTGAGACCGAGCACACCCACGGCCTGTCCGTGGACCAGGCCGGCCATCATGAGCACGACGGCGGAACCGGAGACACGTTGTATCTGGTCTCAGGCGAGGAGTCGGGGACCAATTCCCATCACATAGACCTCACCGCCACATCCCATTCGAGTCAATACCCTCTCTTTAATCCCATCTCTGCCCCACGATTGGGCGGCGAACTGGAACCTGAGTCCAATATCATTTCGCCAACTGTCCGGCCTCCCAGCATCTAACTCCATGACCGTTCCTGGAATTGTCCGGGAAGGTGCGCCCACCGCGGCCCGTTACGAAAGCTGCGCGACGTGCCGATCACCGGGTAAACCCTCAGAATTACTTATGGAGTTGGTAATGCGATTCTTAGAGCGTGGAAAAATACTTGCGTTGATGCTGGCCGCAACGTTGTTTGCGGTCACCGCCGGCTCGGTCATGGGCCACGAGGCCCGTGACGTTGGGAATTACAAATTCGTCGTTGGCTTCATCTCGGAGCCGGCCTTCGAAGGATTAAAGAACGGACTGGACTTCCGCATCACCAAGACGGCGGGAGCCATGGACATGGGCCCGGACCTGATGGAACACGGCGCCGTGTTCGGGTCACCGACCCTGGCGACGGGGGAGAGTTTCTCCTTTGAGGTCGGACATGACCTGGAAGACCAGACTCTCACCTATCACAGCCACGAGAACCACGATCTCATCGGCACCATCACCGTGAGTCACTCAGCCGAGCCTGCGGATACTGTGGAGGTCGCAATCCACGACGCCATGATGATGCCGGCTGATATCACCGTGCAGCCGGGGACCGTGATCAAGTGGACGAACCAGGCCTCGGGTCCGCAGACCGCCACCAGCGGCATGCCCGCTGAGGCAGGGCATGAGCACGAAGCTGAGGCTGTCGAAGTCCCCGTCGAAGGTCTGGAAGAGACCATCCAGTTCGAAATAACACACCAGGCCACCGGCGTTTCCAAGGTGATGCCCATACGGGCCCTCTTCAGAGACCCGGGCCACTACACGGCCGACGTTATTCCCACCGCGCCCGGAATCTACGAGTTCCGGCTTTTCGGCACAATAGAGGGCCATGAGATAAATGAGATCTTCATATCCAGAGGCGGTGGCGGCGGGTTCGGCGACGTTGAAGCGTCTGCGGGCCTCCAGTTCCCCGAATCCCTCCCCGAGGTCAGGGAGATTGAAAGCGCGGTACGCGGCGCACAGAACGCGGCCGACGGGGCTATAGACAGAGCCCTGGAAGCCGGTGATAGTGCCTCGAGCGCCAAGACCATCGGCATCATCGGCATCATACTGGGGGCGATAGGCATCGCCACAGGAGCAGGTAGCGCGGTATTTGCCTACCGCAGGCGATGATTCCAAGCAATCTAAACGCCAGCCCGGAGACGGGCGGTCGATGCAACGTCGACCGCCCACTCGGGCTTGGGACTGTGTTACTGCTGGCCTTTATCGTGTCGGTGCTGGCGATATCATGCGCCGCCGAGGCCGACCCGACCCCCAAGCCTGACTCAACCAGCGCCCAATCCTCCACTCCCGACGCCACCCCCAACGTGGAGCGGGAGATCGCCAGGGGAAAACTGCTGTCCCAGCAGAATGGGTGCCTGGGGTGTCACACGGTTGACGGACGGGACCAGGTGGGTCCTACCTGGCTGGGATTGTACGGTTCGGTGGAGGAGATAGAGGGCGGCACGAGCGTGCAAGTTGATGACCAATACCTTATCGAATCAATTAGAGACCCCAACGCACAGGTCGTCCGGGGCTACCGGCCCAACATCATGCCTCCCTTCGGCATCGACGATGACGGAATAGATGCGATCATCGCTTACATCCGGTCGCTGCAGTAATGGCCGACCGCCAAGGACCACTCCGGTGGTGAGCACCGTAAGAATCGGGGTACGCTGGTGACCGATCGGGCGCAAAGGGTAATTCTCGCCGGACTCGTGATCGCCCTGGCATTGTCCGCCGTTTCGGCCTTCTTGGTCTTTCCCGCCGGAGTATCGGCCCACGCCAACGTTGCCCGGTCGGAGCCGCCGGCCAACGCCGTTCTGAATGACCCGCCGCCCCAGGTGGTCATCTGGTTCACCGAACCGCTGGAGCCGGCCTTGAGCCAGATACAGGTGCTAAGTTCCGACAGCCAGCGTGTGGACAACGACGACAGCGCTGTGGTCGAGGAAGACCCGTCGGTCATGTCGGTAAGCCTTGGCGACCTGCCCAACGGTACCTACACCGTGGCGTGGAAGAACGTCTCCACCGTGGACGGCCACCGGGTCAGGGGGTCCTTCATCTTCTCCGTGGGCGAGCCCTTGGGAGGAGCGGCGGTCGTGGAGACCACCGGGCAGGGACTCTTCCAGTCCCCCAGCGAGCCGGTGATACGTTGGTTGGTCCTGCTGGGCGGTCTGGCTATGGTGGGCGGGACAGCCTTCCATCTGCTGGTGCTGCGCCCGGTGCTTAGCTCCAACGGTCTGCCCGCGGGGATGGCGGACTTCCGGGCCGGGATTGAAAAACTGGCGCTGCGGGTCGTTTTGTCGGCCGGGTTCGTGGCCTTGGCAGCGTCTCTGGCCCATCTGGTGGTCCAGGCTGCCGTGGTGCACGATGTTTCAGCCATGGACGCATGGGGTGGCCCCATGAAGACCATCCTGGTTGACACCGACTGGGGACAAACCTGGCTGTGGCGCATCGGTCTGCTGAGCGCCGGTCTGGTGGCAACCGCGCTGGCCCTGACACTGGCCGGGAAGGGGCGTTGGGACCCGGAGTCTTGGTGGACGCCCAACAACTACCTACTTATCGGAGCTCTGCTCCTTGGCGCCGGGATGCTGTTCACCATCAGTTGGACCAGCCACGGGGCGGCCACCGCTGGTATCGAAAGTCAGTCCATAACCTCGGATTTCATACACCTGTTGGCCTCGTCCCTCTGGGCCGGCGGAATCCTGGTCTTCTTGCCTTCCCTCATATTCTTGAACCGCAGGGTGGGCAGGGAGGACCGGACGGCCGTCATCGCGGCAATGACTCCCAGGTTTTCCGCCGTGGCGGTGATCAGCATGGGCGTTTTGATCATCACGGGAATCTATGGGACCTGGGCACAGGTGACCATCATCGAAGCCTTCGGCACCACCTACGGCTGGTCATTGGCCGGCAAGCTGGGACTGGTGCTCCTCATCCTGGTCCTTGGCGGCGTGAATCTCATATGGATCAGGCGCAGGCTGGAGACGCATCAGTCCGCACCCCTTTGGCTGGGCCGCTTGATAGCCGTGGAAGCTGTTGTGGCTGTCTTGATCGTCCTGGCCGTGGGCTTTCTCACCAGCTTAGAGCCGGCCCGTCAGGTGGCGTCCCGGGAGGGTATCGGCTTTTCCGACGGACTGGAGTTCAAAGACACGGCGGAAGGTCTTGACATAGAACTGACCGTCTCTCCAGGCCAGGTGGGCGCCAACGAGTTCGTGGTGTCTCTGGCCGACAGGTTCGGCAACCCAGTGGATAACGCGGATGATGTATCGATTGACATAACGTCTCTGGACGTCGACCTGGGAAAGACCACTCTCATTGCGGAAAACCTGGGGGGTGGGAAGTACGGGATAGAAGAGGGGCTATTCAGCGTATCCGGCGCGTGGCAGACGGCATTGATAGTAAGAAGGCCCGACTCCTTCGACGCCAGAACGGCCTTCCGGTTCATCACGGCTAAAACCACAGCCTCGGGTAGCGCTCTCATCTCGCCCGACCCCGACAAAGGCCAGGTGTTCCTGGGCCTGGAGTTGGTGGGCGGCGCGGTGCTGTTCATCGGCGTCGGCCTAGCCGTCGGCGGTTGGCGGACCAGGAGGGGAACTCCCCTATTCGCTCCTGGGGCGGCGGCGGCCGTCGTGGGCGCCGTCTTGTTGGCCGGCAGCGTGGTGGGCGGCGGCGGAGGTGACGGCCGGACCAACCCCTTCCCACCCAACCAGGCATCCCTTGCCGCAGGCCAAGAACTGTACGTCCAAAACTGCTTGGTGTGCCACGGCGAGTTGGGACTGGGAGACGGTCCAGGCTCGGAAGGTCTCAACCCGCCTCCCGCCAACCTGATAATCCATGTTCCCCTGCACCCCGACCCGGACCTCTACGAGACCATCAGCGACGGGATATTCGGGTCGGCCATGAACCCCTTTGAGCGGGTCCTGTCGGCGGAAGAGATCTGGCACGTCATCAACTATATCCAGACACTGGAATGATGCGGCCTACCAGCGGCTGGCCCAGGGAATAGCGGGCTTGTTTACGACCGATTTGCCGGAGTTTCGCCTTCAGCCTGTGCTAAAATTTCTAGGTGGCCCAATCGTGGGGGTGTAGCTCAGTGGGAGAGCACCTGCTTTGCATGCAGGGGGCCAGGGGTTCGAATCCCCTCACCTCCACCAACCTTCGCATCTAGAATCCCCTCCAACCTTCTCGACTAGTCTTGTCGCAAAAAAGTGGCAAGCAAGGAATTTGGTATGCCTGAAAACTCAGGGAATGATGGGAACCCTACGGTGGGGGTAGTTGGCGGCAGTACCTCTGATTTCCCGATTTTGAAAAAAGCTGTTGATATTTTGGACCAGCTTGAGGTGGAGAGCGAACTCAGGGTTGTCTCCGCTCACCGGACCCCCGACTGGCTTTTTGAATACGCAGAAGCGGCTGAGGATAGAGGTATCAAGGTGATTATTGCTGGCGCTGGCGGAGCGGCACATCTGCCCGGCATGCTCGCCGCCAAGACCATCCTCCCGATAATCGGAGTCCCGGTCCCACTGGAGCACCTCAAGGGCATGGATTCCCTGCTTTCCATCGTGCAGATGCCAAGGGGCGTCCCCGTAGCGACAGTTGCGATCGAGGGGGCGGAGAACGCCGCGATCCTTGCCGCCGAGATTCTCGCCATCCAAGACGAAGGCTTGAGAACCAGATTAAAGAATTGGCGAAAGACCCTGACCGAGACCGTGTTGTTAAATCCGGAATCGCGGGGTTCGATTTGAAATTTGAGGACCCAAACTCGGTGATTCCTCTGGGCAGCACCCTGGGAATGTTGGGGGGCGGCCAGATCGGAGGATTTTTCGCAGAAGCCGCTTTGCGGTTCGGTTACAAAGTGGCGGTCTGGGACCCGTCGCCGAACGCGCCGGCAAAGAGGTTTGCCACTGTCTCATTCGACTCCCCCTTTGATGACCCGGCCACCCTGCGAGAATTCGCGGATGTCTCGGACTGCGCCTCTTTGGAGTGGGAGAATGTTCCAGTCGCCTTGACCGATGGTCTGGAAAAGCTGATCAGAGTTAGGCCGGGCAGCAGAAGCCTGGGTCTCGCTCAAGACCGGACCAAGGAGAAAGGTTTCCTGACTGACCACCGCATTCCCGTAACAAATTACGCTGTGATTGAAAACCCTTCCGAACTGGGCGCGGTCCAGTTGGAACTACCCTGGATAGTGAAGACGGCCACGCTGGGCTATGACGGTCACGGACAATGGCGAGTTTCAAACTCCCAGGAGATCGCCGAAACAGAGAAGGTCTTGAAGGGAGACGGTCCGTGGGTGGTTGAGCAGGTTGTCTCTTATCGGATCGAACTGTCAGTTGTTGTGGGCTACGACGGGAACGCCGGTTTCGAGGCCTTTCC